>Ga0208958_1000411_pt1 | contig 51613 bp, 56 predicted proteins | sample RifOxyB1_FD_184032 | JGI IMG/M metagenome (GOLD analysis project Ga0208958, IMG submission 184032) | Soil microbial communities from Rifle, Colorado - Rifle Oxygen_injection B1 (SPAdes) | ecosystem: Environmental > Terrestrial > Deep subsurface > Rock core/Sediment | place: Rifle, Colorado...
AGTATTGAGCCGTATATTGTCATATGCCGTCCATTATACTTTCCTTTCATAATTTTAAAAGAGTAGGTGTATCATATCATATGAACCAGCGCAAGCTATTGACAAGCAGACTTGCTTTATGCTATAAATATATTAGTTAAGCTCTTTGAAGATGTTGCACCTCAAAATAGCATTTTAGTAAATCACTCTTTTATCTTCGCAAAAGTGAAGATCCAGAGTAAAATTCTCGTTTCTAGATTCCTGCTTTCGCGAGAATGACACTAAATGAGAAAATTCTAATTTTTTAAAATATTATTTTGATGTGCAACATACTTTGTCCGCGGATGTTCCGTGAACAAGTTGCATTTTCTTCCTTCTTCCATGAGGAGGTTAATCTCATGAAGAATCTTGCTTGTGCCATATTTGTTGTGGCAGTCCTGATCGGTGTTTTCCTTCTGGCTCCGAGCCATGATTCGGCTCCAATCGTTTTGAAGGCGACCCAACTCGAGATGGCCGAGAAGTCCATTGAGAAGTCCGTCGGAAGCGCGGTCAACCTACAAGACCTTGCAGGAGTCGGAGAGAAGTGGTACGCTCTTGAGCGCGCCACGGGTGCATTCCGAATTTTCCGGAGTGATACTGGCCTCGATGGCCAATACCGACAAGTCGCCGTCTTCGACAAACCCGTAGGGAGATCGGTGAAAATCTCCCAGGGTCAAGCTCAAGGGATTGAGCTTGTAATTTTTGAAGACGGTTTCCCGACATGGAAGTCGGACGCAACTTTCTCCTCATGGAAGAGAATTCCGCGATCAAACCTGATCGCCCAAAACTAGCTTCACGGAAGAAGGGAGGTGGGTCATGGTAGACCTAATTGTTTTAGGGAAGATGAGAGTTTGCATTGCACAACTCGTCTTCCCTTTTTTAATACAAAAATTTGAAGGCCCGTCCTTACAAATATTCGACTCTCAAATTATTTAAATATTCTCCCACATACAAACTCATATCAGGCCTATCTAACTACTATGACATAATTCAGCGACCGCTAAATTATGTCATACTCATTTTTTAAATACGACAATATAAAGCGACCGCTATCTATTGTCGTATGATTTTTATAAAACAAAATACAGTCGATCAATTAACCATATTCCATAAGATTCCGTCAACTAATAATCACTGAATATTTCTTAAAAAAGTTTTTCGGTGAAGTTTACAAGCTCCATGCTTTACCAAATTTTCGTAATGTAACTTTGTGCCATAACCTTTATGAAGCTCAAATCCATATTGCAAATATTTTTTTGCATATTTTTTCATCAACCTATCCCTATGAACTTTAGCAATTATTGAAGCTAAGGCGATTGAAAACACTTTTTGATCGCCTTTTACAATTGATTTATATTTTATTTCGCCAAATTTATCTTTGCCAAACCAATTTTCATCAAACTCCATATTCCCATCAACCAATACTATCGCACAAATATGACGATCGCTACTTTTATGCGATACTTGCTTTATCATTTTTTTATACAAATTCTTTACTGCTTTTTGCATTGCCAGCTTTGTAGCTTGCAGAATATTTATTTTATCAATTATTTTTTCTGAAACTATCCCAAGGCCATATTCAATGTCTTTACAAATTTTGGCCCGTTCATAAATTTCTTCTCTTTGTTTTTCAGAAAGTTGCTTGGAGTCTTTTATCACAGAAAAATCGAAACTAAAAAATCCGTCATTTCGAGCGAGCCCAAATGGCGAGCGTGGCAATCTAGAGTTCGCGCCTTCACTCTGGATTGCTTCGTCGGTTTGTAAACCTCCTCGCAATGACAAATTGCCATTAAGCAAAACACAAACAGCACACGCCACAACAGGCCCAGCCAAAGGCCCTCGCCCCACCTCATCCACTCCAATTACAATATCATATCCTTTTTTATATAATTTATTTTCTTCCTTAAAATTTGGATATTCCATAAAATTATTATATCATATTATAAGTTTGACTTCTTTATGTCAAAAAAGTAGAATAAAGAATATTAAAAAAATTTATGGCAAAATTTACTCATTTACATGTTCACTCGCATTATTCCCTTCTTGATGGCACAGCCAAAATTGATGATCTTTTAGATTATGTCAAAGAACTTGGCATGGATTCAGTTGCGCTGACAGACCATGGAGTAATGTATGGAGCTGTAGAATTTTTTAAGAAAGCCAAAGCCAAAGGCATAAAACCTATAATTGGAGTAGAAATTTATGTTTCCCCTGAAAGCAGATTGCTTAAAAGAGCCAATATTGATGTTAAAAGATATCATTTAATTTTGCTTGCAAAAAATGAAATAGGTTATAAAAATTTAGTTAAACTTGTAACATCTGCTCACTTAGAAGGATATTATTATAAACCAAGAATTGATGATGAAATATTAGAAAAACATAGTGAAGGCTTAATTGGTCTTTCAGCTTGTTTGCAAGGGCAAATCCCCCGCCTTTTATTAGCCAATCAATTAGAAAAAGCTGAAGAGCTTGCTTTAAAATATGAAAAGTTTTTTGGTAAAGGAAATTTTTATTTAGAACTTCAACATCATCCTACAATAGAAGACCAAGGCAGGGCTAATGAAAAATTAATTACTCTTTCAAAAAAAACTGGCATTCCTTTAGTTGCTACAAATGATATTCATTATTTAAGAAAAGAAGATGCCGAAGCTCAAGATGTGCTAATGTTAATTAATACTGGTTCAGATCCAAATGATCCAGAGAGATTGTCTTTAAAAGGTTTTGATGTTTCAATGACAAAACCAGAAGAAATGATTGAAAATTTCAAGCATATTCCAGAAGCAATTGAAAATACGCAAAAGATTGCTGATATGTGCAATTTTCAATTTGAACTAGGAAAAACTAAACTCCCCCTTTTCCCAGTACCAGATAATAAAACTGCCGAGCAATATTTAACAGAACTTTGCGAAATTGGTTTGCAAAAAAGATTCCCAGATAAAGATGCAGAATATTTAGAAAGCGCCCGCGAAAGAATGAATTATGAGTTATCAGTAATAAACAAAACTGGGTTTGCAGGATATATTTTGATTGTGCAAGATTTTGTAAACTGGGCAAAGAATAGCAGAATTATTGTAGGTCCTGGTCGTGGAAGTGCTGGCGGGTCTTTGGTTTGTTATTTAACAAATATTACTAATGTTAATCCACTTGACCATAATTTGCTTTTTGAAAGATTTTTAAACCCAGAAAGAATTTCTATGCCTGATATTGATATGGATTTTACAGACCGAAGAAGAGATGAAGTTTTAAAATATGTTTCAGAAAAATATGGAGCAGACCATGTAGCTCAAATTATTACTTTTGGAACAATGGCAGCTCGCGCTGTAATTCGTGATGTGGGAAGAGCTTTAGCATATACATATAGTTATTGCGATGCAATGGCCAAAATGATACCTACAGGAATGGATTTAGCTGAAGCCTTGGAAAACGTCAGTGAATTTTCCGACCTTTACAAAAACGACCCACAAGCAAAGCGTCTTTTAGATATTGCTAAAAAACTGGAAGGCGTAGCAAGGCACGCCTCCACACATGCTTGTGGAGTTGTGATAGCCAAAGATCCATTAACAGAATCTGTGCCTTTGCAACATCCACCAGGACCGGGTGGCGAAAACAGCATTGTAACTCAATATGAAATGCATGCAATTGAAGATTTGGGACTTTTGAAAATGGATTTTTTAGGACTCAAAAATTTAACAATTATTGAAGATACTTTAGCTAGAATTTACGTTGTAAGAAATGAAAAAGTTAATATTGATAACATACCACAAGGAGATCAAAAAACTTATGAACTTTTGCAACAAGCTTTAACTACTTCTGTATTTCAATTAGAATCTGATGGAATGAAAAGATATTTAAAAGAATTAATTCCTTCAAACTTTAATGATATTACAGCTATGGTGGCTTTATATAGACCAGGGCCAATGCAATTTATTCCAGATTATATTGCCAGAAAACACGGCAGTCAAAAAATTAGTTATTTACATCCAAAATTAGAACCAATTTTAAAAGAAACTCAAGGCATTTGTATTTATCAAGAGCAATTAATGAAAATTGCTCAAGAAATCTGTGGATTTACTTTAGGTGAAGCTGATGTTTTAAGAAAAGCTGTTGGTAAAAAAATTAAAGAGCTTCTTGATGCTCAAGAACAAAAATTTATCAATGGAGCTATAAACAATGGAGTTGATAAAAAAATTGCCGAGGAACTTTGGCAATGGATTTTGCCTTTTGCAGCTTACGGGTTTAATAAATCACATTCAGCAGCTTATGCATTAATTGCTTACCAAACTGCATATTTAAAAGCTCATTACCCTGTAGAATTTATGGCTTCAGTTTTAACTTCTGAAAAAGCAGATGTAGAAAGAATTGCAGTACTTATAGAAGAATGCAAAAAAATGCAAATTGAAGTTTTGCCACCAAATATAAATGAATCTTTAAAAAACTTTACAGTAGTGCCAGATAAGAATCAAATTAGATTTGGCTTAATAGCTATTAAAAATGTAGGCGAAGGAATAATTGAAGCTACAACTAAAGAAAGAAAAGAAAATGGCCAATTTAAAACAATGTCCGATTTTATTTATCGAGTAAGTAGTAAAGATTTAAATAAAAAATCAATGGAAGCATTAATTAAAGCCGGAGCTTTTGATCAATTTGCTGAAAGAAACCAACTTTTGCAAAATTTAGAAAAACTTTTAGAAATTGCCAGAGAAAACCAAAAAAACAAAGCATCTCCCCAAATTGGTCTTTTTGCTTCTGTAAAAACTGTAAATACTGAAATAAAATTAGAACCTGCAATACCAGCTAAACCTTTTGAAAAATTAATGTGGGAAAAAGAATTACTTGGTCTTTTTGTAAGCTCTCACCCTTTAGCTAGTTATCGAAAACTTTTTGAATCAAAATGCTTTCCAATTTCAAAAATAAACCAAACTGTAGTAAATAAAAAAATAGTTCTTGGAGGAATTATATCTGGCATCAAAAAAATTATTACCAAAACTGGCAAACCAATGCTTTTTATGAAACTTGAAGATTTAACTAGTAAAATAGAAATTGTGGTTTTCCCAAATTTACTTGAAGCTAATCCCCTAGCTTTGCAAGAAAATAAAATCGTCTTCATAGCAGGCCGTATTGATGACCGCAATAGCGAGTTAAAAGTGGTAGCTGACGATGTGCAGGAAATAGTCACTCCCCGCGAAGTTTAAAATTTTGCAAAAGAAAAGCCCCGGCTATACCGTGGGCTGTGTTTTTTGGCACGAGGAATTTTTAATCCCTCCATTGCCCTTTTTCGTTAAGATCAACGAGCACATCATCCTCCGTGATTTCGTCCAGATCCAGTGAAGATGGTGGCAGTTCGTAAAGACCCCCTTCCTTTTTCCAATATTGCTCTACATCGGCAATACAATAATTGATAGCCGGAGCAGATGTGCTTGAAGTTGCGTTAGTCACAACAAATTGACCTGTGTCAGATGTCACAAATTCAACAACTCCAAACGCCAACAGTGCATCTTTATTACGAATCTCGCAATAAAATCTCTCTTGATCGATCAAAATTGTAGTGATCGCATCAAAAGATTCAAAACAAAAATTCAGCGAGGGAAAAAAGCTCTCCAAGCATTTTGCAAATGCCTTCGTTGCCAGCTCGCTTTGGTCGATCGATTTCACCAAACGTTCTTGCACTTTGGCCGAGAGCAAGAAAGCAAAAAGATGTAAAAACATAAATACCGCAGTCACGATGCTGGCAATCAAGAACAAGGTTTTTGTTTCCTTGTCTTCAATTGTGAAAAGTGAAGCCACAATCAAACCAACCAACACAGCTCCCAAAACCAACGTCCAAGCAAGATTCTTGTTCATCTCGTTTCTCCCGTCAAATTGTTTAGCTATTTTGAAACGGAACACCCGCTTCAAAAATCGCCACGTGTGCTGAGTAGATAATACCACAATAAAATAAAAAATCAAGGTTTACTTGATTGTTTTGTAGTGGTAACATTAATAAATAACTTTTTAATTAAATAATAAATATATGGAAAATAATATCGAAGAAATTAGACATTCACTCTCCCACATAATGGCGCAAGCTATTTTAAACTTATATCCTAAGACTAAGCTGGGTATGGGACCTGCTATAGAAAATGGTTTTTATTATGACTTTTTGCTTACCAAAACTTTAGCCCCCGAAGATCTACAAAAAATAGAAGCTAAAATGAAAGAAATTATTTTACAAAACCAAAAATTTACTAAAAAAAATATTAGCAAATTAGTAGCCAAAAAATTGTTTTCCGCCAAAGGCGGATCCGCCTCGGGCGGAAAAGATCAACCATTTAAATTAGAACTTATCAAAGACCTGCCAGGCAAAACTGTTTCTATCTACACGACCGAGCCAGACAAAAAGCTACAAGCTACAAGCTACAAGCTACAACCTTTCGTAGATTTATGCAAAGGGCCACACATTAAAAATACTTCTGAAATAAAATTAGATACTTTTAAACTTACAAAAATTGCTGGCGCTTATTGGAAGGGCTCAGAAAAAAACAAAATGCTAACCCGTATTTATGGCTTGGCATTTTCCACAAAAGATGAATTACAGAAATATATAACAATGCAAGAAGAAGCAGAGAAAAGAGACCACAGAATTTTAGGACAAAAGCTAGATCTTTTTTGCTTTTCCGATTTAGTTGGTGGTGGACTTCCTTTATATACCCCAAAAGGTGTTGCTATCAAAGAAGAACTTCAAAAAGAAGTTGAAAGAATATGTAGGGGTTATGGATTTCAAAAAGTTTCTTGCCCATCTTTAACAAAAATAGATCTTTTTGAAATTTCAGGACATGCCAAGAAATTTAACGATGAACTTTTTAGAGTATCTTCACCAAACGGACATAGCTTTGCATTAAAACCAGTACAATGTCCACATCACACGCAAATATATGCATCAAAACCAAGATCATATAAAGATTTGCCAATTAAATATATGGAGTCAGACAAACAATACAGAGCTGAAAAAACAGGTGAAGTTGGTGGGCTTACTCGAGTTTATGCAATCACAGTTGAAGATGGACACACATTTTGCACAAGAGAACAAGTAAAAGATGAGATCAAAGCAATGGTAAATATAATAAAAGAATTTTATAGTTCAATTGGACTCTGGGGTAATCATTGGATTTCTCTTTCAACAAGAGGCAAAGATTTTAGTAAATATATTGGTGAAAAAAAAGACTGGGATTTATGCGAAAAAATATTAAAAGAAGTTTCCGATGAAATGAATCTTGGCGCTATAAAATGTCCCGGCGAAGCTGCTTTATATGGTCCAAAGCTTGATTTTATGTTTAAAGATGCAATTGGCAAAGAAGTTCAAATTCCAACAGTCCAAATTGATTTTGCTACTCCCAAAAAATTTAATTTAGTTTATACTGATAAAGATGGAAAAGAAAAAAATCCTGTTATGGTGCATAGAGCAATTTTAGGTTCTTATGAAAGATTTTTAGCTTTAATAATTGAACATTTTGCTGGAGCTTTTCCTGTGTGGCTATCCCCTGTGCAAGTTTCTATAATTCCAATATCTGAAAAACATTTAGAATATGCTAATTCAATTAAGCAAAAATTATTAGAAAATAACATCAGATTAGAAATTAGAGATGAAGCTGAAACTCTTGGCAAAAAAATAAGAACAGTAGAAATGCAAAAAGTTCCTTATCTTTTAATTTTAGGGGATAAAGAAATCCAAGCAGAAGCAGTTTCTGTAAGGCAAAGAAGCAAAGGTGACTTAGGCCAAATGCCTTTAGATAAATTTATACAACAAATTATAGAAGAAATAAAAAACAAAAAGTAATCTCATCGTCATTGCGAGGAGCCCGCAGGCGACGTGGCAATCTAGAATTCGTAGCTTAAACTCTGGATTGCTTCGTCAGTCGCTTCGCTCCTTTCTCGCAATGACAAAAACTATTTATGGCAGAATTATCTCAGGCAACAAAAGTTTTAATAAACAAATATAAACTTTGGCAAAATTCTTTAAAACCTAAAGAAGGTGTTTCTACTATACATGTTGATGAGGTGGCTTCAAAAGTTGCTGCTTTTTATGAACAAGTAAGAACAGTTGTTGACTGGCAAGAAGAACATTTAATGAGAAGGTCTGCTATAATTCGCAAACTAAAAAGAAGATTTTTAAGCATTGAAATTAATGAAAATACAAAATTTCCAGAAGACAATGCAATAGCAGAAAGTTTAATACTAGAATTAATTCGTGGAGGCCACTTTCCTAATGATAATATTGCAGAAGCAAAAATATCTGCAGTCCAAAAAATAATAAATAAATACATTACCATTTTAAAAAATATCCCAGAATCTCATAAAGATAAAAACAATTTACAATTTTTTAATTGGTTAATAGAGATTTGTGCTTGCGAAGTAGAAGAAATTATAGAGCCAGACACTAAAGAAAACGCCTTGGTTGATTATATGTTTGGAATAATGAAAACTCGCATCAAAGTTTCTGATAAAATTTTTCAATCAGGCATGCTTACCCAAGAAGATAAAGATGTTCAAATTTATATTGCAATTCAACAAGCACTTTTCAAATTTGACAAACCAATGGTAAGTTTTAATTTAATAAAATACAAATACCCACAGTGGCTTAATGCTTCGCCTGAACTTATTTTAAAAATTAGCCAAAATATTTATAAAATTTATAAAAAAATTGAGTTAGATTTAACGCATCCTTTATCTAAAAAATTCTATGTTATTTGTGAAAAATATGATACTCCGTATCTATTACTTGGAGACATTTTAGCTTCAGAGAATGTAGAACAAATAGAAAATGAGATATTAGCTCCAGAGAAATTAGAAGATTTAATAAAATCAGCATACAAAAAAAGAGCTAAAACCCTAAAATCAAGATTATCCAGAGCTGCTATTTATTCAACTGTTTCTATTTTTGTTACTAAAATATTTTCATTACTACTTTTAGAAGTCTTACTAGCAAAATTTTTAACTGGTCATTTAAATTACTATATGCTGGGCGCAGATGTTTTGATACCAACTCTTTTAATGTTTACTTTAGTTTCTACAATACAAGCGCCAAGCTCAAAAAACTTAAGTATTGTTATTATGGAAGTTATGAAAATTGCTTTTCAAAAAGAAAAAATAGAAACTTATGAAATTAGACCAAACAAAAAGCGAGGATTTATGGCAAAATTTATTGTGTCTTTACTCTACCTTGCTGGAGCTTGCGTTTCTTATGGACTGATTTACTGGGGATTTGCGTCTTTTGGCTTTCCTATAACCTCAATTATAATAAATATTATATTTATTGCTTTAATAATGTTTGCTGGAACAGCTATTAGAAAAAGATCTAGAGAACTTGCAGTTGAAGATGAAAAAGAAGGATTTTTCAGTTTTATTGGCGATATCTTGCTTTTACCAATAATGGGCTTAGGTAGATGGCTCTCTATGAAGTGGAAAAAATATAATGCTTTTGCTGCATTTTTTAACGCAATGATTGATATGCCATTTTCTGTATTTGTAGAATTTATTGAGAAATGGCGCTATTTTATTAAAGAAAAAAAAGAAGAGATATAAAGATTAGTTTGTAGTGAGTAGTTTGTAGTGAGTAGTTTGTAGTGAGTAGTTTGTAGTGAGTAGTTTGTAGTGAGTAGTTTGTAGTGAGTAGTTTGTAGTGAGTAGTTTGTAGTGAGTAGTTATCATTCCCAACTTGATTGGGAATCCAGAGTATAATTTTCAAACATAAAAACAGCCCGCACAATTTTGCGAGCTGTTTTAATTTTATCTATTTCTCAGATTTCTCAACACTTCCATCTGGATTATGCCACGACCATTCCTCGTCATAAAATCCAACACTTTTTGCCAATTCTCTATTTTCTGGTGTATCATCAATTTCTTCCATCATTGTTGCATTTGTATAATCTTCACTAAATACTTTTTTTGCATCAGCACGCACGTAAACCATTTTTGATTCTCCATCAAATTTTAATTCAGGAGTATTTTTAACCAAAATTTTACCCTTATTTTCTCGCTCTTCTTGACTTTTTAATTCTTCTGACATATTTTTATATTTTTTAATTTTTATATCCCTAAATCTTTTTCCGACCTTTTATTTTAAAATTTCTAATTACAAATTTTAAATTCCTTCTTCTCTTTCTTATATAATACCCTCCCCGTGGCAAGCAAGTCAATAGTTTACATTACAAATTTTTATGGTAAAATAAATCATTGCCTTTTCCCGTCATTGCGAGCGAGCCCACAGGCGAGCGTGGCAATCTAAAGCTTATGCATTTAACTCTGGATTGCTTCGTCGGTTGCGACCTCCTCGCAATGACAATTACTTAATGAAAAAATATCACTTAATAGTTTTTGGATGCCAGATGAATATATCCGATGCTGAAAGAGTTTCGGCTGTTTTAAGTAAAGCAGGATACAAAGAAACCAAAAACCAGACGGGGGCAGACATTATTGTAGTTACAATGTGCTCTATTCGCCAATCTGCTGTTGACCGAGTTCACTGGCTAGCTGAAAAATTTAGAAAAATTAAACGAGCTCATAAACTACAAACTACTAACTACCCACTACAAACTATTCTTACTGGATGTATTCTAGAAAAAGACAAAAAAATTTTTATAGAAGGATTTGACTATGTTATAGATATAAAAAATATCTCTAAACTAACTCAAATTTTAAATCAAAATAAAAAAATCACTCTTCTCAAATCAAACGATCGCATCATTTGCGAAGAGTCTAATTATTTAGATATTGAACCAAAGCATTCTTCAAAGTTTTCAGCTTCAGTACCTATAATGACAGGTTGCAACAATTTTTGTGCATATTGTGTGGTCCCATATACTAGAGAAAGAGAAATCTCACGCAAAGCAAAAGACATAATCACTGAAGTTAAAAAATTAGTAAAAAATGGTTACAAAGAAATTTGGCTTTTAGGTCAAAATGTTAATTCTTACAAAGACACGGAAAAGGGTATAAATTTTGCAGAATTATTGAAAATTATAAACAAAATCCCTGGTGATTTTTGGATAAGATATACATCTAGCCACCCAAAAGATTTTAAACAAGATGTTATAGAAGCTATGGCAGACTTGCCCACCGAAGCCTCGGCGAAGGCGGGAGGTAATCATATTACCCCCTACTTAAATTTACCTGTGCAGTCCGGAGATGACAAAGTTTTAAAATCAATGAAACGCTGGTACACTATTGAACAATACAAAAAAATAATTACAGATTTGCGTAAAAAAATACCCAATATTGCAATATCAACAGATATAATTATTGGTTTTCCCGGAGAAATAAAAAAACAATTTAATAATACTGTAAAATTATTTAAAGACATTAAATATGATATGGCTTATATCAACAAATACTCACCAAGAGCTGGAACCTCTGCATTTAAATTAAAAGACAATATCTCTTGGCAAGAAAAAAAGCGTCGAGAAAAAGTTTTAACAGATGTTTTAAGAGAAACTGCTTTTGAAAATAACAGAAAACTTATTGGTAAAATTGTAAGAGTTTTAATTGATAGTCAGAAAAATGGAATTTTTTATGGAAAGTCAGATACTTATAAATCTGTCCGTATTACACCCATCTCTTATTCGCGCGAATTAGAGATTGGGCAATTTGTAAATGTAAAAATTATCAAAGCTGATAACTGGAACCTAGAAGGGGATATTTATGAGACAGCAAAATAAAAATAATAAATTAATTGTGATTTTGGGACCTACGGCTTCTGGCAAAACCGGAATGTCTGTTAAATTAGCCAAAAAATATAATGGCGAAATTATTTCTGCAGATTCAAGACAAGTTTACAAAGGTTTAAATATTGGTTCTGGCAAGATTACTAAAAAAGAAATGCAAAGCATTCCTCATTATCTTTTAGACGTGGCAAATCCCAAAAATAGATTCTCTGCATTTAAATATCAGAAACTAACTCAAAAAGCTATAAAAAAAATCCAAGAAAAAAACAAGCTCCCCTTCATGGTTGGCGGAACTGGTTTTTACATACAATCTGTTGTAGATGGCATTGTTTTGCCAGAAGTAAAACCCAATTGGAAATTAAGAACAAAGCTTGAAAAAAAATCTAACGAGGAATTGTTTTTAATACTTCAAAAATTAGATCCAATTCGCGCTCAAAATATTGACCAACACAATCCCCGTAGACTACTGCGAGCTTTAGAAATTATTATAACCACCAAAAAACCAGTCCCTACATTCACTCGTCATTGCGAGGAGCTCACAAGCGACGAAGCAATCTCAACGACTGGGATTGCCACGCCATCGCCCATCGGCTCGGCTCGCAATGATGGACTGAATATTTTACAAATTGGCATAAAAAAAAACAAGCAAGAATTAGCTAAGTTAATAAATAAAAGGCTCATTACAAGATTAAAAAATAATGCAATGATAAATGAAGTAAAAAAACTTCACAAACAAGGTATTTCTTGGAAAAGATTTGAAGAACTTGGGCTAGAATATAAATTTGTTGCACAATACCTACAGAATAAAATCACAAATAAAGAAATGCAACAAAAAATTCAGATTGAATCTCTGCATTTTGCAAAAAGACAAATGACATGGTTTAAACGTGACAAACGCATAAAATGGGTAAACAACTACAAACAAGCTGAAAAATTAGTCAAAAGCTTCTTGAAGCGAGGCAAATGAACTTTTTTAGTAAACAAAAAAAGCGAGGCAATAAACTTTTTGAAGTCCCTGGTCCACTTGCCCGTAGAGGCAAAGGGGGTTACCAGCTACGGAAAAAAGTTTGTTGCCGAGCCTTTTTTTAATCACACCAATTTTTTAAGTAATTCATGAACTTTTCCTGGATTGGCAGTTCCACGAGTAGATGCCATTACCTGACCTGCTAAAAATTGCATTGCATTTTGCTTACCAGCCTTAAAATCTGCGACCACTTTAGGATTTTTTTCAATAACTTCTTTTATAATTTTTTCAAGCTCTCCATCATCTTTCATTTGTCCCCAATTATTCTCTTTAACTATATCAGAAGGATCAGCGCCCGTATTAAACATTTCTATTAATAGCATTTTAGCTACTTTGCTAGAAATTTCTTCTTTATAAATCATCTTAATAAATTCGGCAAAATTTTCTGAAGTTATTTTAAATTCTGTTTCCACAAATTCTTTTCCCAATAATAAACCCTTAACATCAGAAATAAGATAATTTGCTAATAATTTTGAAACTTTTATGTGAGCTTCTCCTGTTTCTTCTTCTCTTGTCCATTCCTCAAATTCCGAAACTACTTTCTCATAATATTCACTTAAATCTTTGTTTGTAACAAAAAACTCAATAGAATCATTGTCTAAACCAAACTCTTTTTTAAACCTTTCTCTTTTTTGCTCTGGTAATTCTGACATAGTTGTTTTTATATTAATAATATAATCTTCTTTAAAATACATTGGAGGCAAATCTGGCTCTGGAAAATATCTATAATCATGAGCTTCTTCCTTCTCTCTTTGCGAAAATGTTATTTCTTTTTTATCATGCCAACCACGCGTTTCTTGCACAACTTTTTCTCCATTTTCAAGCAATTCTGTTTGCCTTGCTATTTCAAAATCAACTGCTTTTTCTACAACGCGAAAAGAATTTAAATTTTTAATTTCTACTTTTGTACCAAGTTTTATCTGCCCTGAGCCTGTCGAAGGGCTTACAGATATATTTACCTCAACTCTCATCTGTCCTTTTTCCATATTTGCATCAGAAACATTTAAATATCTTAAAATTAATTGTAATTCTTCTGCAAATGCTTTAGCTTCTTTGCCAGAAGTAATATCTGGCTCTGTAACCAATTCCATTAAAGGCACGCCTGCTCTATTATAATTTACTAAAGAATAGTTTTCACCTTCAGAGCTTCGATTACCCTCAGCTTCTGCAAGATGAACAAGACTTCCTGTATCTTCTTCTAAATGAATTCTTGTAATACCTATTTTTTTGTCCCCAATCTTTAAAAAACCTTTGCCACATAAAGGCTGATCATATTGAGAAATTTGATAACCTTTTGGTAAGTCCGGATAAAAATAATTTTTTCTATCAAATTTTGACTCTTTGGCAATTTCGCAATTTAAAGCCATTCCGGTTTTGATAACCATTTTAATTGCCTCTTCGTTAGCCACAGGTAAAGCTCCGGGATGTGCCATGCACACATGACAAATATTAAAATTTGGCCTTTTTTCATCAGGGTCATTTTTACAAGAGCAAAACATCTTAGAATTTGTTTTAAGCTCTGTATGAATTTCCAGTCCAATTGTTGGTTTGTATGTCATAATTTTATTTATTGATTATATCTAAAATTTCTTTGTGAATTTTTGTTCCGTTTGTTGTTAAAAATATATTGTTTTTATCACTTTTCTCTTCAACACCATCTAAATCAGTTACTAAAGCTCCTGCCTCCTTGGCAATTAATTTACCAGGGATAAAATCATGCAATGGGCAATTACTAAAAATTATTCCTTCAATTTTTCCAACACCTAAAAGACAAAAATCTAAAAGACAAGACCAATTCATCAAACATCTTTTCGCTTTCAGATGACTTAATTCTGTGAATAATTTCTCTTGAATATTAGTTGCATCACCATATTCTGTTACAACAGATACGCTAGAATTTGTTAAATTAGATTCGTCGTTTACATGTATCTTTTTACCATTTAAATACGCACCTTTTCCTTTTTCCGCAAAATACATATTGTCTAAAATTGGATTATAAACTACACCAAAAATAATTTCACTACCTTTTAATAAACCAACACCAATTGAAAAATATGGAATCCCTAAAACAAAATTGTTTGTGCCATCTAAAGGATCAATTACAAAAGTATATTCAGAACCATTTTTTTTCTCACCATTTTCTTCAGCTATAATATTATATTTGGGAAATTTTTTATTTAAAATTTTTAATATTACTTCTTCAGACTCCATATCAGCTTTAGTTTTAAAATCAGCTGGAATTGTTTTTCCTGTTATTTTTATATTTTTACCAAAATACTTTTTTACAACCTCTCCACCTGCTCTAGCTGCTTTTATTATTTCTAAATAATCTTTATTTATTTTCATCTTTTTTAACTTTATCTGTTTTATAAAACCATTCATAAATACCAAAAGCCCACACAAAAGTATAAATAACACTTATAAAAAATACTCCCCACTGCTTATTTATATAGGAAGTTATTATCCAAAATGGCTGGGACAAAAAACCTACCACAAAGCCCCATTTGTTTTTTTTAGAAACCAAAATAATAGCAGAAATACTTAAAATTGATAATGCAATTTGTGAAATAAAATCCCAATCCATATATTTAATTATACCTTAATATATCAAATTCTGTCTAAAACTACAAACGAATACGAATATTTATTTTTTTCATCTGGCTCAAAATCTTGTTTGCTAACTTCTTTAAAATCTATTATATTAAACTCCGGGAAATATGTATCGCCCTCAAAATCTTGATGTATATAAGTTAAATATAACCTATCAACCAAAGGTAAAAATTGTTTATATACAAAAGCCCCTCCACAAATCATAACTTCATCGTTACCTTGATTTAAAGATAGTTCTTTAGCAACTTCTAAAGCCTTATCAATTGAACTAACCAAAAAACAATTATTTTTACCCTGAGCGGAGTCGAAGGGCTCCGAAATTTTGTAATCTGGCTTGTCGCATAATATAATATGTTTTCTATTTGGCAAAGGCCTTTCTCCGATTGACTTGAAAGTGTTTAATCCAAGAATAATTATTTTACCTTGTGTCTTTTCTTTAAAATACTTAAAATCAGCTGGCAAATGCCAAGGTAAACCGTTTTTACTCCCAATTACTCTATTTTTAGCTATAGCTGCAATTATTGAAATCATATTTATACTGCCATTGGGGCTTTAATTGTAGGGTGATATTTATAATCAATTAATTTTATATCTTCCATTTTAAAATCCTCTAAATTTTTAATATCTGGATTAATCCAAATTTTTGGCAAAGCATAAGGCTCGCGAGTCATTTGTTCTTTAACTTGCTCAAAATGATTTAAATAAATATGCGTATCTCCCAAAATATGCACAAATTCATGCGGAATTAAACCTGTAACTTGAGCCACCATATGTAATAAAAGTGAATATGAAGCAATATTAAATGGAACTCCCAAAAATGTATCACAGCTTCTTTGGTACATTAATAATGACAATTTTTTATCTACACAATAAAAATGAAACATTAAATGACACGGTGGCAGAGCCATCATATCTAATTCTGCAGGATTCCAAGCTGACACAATAATTCTTCTATCACTTGGATTTTCTTTTAATTTTTTAATTGCAATTGCAATTTGATCCACTGGTACATCCGTATATGGAGATTTCCAACTTCTCCACTGCACTCCATAAACTCTGCCTAAGTCACCCTCGAACTTAGCTTTTGGCTTCCAATAATCAGCATTGGCATTACCATCCCAAATGTGACAACCCATTTCATTTAGCTTTTTATTATCACTAGAGCCCGACAAAAACCATAACAATTCAGCTTTCATTGTTTCAAAAGCTAATTTTTTAGTTGTCATTGCAGGAAACCCATCTTGCATATTAAACCTCATTAAATTGCCAAAAATAGCCCTGGAACCAACTCCAGTTCGGTCAGGCCTATCTGTGCCCTCATCCATTATTTTTTTTAACAAATCTAAATATTGTTTCATATTTTTATAATTTATTTTTTATTCTTTAATTTTTTATAAAGCATTCTTGGATAACCTGCATCCTTTTCAATATTATACTTAATATTTAAACTATTTAAAAAATCCATGCAAGCATTTCTAGTTTTAATAACACCACCTTCAACTTTTTTAGCCTCAACTTCCATAAAATTTCCCAGCCCTTTTACCTGATCCAGTGTAACCTCAAATTTTCCACAGTCAAAATATTTCCTTATTTTTTGCACAGTTACTATATTTATCAACCCTATCTTTCTAAAAATTTGTTCTGCAATTTCAGGTTTTTCAACTAAAGTTTCATATTCATCCGTAACATCAAGCCATCCATCTTTTCTAAAATGCAAAAAAGAATAATTCAAATGACTTTTCCCTTCTTCATATCTAACACGTAAATATTCAATTGGTGGTTCTTTAGCAAAAAAATCATTTTGAAGTGTTATAAAATATTTATCAATTTGTTTTCTTGTTTTGATAAATTTTCCAACTTTATTTAATTTCTTTTCTACTTCCTTTAAATTTTTTATTTTTGCTTGAATTTCAACTTCTTGATGCATATTTTTTACAATTTATTTTTTACTTTGTTAAACCCATTAAAATATATTTTATTTTTAGGAATTATTTTTATAACTTTATACCTTCCTTTTGTATAAATTTTACCATTTTCAATAAAATGTGTAGATTCTAATATAATAATACTTGCTATTGGTTCAGACAAAATTCCATTGCCTTCAGTTTCTAAAAGCGGGATTTCACCATGCAAATAATAGTTTCTTTGATCTTTTTTAAGAAAATTATAAACATTGCCTTCTTCTAATGGCTCAGGAATACACTTTTCAATTTTTCTATTACCAGATTTAAACTCCAAAATATTTCTTAAAGCTAAATCAGGATTAAATTCAACAATAATTCCCATTTCATTTTTTATTCTAATTGTAATATTTGTAATCCTTTTTCTTTTATTTGCTCTTCTTGACCAAAATCATTTAATTTAAATTTTAACACATATCCAACTTTTTTTTCTAATGTTCTACCTGTATATTCTTTTTTAATTGAATCAAATTCCTGTAAAATTATTGTATCCCCTTCTTTTACCTCAAAGTCATTTAAACGTAACTCAAATTTTTTCTTTCCAGATGAAACGAGTTCAAAATATTCTTTCCAGATTTTCTTTTTAATTATTGCCATATTATAAAACTTTTTCTACTATTTTTATTATTTTTCCACTTATATTTTCGCGGGACAACAACTCACCTTTTTCCAAACACTCAACCACCTTAAAATCTTTCGGGAATTCCTTTGAAGCTCTAATATAAGAACTTAATGCATTAGCTAAATGGCTTTTATCTTTTTCATGAATATCTTGTTTTTTATCATCTCCTAAATAACTCTTTCTTCTTTCCTGTTTCTTTGTATCTGTAATTTTATTTGCTAATTTTAATGAAAATTCAGCAGAAGTTTTTAAAATAAAAGTGCAATCTGGCTTAGGTATTTTAAACAAACCATACTCTAAATTATATAACCAATTTACATATTTTCTCCAACTTTTTATATTTTTTATTTTTCCTCCTTGGTGACCAATATTTGAAACTAAATATCTATCCGATATTACAATTTTACCTTCATTTAGCCACTTCCTAATTTTAAAACTAGCATCGTATCTATCACAAGCATAAAAAATTGAAGCAACATAAGGACCAACATCCTTAGCCTCTCCATATTTACCAATTAAATATTCATCTACTAAACCAGACGATTTTTCTCCGTGCTGTGGAAAGTCTATTTTCTCAACTTTATAACCTTTATTATTTAAATATTCACTTAAAAGCTTTGTCTGTGTTGATTTACCGCCACCATCAATTCCTTCAAATACAAAAAATTTACCTTTTTTAGCCATAAATTTTATCAATTAATTCTTTAATTTTTATATAAAATTCTTCCTTTGTGCCATTGTTTTCTATTTTATAATCAGCACGCTGAGCAATAGACAAAATTTGTTGTTCAGCTTCAGCCCCGCACAATTCTAAAAATTTTTCAAATGGCACATCGTCATCAGATTTTTCTTTACGCAAAATAACTCTTTCCCATCTTTTTTTTATATCTGCAGTCACATAAATTAGCTTACCGCCAATATTCATTAAAGCATCAAAATCAGCTGGCCTTCTTACGCCATTTAAAATAATTATTCCTTCAGAAATATTACTTATTTTTTTCACTAATGCTTTTACTAAAATATCTCCTCCAAATCTTTCACGTAATACAGAACTTAGCCACTGTTGATCTTCACGTTTTATGTCATCAGAAAAAATTTTTAAAGCTTCTGTCAAACCATCGGAAAACCTTAAAAAATGAACATTTTCATAATTTTCTTTTACAAAGTTACAAAAAGTATCTTTTCCAGAACCAATTTCACCCACCACACCAATTATTTTTTTCATTATTTTATTTACTTAATATTACATTTTCTAATTCTTTTAAATTGCGCACTAAATAATCAGGATTTAATAATTTTAATCTATCTTCAGGATAAAATCCCCAGGTAACAGCTACTGTTTTAATCCCAGCAATTTTACCAACTTCAATTTCATGATTTGTATCGCCAATAAAAACAGTTTCTTTGGGCTTAAATTTATTTTTCGAAATTAAATTGTGTATCTCTTCTGCTTTATCATGAACTTTACAAAATACATCCCTAAAAATACCTGTAAGTTCAAATTTCTTAATTTCTTGCAAAAGCGTTTCTGGTGGATCTGAACTTAAAACTGTCATCTCAATTCCATTTAATTTAAATTTTTTTATAAGTTCAACTATGCCTGGATAAACTTTCGCTAGCGGACAATTATTATCAAAAATTGCCTGATAATAAATTTTTTGTTCTTGGTCTAAAGTCATATTTGGATAATATTTATTCCAAAATTTCATATATGGTTGCTCCCAATTTTGCCTCATTTCCTCAAGTTCAATTCTTTGCCCTCCAAGATTTTCAAACATTTTATTTACCACCCAAACATGATCATCAACAGCATCTTTAATTACCCCAGACCAATCAAAAATAATATTCTTAATCATTTTAAATTTTTTAAATATTCTTCATAAACTACTTTCATCCAAGGACTGTAACTTAAATTATTTTCAATTTCTTTTAGCTCAAAAAGCTTACCCTCCATCTTGTCTGTTTCTATAACATTTATATCTAAACTATCGCCTACAAAGTGAAACACCAAACCCAAGTGCACTTTTTCTACAGGGCCAGAATCATCGTTTATTATACCAACTAATTTTTTTTGTAGTAAATTACCCTTGAAATCCACTTCTTCTTGCCATTCACGCATCATGCCTTGATCCAAAATATTTTTATCAGAAACAATATCATCTTTATTTATATGTCCGCCTATTCCAAGCTGATAATTATTGTTTACCAATCTCTGCTCACCAGCATTAGCTAAATATTTATATGCAAAAAACTTATCTTCAAAACTAAATAAAATATATGGAATTATTTGCTGGTAACTATTGTCCTCTTCTACATCACCCCTTCTTTTAAATTCATAGTTTTTGTTTATTAAATCAAGATAATATTCTAAATTATCTTTTTTAAGCCCCTGCCAAATCCCTTCCTTAAAAATAATATCAGACTTTACCACTAAAACTTTTTCATCATTTTTATCCATAATTTTATTGATTTTCATATTTTTCTACAGATTCATCTAATACCACCAGCTCCACTCCAGCATTTTTTAAAAGCTCTAATGATTGTGCATCTGCATGATATCTTTTTTTTGCGACAACTTTTATTATGCCGACTCTAATAATCCTCATCGCACAATTCCAGCATGGAACCATTTTACAATAAACCGTAGCTCCCTCAAGCTTAATTCCATCTTTGGCACATTGCAAAATTGCATTTTCCTCAGCATGTAAGGTCCTTACACAATGCTGTTGTTGATGACCATCTTCATAAATAACCGTCCTCATTAAATGTCCAATCTCATCGCAATGTGCTTGTCCTGGGGGAGCTCCAATGTAACCTGTAGCCAATATTGTGTTGTGTTTTGACACAATTAAAGCACCACTTCTAGCTCTATCGCAACTCCCTCTACTTCCTATTGGATCAACTAAATTTAGAAAATATTCATCCCAAGTAGGACGAACATATTTTATTTCTTCTGCCATATTTTTAATAAATTAATTATAATAATTTTATTTATTTGTAATATCCATAACTGCAAGCTCAAGTGGCAATTGCATAATAGAATTATATTTCATTTTAGTTTCTGCCTCAATAAAAATTTCTAACATATTTTGGATATCTTTTTCCGCAAGTGCTGATATTTGCAAATTTATTTTCTCAACTTCTTTTTCTGAAAGCCCAGAATTTTGTAAATTTAAAAAGTTTGAATTAATTTTCAAAAGCATTGCTTGTCTTAAATAAAAAACTAAAGTTTTTGCAAATTCCTGCAAATCAACTCCGCTATCTACCATTGAGTTTAGATAAACAAGCGCCTCTTTGGCATTCTTTTGCAAAAGAAAATCCATAAATTGCGAAATTTGTACCACCTCAACAATTCCTAATAGTTCTTTTATTTCTTCTGTTTTTACTAATTTATCCTTTCCGCAAAAACTAATACATTGATCAAGTAAAGTTTCCGCATCACGAAATGATCCGCGCGAGTTTAAAGCTATTAATGGCAAAACCGTATTTTCAAATTTAATATTCTCTTTTTTTCCTATAAATTCTAATTTTTTTATAATTTCTGTGACTTGCAATCTTTTAAAATCAAATCTTTGACATCTTGAAATAATTGTAGGAAGCATTTTATGGGACTCCGTAGTAGCAAGTAAAAATATTGCATGAGCTGGTGGCTCTTCAAGAGTCTTAAGTAAAGCATTTACAGCTGATTTGGAAAGCTGGTGGCATTCATCAATAATAAATATTTTATATTTAGATTTTACTGGAGCAAATTTTATACCATCAATTAACTCCCTTACATCGTCCACCCCAGTGTGCGAAGCTGCATCAATCTCAAGCAAATCAATTGACTTACCAGCTGATATCTCCAAACAAGAATCACACTTGTTGCATGGTTCAAAAGAAGATAAATCATTGCAGTTTACAGCTTTAGCAAAAAGACGAGCTATAGAAGTTTTTCCGCTTCCTCTAGGCCCTGAGAACAAATAAGCGTGAGAAATATTCTTCCTTAAAATTGAATTAGTTAAAGTTTGCACAATATGATCTTGACCAATAATTTCTGCAAAACTCTGAGGTCTATATTTTCTATATAAAGCTATATTATTCATTTTTTTCATTTATTATAAATTACCTTATTTATATATTTTAACAAATTTATAAAACATAACAAGTATTGACTTTATCAATCAATTAAATTATAATTCAATAATTCACACCGGCAATGTTTCACGGCTCATCTGAAGACCAAAGTCTGCCCTTAACCTGATGGAAGATTCGAAACTTCTGGTCTATATCAAACATTGCTATAGGACTTACCGCTTGGTAAGTCCTTCTTTTTTTACAAAAACTATTTTTTAAATACAAAAAATTTATCTCCGCAAAAGTTCCAAATACCGGCTAAAACAGCTGAAATTAGAACGCTTAGTTTTTCCCAAATTACAAATAAAACTCCAAATTGAGGACTTATAACTTTTGTTAAGAAATAAAAAACTAATACATCAATTGTCAAACCAATTAAATTAGTTATTAAAAACTTTGTAAATTCTTTTTTTGATACACCTTCTTCATTTTTTTGAAAAGTCCAAAATTTATTACCAACATACTTTATTATAATTGCTAAAATAAAAGAAAAGGTTTTAATTATGATAGAGCTTAACAAATATAATTGCGGAAAAATCCAAGCTAAAAATAAAAAGGATTTTAAATCAACAATAGTGGCAAATACACCAACTAAAACATGCTTTCCTGCTTGGAAAACAAATAAATATTTTTTACCAATATTCTCAACTAATTGCAAGCAGAGTATTGAAGCAGCGGGTAAAATTAAAAATAAAATCCAACCAAAAATCCCAAGACTAAATCCATAAAAATTATTAATTAATTCAGCTACCAAAATCCCACAGAGTATTGAGAATATTACATCAAACTTCTTCATATTTATATTATAATAGCTTATCTATGAAAGCCCAAGTCCGCTGGATTACCTGCACCAGAAATTAATTCTATTGCTCCCCCATTTGCCTCAAATTGATATCTTAATTTTTTAACTTCATTTGAGAGCTCTATTGTTTCTTTGGGCAAATTATCTTTTTTAATATAACCTTTTGACCAAAAATCAATTACTAATTTACTATCTCCAAAAATATTTTTTATATTATCTTTTATAGCAATTTCTAAAGCATATTTACAGGCCAATAATTCTCCAAAATTATTAGTTATTCCTTTTTCCAGTAAGCAAAATCCCCTATTATTTATTTTTTCTTTTGGCAAAACCTTGCTTAGTAAGCTTTTACCATTTTTATCTGTAACAGAAATTTCTACGCCATTGCCAGCCCCAGTGCCTGCATCAAAATAAATGCCATCTTTTACTGACAGGCGCTTTATTTCATATTTTGCCCCTAGCGACAGCCATAATTCTGCTTCCTCTTTTTTTACAAAACCTTTAAACTTTGCTCCTAACTTTCCAGAAACTAATTTCTGGCAATCTGGCCAATTATCAGTTACCCCACTCTTTCCATTTACTAAATATGCATAAAATTTATTTTTCATAAAGTTATCTTCTAGATTTGATACTTTGTACTATTCCCAAACTTATAAAATTTGCTATAAGTCCAGACCCACCATAGCTTATAAATGGCAAATAAATTCCAACAACTGGAAAAACCCCTATATTCATTCCAATATTAACTGTAAATTGTATAATTAGCATCAACACGAAACCAACACAAAAAAGTCTAGCAAAATTTGACTGAGATTCTATTGAAATCTTTAAAATTCTCCAAACAACATTCAAATAAAGCAAAAATAAAATAATTACTCCGATTATTCCCCACTCTTCTGCTATTACAGAAAATATAAAATCTGTATGTGGCTCTGGCAAAAAACCATATTGAACCTGAGATCCATTTCCCAATCCTTGACCAAAAATCATACCAGATCCAATTGCAATTTTTGTTTGATTTTGACTCCAAGAGCCGCCCAAAGGATCATAAGGAAATACAAATGACAAAACCCTGTCTCTTTGATAATCTTTAAGTAAAAACTGCCAAGCAAGACCAGAGGCTAAAATAAAAATTAAAAATAAAATTAAAAAGTGTTTTAATTTAATTCCAGAAACAGACAAAATTCCAGCCCACATTAAAACCAAAACCATAACCCCTCCTAAATCGGGTTTTATAAAAATTAATAAAGCTGGCAAAAAAACATAAAGTCCAGAAAATATAATATGCCTAAATTTATACATTTCAACATGTCTCATTGAAAAATATTTTGCCAGCAAAATTAATAAAATTATCTTAGTAGGTTCTATTGGGTCTAAAGAAAGACCACCAATTTTATACCACCCCCTAGTTCCTCTTATATCTGGAGCAAAAAAGTGAAGACCTGCTAAAAGTACCAAACATATAAAATAAAAAGATAAAATTAAATAAGAATTATTTCTAAAAATTCTGTAATCTAAAAAACTTATCAAAATCATTAAAAAAAATCCAACAGCAAAAAATATAATTTGCTTTGTTAAATTAGAAAAATCTTCGCGAGCAACACAAGTACTATAAATAGCAAGCAAACCAAAACAAACTATCAGCACCACTGAAATAATCAAATTCCAATCCAACTTCCTTAAATAACTAGTTAATAATCCCATAAATTAAAGCAAAAAAATAATACAAACAATTAAAAAAATAAATTACATAGATTATAACATCCTTACAAACTTGAGTATTTAAGGGTGTTATTTGCGTTATTACGTGACTTCCCTGAACGCCTTTAGAAAATCAACAAAAATTTTACCATAAGGCGAAAGCGTATGTTCAACATATCTTCCTTTATGTTTTTTGTTAATTAAGCCCGCAACAAAAAGTCTTCTAACATGCTCGCCTATTGTTTTTTCATTTGCCTCAAGTGTCTCAATAATTTTCTCAAGAGTTATACTTTCACTTTTATCAATCAAAAGCAAAATCTCAATTCTGTAATGATTAGCCAAACCCTTTAAATGTCGTTCTAGTTGACTCGGTGATTTTAATTTTTTAGTATTTTTCTTTTCTTCAATCATATAATTTATTATAACACATATTACACACCCTCACAAACTTGAGTATTTAAGGGTATTATATCCTAATTTTATGACGAAATTTGCTATTTTAACATTTTTAAGAATTCTTCTTCAGAAACTATTTTTACTCCTAATTTTTCAGCTTTTGATAGTTTAGATCCAGCCTCAGCTCCTGCTACTACAAAACTGGTTTTATTAGATACTGATTCTGAAACATCGCCCCCTAATTCTCTAATTTTTTCCCTAGCAATATCACGAGACATTGATTCTAAAGCACCAGTAAGTACGAAACTTAAGCCCTTTAATATCTCTTTCCTCCCATTAGCTTCCTGTTTTTTTATCTTAACTGCTTTCTCTAATTTATTTAAAAACTTTATATTATCTTTATCGCTAAACCACTCTACAATTGATTTTGCAACAACTGGGCCTATATTTAAAACATTTTCTAAATCTTGTAATTTAACGTTTCTTAAATTTTCAATTGATTTAAAAATTTTTGCCAAGTCAATGGCTGTTTCCTCTCCAACATTGCGAATTCCTAAAGCATATATAAATTTTGATAAAGTAATTTCTGATCTTTCTTTAATGGATTTTATTAAATTTTCTGCAGATTTTTCTCCAAATCTCTCAAGTCCTTCCAAATCCCCCTCTTTTAAAGAAAAAATATCTGAAGGATCAGAAACTAAAGCTTCATCTAAAAGCCTATTTATAATTTTAGGGCCTAATCCCTCAATATCAAAAGCAGATTTAGAAACAAAATGATAAAAATTCCTACGAGTTCTAGCAAAACATTTTGCATTAGGACAAAATAATATAATCCCTGTTTCTGACCCGCCTGCATCGCTACGCGAAACATTGCGGGCAGGTTTTTGTAACTTAGTCCCGCAAGCTGGACAAATTTCTGGCATTTTAAAAGATTTTTCTTTTCCAGTTCTTAATTCTGTTAGAACTCTGATAATATCTGGAATTACATCCCCAGCCCTTCCAACAATTACAGAATCTCCAATTTTAATACCCAATCTTTTTATTTCATCTTCATTGTGCAAAGTGGCTCTTGTAATTGTAGCTCCAGAAATATTAACTGGTTTTAAAACAGCAACCGGTGTGATTGCTCCAGTTCTTCCGACTTGAACTTTTATGTCTTCTACTTCTGTTGTAGCTTGAATCAAAGGAAATTTAAAAGCAATGCCTGCACGCGGAGCTTTACCTATAACTCCAAGTTTTTCAAAAATTTCATTGTTATTTACTAATACAACTATCCCATCAATTTCATAACCTAAGGAAACTCTATTTTTTTGCCAATAATTATGAAAATGAAAAACTTCTTCTAAATTCTTGCAATATTTATTATTTTTATTTGTTTTAAATCCTAAATTTTCTAAAATTTTATGCTTATCCTCATGAGTCTTTTGACCCCAGCCTTCGCCAAGGCTACGGTGGGCAGGCAAAATTAAATCGTAAGCATAAGAGTCCAACCTTCTTTCTGAAGTAACTTTTGGGTCAAGTTGTCTTACAGATCCTGCAACAATATTTCTTGGATTAGCATACAATGGCAGGCCCCTTTGCAATTGAAGTTTATTTATATTTTCAAACTCTTTTTTTGAAATAAAAGCCTCGCCTCTAATTGTTAAATTTTTTTTGTCTTTTATATTAAGTGGGATAGCTTGAATTGTTTTTAAATTTTGTGTTATATCTTCTCCAATTGCTCCATCTCCCCTAGTTGATCCTGTTTTTAAAAATCCATTTTCATAAATTAATTCAATTGCTAAACCATCAATTTTTAACTCACAATAAAAATCAATTTTTTGTTTTTCTTTTTCTGTTAAAAGTTTAGAAAATCTATCTTGCCAAGACTGCATATCTTCCTTTGAAAAGGCATCATTAAAAGATAACATCCTTTCTTGATGCTTTATTTTTTTAAATTCTTTTTGAGCTTCTCCACCAATTCTTTGAGTTGGAGAATCTTTAGTCATAAATTCTGGGTTTTCTTGCTCCAAATCAAAAAGCTCTTTTTTAAGAGAGTCGAGCGCTGAATCTGAAATTTCTTGTTTATCTTTTACATGATAAAGATATCTATGATAATTAATCAATTCCTTTAACTTTTCTATTCTTTTTCTTATTTCTTGTTTGTTCATAATATTTAATCTACTGACCTGTTATTGGAAACTTTATAGATTCTCCACAATTGTTAAATATATCACAAGCCTTGATATAAACAAAATAATAACCATCTTGTAAACTCCATGTTCCTGCATAACTGTCTTCTACTCCCTCAGGTAAAATAAGCCATACAACATCAACATCTGGATCATTTGGATTATTAGAATTCCTAATATGTGCTTTTACACTTAAAGGATCTACCCCATCTATATCAATAACATCTGCTGAAATTACAACTAAACCTGCAGAATACATAGCTAATGGGTTATTTATAAAAGGATTTGAGGAAGATAGATCCTTATTTGCAATTTGTAAATTAATAGCTCTACTTGTATTTTTATAAAATCCTTTAACAGAAATATCTAAATTATAATAATCTCCATTAGGAAAAATTGTTGCTAAAGTTTCAAAATAAAGATTATTCTGAACATCAATAACGGTTTTATAAGAAACTCTACAACTTCTACAAAAATTACAATCTTCTCCTTCTGCGACACAATTTTGACAATCAGCTGGGAGGCAAGAATTGCATATATTACATACTCCACTAGCCACTCCTTCAGGGAAACTTGGAATTTTTTGTCTACTATAATATAAAGTTTTTTCAACACCAGAATCAGCCATATAAAATGCCACTAACGAATCTCCTAAATTTCTAATTTCTTTAAACTCATTTACTAAAATAGTGCTCAAACCCAAAACAACTGACAAAATTGCTGTCATTATAAAAAATACCATTAATAAAGAAATTCCTGCCTGCGCAGTCAGGTCTTTTTGCTTTTGCATATTTAAAAATATTTATCTTATATTTATATTCCTCTGAGATACTGTTGTTTGAATTTTAATCGGCTGGCTAATTAATTCTACAAGCTCAGCATCTAAAAGAATGGTAATTCTAGATTGGATATCATCTGTTTCAGAAGAATAAGTAATAGTTCCACCACCTACATTACTATTAATTATAAATCTTAAAGAATTTATTTTTATTTTATTTGAAGTTAATGCTATTGGTGTTTCTAAATCTCTTGCTACCTTTAAAATTGCTGGTTTTGATAAATCAGCTTCATCTTTATCTAAAAAGAATTCCTGACAAATATTATTATCTGATTGATTTATAAATTTTATACCTAAATATTCACCACTACCTGCAGTATCTTGTCTTGTTAATAAAAAATTCCTTCCCTCAGCACCCAAACAATCTCCTGTTAAATCACGTCCTGCCATTCTCATTGATTTACTCATATATTCTAAAGCATAACTTAATTGACCATAAAGTCCTTGTCTGGCTAATATTCTTCTCTGTTCTAATATAGCTGAAACAAAAAGACTAGCAGAAATACCTGATATAACTAAAAGAACACTCATCGATACCAACAACTCTATTAAAGTAAACCCTTTTTGATATTTCATATATTTTAATACCAATTATATAAAAATTCCTCTATTTGCGCAGAAAATTGACTTCCCTTATATTCCCAAGTTACCGATGCAATAACTCTTATAATATCATCTCCAATAAAATAATCATCAGAGCCAACAGGAAAAACATCGTCTGACCCAGAAGGGTCATGAAATCCACTAATAGTAATTTTTCTCTTAAAAATTGTCTGAGAATAATTTCCTGAATTATTATAAGAATAAATATTATTACTATCAATATTTAAAAATCTACCTTCGTTTATATAAGGAATTAGCTGACCACCAGATTCTACATTGTAATCAACTTCGAAATCACATCCTGTCAAGCAGTTACCATTATCAATTCTTTCTAACCAATTTCCGGTATTTTTAACCCAATTATCATCTCTAATATTTTTTGCTATTTCCATTCCTTCTTGAGCTAGATAAAAAGCAGTTAACTTATAGGGATAATTATTTGCTTGCTTTGACATATCAAAAAAAACTCCATAAATAACTATAGTTCCTACAATTAAAATAAATATAGCAATTATAGTTTCTATTAAAGTAAACCCTTTTGACATAAAAAATATTTAATAAATATTAAAATTAATACCATATTAAACCTGACTTATTTACATATATTGTTCTTGTTGTTTCGGGTTTTGACTCTATGGCAATAACAATTTCTACTGTGTCTGTGCCTTGTAATAAATTTGTTATTGTAGTATTAAAATTTGGAGGAGCAAAATTAATGCTCAATCTACTCGTTCCATTGTGTATTTCTTTTATTATTATACCTGGTTCAGGCAAACTTAAATCAATTTCTTTCGAGACAAAATCTTCATTAACATTATATTGCCTATCTCCATCAATATCAGCATAAATAATATATTTTTTATTCCCCAAGACAGCTGAATCAAAATAAACTCCATATCCTTTGGGATAAATTATTTCTCCATTTGATAATGTTTCAAAAGATCCTGAACTACTTTGACTTTGAGCAGTTTTTAAATCTTGCGAAATTATATGGACAGCTCTACTCAAATTTAATTGCAGTCTAATACTTGGGAAATCAGCCACTATTACTGCAGAAAGAATAGAAATAATAGAAATAATAACAATAATTTCAATTAAAGTAATGCCTTTATTTTTATTTAATATTTTATATTTCATTTTTAAAATAAAACTAAATTTAAATACCAAGTAACTATTTTTTCTCCCCAAAACATAGCCAAAAATGTACCAAAAATTAAGAAAGGACCAAATGGAATTTCACTCTTTGAATTTTTTTTTTCCAAAATCATCAACATTATACCTATTATAGCACCAAAAAAGAAAGATAAAAATAAACCAACTAGAATATTTGGAAATCCCAAGATAAGTCCTAATAAAATTGCTAACTTAACATCGCCAAATCCCATCCATTTTCCTTGTGAAACAAGCCAAATAAAAAAGAAAAAACCAACTCCGATTAAAACTGCATAAAAATAATTAAATAATAGAGCAGAAATTCCAAAATTTAAATTCCAAATCACAAACAAATCCCAATTTCCAAAACTCAAAAATTCTAAAATACGATAAGCTAGTGCGATTATTATAGCTGGAAATAAGACATTGTCTGGAATTAAATAATGCTTTAAATCATAAACAAAAATTATTATTAATGAAGAGGCAATATAAAACCAAAATATTAAAGCCACTATCATTCCTGCGAAAGCGGAAGGCCAGAGTTCTTGCGCTAATCCATGATTCCCAATTAAACTAGAAATGATACTAGACTTATTGAAAATTAACAAAAATATTAGCCCAGTTGCCAATTCTACAGCTGGATATTGCCAAGATATTTTTGCCCTGCAATATCTACACTTCCCAAGTAAATATAAATAACTAAAAACCGGAAATAAATCTTTCCATATCAACTTATGTCTACAACTAGGGCAAAAACTTCTACCTTCTAAAAAACTTTTTTCTTCTTCAGTTCTATATATAACCACATTCAAAAAACTACCAATACACAAGCCCAATAAATAAACAAATAAATAAATTAAAAATTCTAAAATCATAAATTATTCTAGCTACAAATACTAAAATCTAAATTCTAATTATTTAATTATACCAAAATTTACACAAAAAAACACTCCCTGTTTAATAGGGAGTGTTTTAGCTATATTTTAATCATTAATTAGGCGTCTGCTGCGCAATCTGCTGTTGCTGCTTCACAATCTGCTGTAGCTCCTTTATATCCTGTACTATCAACACACCAGTTTGTTCCATCATTTAATTCTGCCTCTATACAAAATGCCCCTCCAACAGGAGCACCTGTGGAAATTTGAACAGATTGAGCTTTTCCAGTGCCATTTGCTCCATCAATAGCTGTTAAACCAGCTGCAAAAGTTGCATCTGCATCAACCCCTGTATAGACACTGCTATGACTATCATACCAAGCCGCAGCAATTGTTACCATATTTGCCATATTTCCTTTAATTGAGGCATCTTTACCTTTAGCTATATATTGCGTTACATTAACCAATACTACTGCAGCTAATACTGCAATAATTGCAATAACAACTAACAATTCAATAATTGTAAAACCTTTTGATGTTTTCATATTTTTATTTTTAATTAATTATTTTTTTAAGATCTTAAAAAAAATTTACTACTAATTCTCGACCTTTTTAATTTTTTCTTTATTTATTATAATATTTACCAATAAATCAAGCAATAGTATGCCTGTGGATAACTCTTGTGCTACGCACTCTCTTACATTCCTCCTAAAGTACTATAAAGTGGAGATAAAACAGAAACAGCTAAAAAGGCAACACAAATTCCCAAAAATATAATTAAAACTGGCTCTAAAAGAGCAGTAAATGTATCAACATCTCGTTTAATCTCTTTTTGATAAAAATTCACTATTTCTAATAAATTTTTATCTAATTTACCAGTATCTTCACCAACTTGAATCATTTGTACTACAAAAGAAGAAACATATTTAGGATATTTTTTTAAAGCAGAGCTAATTTTTTCGCCTTCTAAAACACTTTTTTCAGTTTCTGCTATTATTTCTTTATAAGTAATATTTTCAATTGTATCTTTTGTAATTTTTAAAGCTGTAACAATTGACAGTCCTGCTGAAATCAATGTTGAAAGATTTTCTGCAAATTTCACAAGATAAGTTTTTTGAAAAAATTCTCCTATTAAAGGAATTCTTAAAGATAAAAAATCATATTGTTTCTTACCGTTTTTAGTTTTTAAATAATAGAATATAAATCCTATTAAACCAAAAAGGATTAATATAAAAACCCACCAGTAAATTGATAAAAAAGCATAAAAATTAAGCATGAGTACTGTAAAAAATGGTGGTTTTGCAGGCGATTGTTTTACAAGCTCAATTAGCTTTGGCATAACTACGACCATAACAATTCCCATAACAACAACTAATACTGAAATAACAAAAACCGGATAAATCATTGCACTTTTTATCTGAGAATTTATATCTGCCTCTCTTTCTAAATGGCGCGAAAGATAATCTAAAGATTCTGAAATTTTTCCAGAAGCTTCACCGCTTTTCATTAAATTTATAAAAAAAACATTAAAGACCTCAGGAAAAGCTGAAAAAGCTTCTGACAAAGAATTACCTTCGTCCACCAATTGAGAAATTTTTATAATTTTTTCTTTAAAAAATTGTTTTTTTGTTTGCTCAGATAAACTAGCCAAACTTTGCACAACAGGTACGCGAGACTCCAATAAAACAGCCAATTGCCTAGAAAAAATAGCTAAATCTTTTTTAGATACTTTATTAAAAAAACTTATATTTTTACCAGAAAAAATACCCTGCTTTACTTCAACTAAAGAAGTTGCAAAAATATTATATTTAGAAAGAATATCAACAGCAGCTTCTTTCGAAGAAGCTTCAATAACTCCGCTCTCTACTGAACCTTCTTTGGACCTTGCTTTATATTTATATTTCATTTATCTTAATAAATTTCTAATTTCTGCAGGATTATAAGAATAGTCTACCGCATCTTTTAAAGATATTTCTTTTTTTCTTACTAAATCAACCAATGCCCTATTGAAAGAAATCATTCCTTCTTTTGAAGATGTTTCGATAACAGATGGTATCTCATGTGTTTTATTTTCTCTTATCAAAGTAGATACTGCAGTATTACATATTAAAACCTCACAAACAGGAATAAATCCCCCTTTAATCCTTGGAATTAATCTTTGAGAAACAATGCCTAAAAGAGAAGAAGCTAATTGAAATCTTATTTGATTTTGCTGGTCAGCTGAAAAAACATCAACAATTCTATGAACTGTTTGAGAAGCAGAATTAGTGTGCAAAGTAGCAAAAACCAAATGTCCTGTTTCAGCTGCTGTGATTGTAGTTGATATAGTTTCTAAATCTCTCATTTCCCCTACCATAATAACATCTGGATTTTGCCTAAAAGTAGCTCTTAAAGCATTAGTAAAACTATGCGAATCTTGTCCTATTTCTCTTTGTTCAATAACTGCTCTGTCTGGTTCATAAATATATTCTATTGGGTCTTCAATAGTAATTACATGCAATGATCTTGTGTGATTAATTTCATCAATTAATGCAGCTAATGTTGTTGTTTTTCCTTGGCCAGAAGCTCCTGTCATTAAAACAAGTCCTTGATTTTTACTAGTAAATTCATGCAATACAGGAGGTATACCTAATTCCTCAATTGTTCTTATTGTATATGGTATAAAACGTAACGCCATGCTTATATTATCCCTTTGAGAAAATACATTAACTCTAAATCTACTCTTCCCATCATAATCATAAGAAAAATCAATTTCTTTTTCCTCCAAAAACTTTTTCTGTATATTTTCTTTCATAATAGAAAAAGCATATCCTTTTGCATCATCTGAATTAATAATTTTTTCTCTTGTTAATGGAACTAGCTGACCTGTTATTCTTATCATTGGAGAATGCCCTACAGACAAAATCAAATCAGATGCCTGTTCTTTTATTACTATTTCTAAAAATCTTCTAAATTCTTTTAAATAATCCATATTTTTATAAAAAATTAATTAAGTATTTTTTTAACTTCTTCTGTTATTTGACTTGGCGTATTTTCTGTTTTAGTAAGATATTTTACTATATTATATATTGATCCCTTCTCTAAATCTTCTTTTTGAGAAAGTGCAGACAAAACTATTATTTTTAAATCCTTTAAATTTAATTCTTCTCTAACTATACGCAAAACTTCCCACCCTGAAATTTTAGGTAAAATAATATCTAACATTACTAAATCTGGGCTTAATTCCTTTATTTTATTTATAGCCATTTGTCCATCTGAAGCTACTGTTACATTAAAACCAGCTACAGTTAACTGTTTTGTATAAATATCGATTAAAAAACTATCATCCTCAACCAAAAGTATATTTTTCATATTTTTTAAATTATTTTGTAAAACCTAATTTATTATTATTTTTCTTTGATTTTTCATCATCCAAAAGTAAACCTAGAATATTAAATATACTTTTTATCTTTGAATCATATTTATTTTCCATTTCCATAATTTTTCTTTGTAAAGATTCATTGGTTGCCAACAATTCACGAATTTTCATGAAAGTCCTCATAATCTGTATATTAACTTTTACTGCTTTCTTACTTTTTAAAACACCTGATAGCATCGCCACGCCTTGTTCTGTAAATGCTAATGGCAATTTTCGCAAACCCATCTTTTCAGATTTGGATATCACAATTTGTGACATCCAATTTTTCACTTCTTCTTTATTTAGCTGGAACATAAAATCCTCTGGAAATCTATCAATGTTTCTTTTAACTGCCTGATTCAAAGTGCTCGTTTTGACATCATAAAGTTCAGCAATATCTCTATCAAGCATTACTTTTTTATTCCTAATAATATAAATCTTACTGACGATTATTTCTGATGGAATTATTAAATTCTCTGACATAATTTAATTAAAATTATTTTCTTTTTCTTTTTCCATTTTTAATCTGCGTCAATAAAAAATGTATCAAATGTTTTTATTATTTGCTTAATTTCTTCAACTTCTTTTGTTATTAAATTACTTTCAGAATTATTATTTAATATGATAAAATCGGTTTCTCTATTTTCTCCTGATTTTCCAAATATATCTATAAAATTTAATTTTTCTGTTAATTTTTCTCGATTAATCGTTGATACTTCTTTACCTTGCCTAGGATGACTAATAATCATTATTTCAATTCCACGAAACTGTTTCTCTGTCAACAATTTTGGATTTTGAAAAATAAGCAATGGTCCATTACAATTATTTTGACAATTTATATAGTCATCTAATGATTGATCGTTCCATAAACTATTTATTATATTATAATTTTCCCAAGATTCAGGATATCTCATCGTAAATCCATATTGATAATTAACATATATTTTCCAATTAGATACTAATTGTTTAAAATATTCTTCTTGCTGCTTTAACTTTTTATATTCATTGTAAGAGTATAAATTGTATATTACAATTCCCAATATTACGATTAAAAAAAGTATAATAACTATAATAGTGCTAATAAAAATAATTTTATTCTTTTTAAAGATTCCGTAAAATAAAATACTTAAAATAAATATTATGCCGAAAATTATATTCAATATATATGAAAGTACTAATAATACATCATCACTTGACCCAAAAATAGTTAATATTACAATAATTGGGAGTAAGATAAGAAGTACTATATTGATTATAGATAATCTTTTTATTTTAATATCTTGAGATATGCCTCTGCTCAATAATGTTTCCCAAAACCATCCTAAAAATGCTCCTACTAAACTGTACGACAATAAATGAATCAAATGAACCCACAGGACGCCACCTTTTTCAATGATTACAAATGTTAATATTAGTGGTGTTAAAAAAATTCCCAAAAGCTCGAGATCTCTAAAATAAAAAACAATAATACTTCCCAATAAAGAAAAAATAAATCCAATTACCGCTCCTTGTTGCCACATTTTTAATTTAATTTTACTGCCTCTTATTTTATTAATGACGACAAAAATTATATCAAATAATAATCCTGCAACAACACCAAAAATTAAATAATAACAAGTCAAACCTATTATTACAGGTGGCTCTTCGCTTATTGGTCCAGTGTGTACTAACGAATAAAAAATAGACGCCATAATTCCAAAAAATAGACCAACAATTCCAAATTTTGACCAATAACTTATTTTCATATTTTTAAAAATTATTTTTCTGCTGTTGCTCTTTCTATTTCTTCTATTGTTGTTTCACCTTTTAAAACTTTAACAATTCCTTCTTGCTCCATTGTAAGCATTCCTTGTTTTTGTGCAATCTTAAGGATTTGTGTATCTGTAGGGTTTTTTATAATAACCTCTTTTATTTCTTCTGTAATTTCTAAAACTTCATAAAGACCAATTCTCCCAGCATAACCTCTAAAACCGCAAACTTCACACCCTTTAGACTCATAGATAACAAAATCTTCTTGATCTTGAATTTGCTCTTTAGCAAAGACGGGCATACTTTTGATTCTTTCAATAATATATTTTTTTATTTTATCATTTGGTTTTGTTTTAACTCTACAATTTTTGCATAAAGTCCTCACTAATCTTTGTGAAATTGCAACTCTTAAAGTTGATGGTATTAAAAATGATTTTACCCCCATATCAATAAGTCTTGGAACAACTCCAGAAGAAGAATTTGTATGCAATGTAGACAAAACAATATGCCCAGTTAAAGCAGCATTAATTGCAAGGCCTGCTGTTTCTTCATCTCTAATTTCTCCAACCATAATAACATTTGGATCTTGTCTTAAAATCTGTCTTAAACCAGATGAAAAACTATACCCAATTTCTGGCTTTACCTGAGATTGGTTAACTCCATCAATAGAATATTCTATAGGATCTTCAAGAGTAACAATATTAACAGAATCTTGATTTAAAATATTCAAAAGAGAATATAATGTTGTTGATTTTCCAGACCCAGTAGGACCTGTAGCTAAAATTAAACCATAAGGCTTTTTAATAGCATTTTTTATTATTTCTAAATTTCTTCCCCTAATACCCATATCCTCAAAAGATCTAAGTCCCACGCCAGAATCTAAAATTCTAATAACAACTTTCTCTCCATAAAGAATTGGAAATGTAGCTACCCTAAAATCAACATTTTTTTTATTAATTACAGCTGAAAATCTACCATCTTGAGGTACTCTATTTTCATCTATTTTTAACCCAGCTACAATTTTAATTCTAGTTACAACTGAAGCATGAACGCTTAAAGGTAAAAAAAGGCTTGAATATAAAATTCCATCTTGCCTAAACCTAATATTTAATTTATCTCTACATGGCTCTATATGAATATCAGAAGCTTTATTTTCAATAGCATGACGCAAAATCACTAAAACCATTTTTATTATTGGTGCCTCCTCTGCCAATGTCTTTGGAGCTAACTTTTCCTCTAGAGTATCTTTCTTTTTTTCCATTTTCCCTATTTCTATTTCTTCAATAGCTTTTCTTGTTTCTTCTTTTAATGTTCTACGCTGATTTAAAATATTTTTGAAATTCGTTATAGTAATTAAAAATACTTTATATTCAAAATTTTCTTGACGAGCTAAAAATCTTAAGGCATTTTGAGCTGGTATATTCTCAGGATAAGGCATCCCAACTTCAACAACTTTATCTTTTCTAGATAGAGGAACCATTTTATAATTTATTTCTGCTTCTTCTGGCATTATTTCTAAAACCTCTTGCAAAACATCTTCTGGCTTAACTTTTCTAAAAGGAAGGTTTAATATTTTACTTTTTATTTCAAAAAGCTTATCTTCTGTAATAAGCTTTTTTTCCAAAATTAGCTCCTCTTCTGTTTTTTGAGTAGATGCAATTTCTTTTTCAAAATTATCCTTCTCCTGTTCGCTTAATATAGCTTCTGCAAATAATTCTTGAAGTATTTTCATAGTTTTAAAAAATTTTATTTTTTTAGAGGTGGCGCAATCACTTGCTGATAATAAATATTAAATGGATTTTCTCTTCCAAGACTCTCTCTTTTTAATTCTATACTAGATAATTTAATTTCTTCTAATTTTATAACAGCCGCAGACTCGGAAACAGCTGTGATTTTACCAGAAACTATTTTATCTAGCTCTGACATTGCATTATAAGTAAAAACATATTCAATTGCCTCTAATTGATTTAACTCTTTTAATCGTTCAGAGTCCAAAATAGAAAAATCTATATTTATATTAGGTTTCTTAAAAACTTTTTCCGCAGGCATTGCTTCTGGTTTCATTAAAAAAACAAATAAAATAATAGTAAGCAATAAAAGCAAGAAAAATCCTGCTATTAATGAGAAGAATAAAATTTGCTTTTTTTTAGGTGAAACAAAGACTATTGCCATAACTTTTTTAAATTAATATGAATGAGTTTTTATTTCTAATAAAAATGAATGATTTTGCATTGATTTATTTGCTCCTCCAATTAAATTAGGAGAAGAACCAAAAGAAATGTTAATTACTTCAAATAAACTAGCAGATTTTTCTAAAGAAAAAAGAAAGTTTTTTAAAGCACTATAATTGCCGTTTATATTTAAAGAAAATGATACCTCTTTGACAGCGTCCTTAGCGCTTATAGCTGAAGCTTTAGTAAAAAATAAATCTTTTACAATTAAACCACTTTCAGAGGTTTTTTTCTGCAAAAAATAAACTAAGGGGGCAAGCGATGTAATATCCGGAAGAGCTGTATCGATTTTGTTTAAACTTTCTTTTCGTCTCTCTAATTCATTAGATATATTTAAAATCTCTGCATAATAAGCATACTTAGCATTGTATTCTGCTTCTTTCAAAGCAACTTCTGTTTGTAAATTCTTAAATTCTACATACTTTGGAAAAACAAAAAACCAAATTAAAGCAACCGTAGTAAATAAAATTAAAATTGTTATTAAAAAACGACTAATTGCCATAAAAATTTTATTTTTTAATAATTAGATACAAATAAAATAGGATCTAAATCAACGGTTATACTAAATTTAATTTTCCCTGAATCCCACACAGAAGAATTCAAAATAGATATTTTTTTTACAAACTCATTTTTTTCAAAAGTAGAGATTTGCCTGCTTAAAATATCCATATTACCCGATTCTCCAGTAAGAATAATTTTATTTTCTCTTTCAGATAAATTAATTCTAGAAAACCATACTTCAGGTAAAGTTTGGCTTTCTAAAAATGCAAAAACATTTGAAGTTGATTTATGATTGTTTAAAAATTTTGTATAGTCTGCAATTTTTTTTTGATACTTAAAAATAATTGCTTCTTTTTCTTTCTGCTCTGCTGTTCCAATTTGAAGCATTGAATCTTCTAAAACTTTGACTCTCTCTTTTTGAGAAGATATTTTAATTAAAAAAATAAAATAACACAAAATAGAAGATACTAAAAGAGATATTGCAACATAAAAAACAATATCAGAAAAAAGACTTTTCTCTTTAGTAAATTTTGATATAGAGTTTAAATCCATAATAATTTGCCTAATGGCCTTTCAAAATTAAATCTATTAAAAATTTTAAAGCGATTATATTATTTATTATACAATAATATAATAATTACAACAAATATTTAATTCACACCTATATTTTTATTTCTTGTTATTATTTTTTAAACCTCCAAGAGCAACTCCAACTGCTACAGAAAAACCAGGTCCCATTTTTTTTAAATTCTCTTCAAGTATAGGTGGGTACAAAAAATCAGAAAAACAATTTGGAAGCACTACCTTTTTTCCAAGACTTTCTTGAAAATATTCTTTCAAACCAGGTAAATTTGCAGTTCCACCAGTTAAATAAATTTCTTCTACTTGCTTTTGTTCTCTTAAAAAAAACTCATTTGAAATATTTTTAATCTCCAATAAAAGTGGATCTATTAAGTAATACAATGTTTTAGTTATTTCTTTATCTAAAGAAATAAGCCCTTTCTCATTTTTTAATTGTTCCGCTTTATCATTCGCAAGCCCCAAAGAAGATGCAATGGCATAAGTTAATTGGCCTCCAGCAAAATTAAAACTATAACTCTTTTTTAAATCTCCATGGTCTACAACATTAATTGTAGTACTTTGAACACCAATATCAACTAAACAGATTACTTTTTTTGTATCTTTAATCAAAGCTCTTGTAATAGCTGTTGCTTCAGCCTCTAACGCATACAATTCTAATCCTACTCCTTCTGCTACTCTTTTATAACCTTCAACAACTTGATTTGGAATTGCAATTAAAAATATTCTAATATTTGATTTTTTGTCCCCAGGAGTTCCACCAATTACTTTCCAATCTAAAGTTGTTTCTGAAATTGGCAAAGGTATATATTGAGGAGCATGATATTTAACAGCATCTGGAATCTCTTTTTCTGTCATTGGAGGCATTTCAAAAGAAATACAAAAAGTTGAATAATCAGGTACAGAAAAAATTACAGCCTTAGTTTTTATTCCAGTTTCTTCTAAAATTGCTTTAATAGCTCTTGAAATAAAAAAATCTGAAAGCATATAACTTGCTCCATCAAAAGTACGAAAAGGCTCTTCTTCTTTATAAAGAGAAACTGATTTTATTTCCCCATAATTTTCTAATGTTTTTCCACCTCCCCATTTTGAAATCTCAACAACTTTTATTGAAGCTGTTCCTATATCAATTCCTATTATTCTTTTTGGGAAAAACAATTCAAAAGGATTCCACATACTATAATTTTTAATTTAAAATTTTTAATTTTTACTTACCCTTGACACAAGCTTGTTATCTGCTATAATTAAAATGTGCTTGTGGGGCGTCAGCCCTATTCGGCTAATACATAAGCCGAAGGCAGGCATAACAAAGATATCCCCTAAACGGGATGTTTTTGTTTTAATTTTCAATCTTCATCGGGATTTCCTTTCATTGTTGGAAACATTTTAATATCACGATACGAACTTGTAGCCCAGTCAGGAATTATGCTCCAAAAATGAGCTGATCCATCACCAATTTTCCTAATTATCACTTTTATTTTTCTTGTATCAATTATAGCAATAATCCCCCAATATTTCACTACTTTTGTTTTTCTAACTCTTTTCTTAAAACTTTTAAAATCAAATTCTTTTAAACTTTCCTCAAATTCCTGAAAAGTAGTAGATAATCTTACCAATTTTATAGCAAGTGGTAAAAGTTTAAATCTCAAAATTTGTGATGATTTTTCCCTTTCAGACCTAGACCCCTTAAAAATTATATGATTAAATCCCTCAGCTGAAAAGCATATTTCTTGCGAAAGTGCAGGAGAGAAAATTTTACTAACAGAATTATAGAATTTTTGACTATCTTCTCTTAATTTTTCGTAGTTTGATAAATCTTCCATAAATAACCTATTTTGTATTTTTATTTTAAGTTAATACTCATTAACCTAAATATTTTTATACAACTTCTTGTTGATAACAACTTTCACAATACACAATCTCTGGTATATCTGGTGCATAAGAAGTTTTAATTGCCCCTCCACATTTAGCACATTTCCGGTCAAAAATTTTCATTGAATTTAATTGAGCAATACGAGCATAATCTCGACAAAGTGGACATTTCAAAGGAATGGGAATATTCATTTTCTTATAAAAATCTAATTCCATTTTTATAATTTTATAGTTTCTACCACATAATTCGCATTTTAAAATCTCTTTAACAAGTTCATCGTTAATATCTTTTATATGTTCTAAAACTTTAACTGTTGCTTCAACATATTCTTTTGAATCTGAATCACGCCATAAAAATCCTTCTTTAATTACCTGTTCCTTAGTCAACGGGAACCACTCAAAAGCAGTAGATTCATTATAAATCCATGGCGACATTTCTGGCGGCAACATTTCACCATAAAAATATTTTCTACCTAATGCATCAATATATGGTGCTTCTTGCATTTGTTTTTTAATTCGTTCAACAAGATCAAAATATTCTTCTTTAGTATACTGCTTATTTAATATACAATATTCCCCTTTTCTAACTCCAACACAACCAAACAAGTTTCCCGAGTTGTGGCAACCGAAACAATATTCAATATCATGTGCACTGTAATTCCACGAACCAAATTTATTATTATTAGATCCTAAGCCAGTCCAAGTACACTCATAAACCCACTCCGCCCCGTCTCCAAAAAAAGAAAAATCATAACATTTTGCAGCAGGTCCATCTTTAAGAAACTGACAAAATTTTAAATCTTCACCATTATTAAATAAATAAGAATCATGAACATTTTTTGAGTTAGAAATGTATTCCCCTGATACATCAAAATTTTTCCTTCCTGAAAAAGCTTTTCTTGGCTGAGTTTTCATGAATTCTTTTACTTTTGCTTTAAAATCATTTACAGATTTTATAGTTCCAAAATCGAAAGATTCAAATATTTTTCTATAATCCTCTTTTGAATATTGCTCATTAAAAATACAATATTGTTTATTTCTTAAATTAATACACCCCAAACAGCTAGAGCATCCTGATAAATCCCTTGAAAACCAGACATTTTGACATTCCTCACAATTTTCAGAATAAAAAACACTGTAACTTTTATTTATCCTTATTGAATCATAACAAAGTTCCGAATGGTTTAAGAAAGAGCAATCAAAAGAGTTTTTGCCATCAACAATAGTATTTAAATAAGCAGAATCTTCACCACCCGTAATCCTAAAACAAAGATAACAATTTTTAAGATAAGAAGCAGCATTACAATAATCACTATCAACCATAGTAGCATGAGCAGTGTAAAGCGATGGCAGTGGAACAGTTTTTAGCAACTCATAGTATTGCTCAAAAAATGATCTTGAAAAATCATAATCTTTCCCATAATCTTTTGGGTCCCATTTGTCAGACCACCAAATATCCTGACGATACATTTTGTGTGGCGAGCTAGGATGATGTGTGGTAATAAGCATATCTCCTGTAAAGTCGCATTTTCGTTTATACAAAATTCTATACCCTTGCCAATTTAGTCTTCTTTTTAAACGACACTCCGGACAAAAAGTTGGTGCAGGTACTTTCATTTTTTCGTAGAATGCAAAATCGTCTGGCTCAATTACAAAGTCCTTTTTACAGTTTTGACAATTTTTTGTTTCTGCACTATTCATGTTTTTAAATTAACTCCTGTTTATGTTATTATACAATAAATAATACAATTATGAAATATCAAAAGCTTGTGAATAACTCAAAAGATTTTTTACTGGACTTGCTGTTCCCCAAATTTTGTTTAAGTTGCCAAAAAGAAGGAACTTATTTGTGCCAAGACTGCCAACATCTTTTAGAAATTTCTGAATATAATTATTGCCTTTGCGAGAAAAATCCAGTTAAGATTTTTGGTAATCAAGTAAATGATCAAACCATTCGACAAGCTCATGGCAAGTGCTCTAGTTGCCAAGATAAAAAATTAGACGGTCTTTATTTTGCACTTCCCTACAAAGAGAAAACTTTAACTAAAAAACTTATAAGAAATTTTAAATACAAACCTTATATTAAAGAATTAGCAAAACCTTTAGCAAAAATATTAATAGAACATTTTATTTTAACTAAAAAAAATATCAATGATGTTTGGGAAAATTCTGTTTTAATTCCTGTGCCTTTATATATAAAAAAACAAAAATCTCGTGGTTACAATCAATCGGAAGAGCTTGCTAAAGAATTATCAAAAATTTTAAAAATCCCGGTTATTTCTGATTGTTTAATAAAAATAAAAAATACAGAATCACAAATGAAACTAAAAAAAGCCGAAAGAGAGAAAAATTTATTAAATGCTTTCACAATAACAAAAAACTGTGCGACATCGGAAGTCGCACAGTTTAAAAACAAAAAAATATTTTTAGTAGATGATGTTTACACTACAGGAGCCACAATGCAAGAGTGCGCTAAAGTTTTAAAAAATGCCGGAGCCAAACAAGTTTGGGGTATAACAATTGCCCGCGAAGAGTACTCTTAATTCGCTCACACAGGTATGAGCGAACTATATTTTCTCAACAGTTTTCCAATCACCATCAACCCAGAGCATAATTACTTCTACTCCCAGATTGAAACCTTCCACGGTTTTTTTAGCTAATTGTAAGTGATTTATTTGCTCTTGTTTTTCTGTAGGATTTCCAGCACAACCAAAATGCCCCACAATTGCCACTACTTTTGAGCCATGATGATGAGTTGAAATTTCAACTCTTTTTTTTATGTTTGCAATAATTAAAGAATCAGAATTATCAGCCAACCCTTCGACTCGCTCGGCTCGCTCAGGTTTTGCTAAAATCTTATTTGGACCAGGCTCAGTTACCATATCCACATAATCTACGCTATAATTTGTTTTCATATAATCTTTTACTGCATCTTGAACCCTGCCATCCATACAATTTATAACACATGCAAATTTTTTATCTGATAACATATATTTTTTACCTGCCTACCGGCAGGCAGATTTTTAATAATAATTTTTATTTTTTTATGCTATTTTAGATTGATAACATTCAAGGCAAGCAATTTTCTCAAAACCAAGCTCTGGGCTGTAATAATGCTCAATGTCTTTTTTGCAAAAACAACAATTTCCTTTTTGCAAAGTTATCATATGACTAAATGGTTTAAATCGATCTAAAGTACGCCAATCAAAATGCCTGCGTGGCAGTGGTATACCGTGCTCCTTATAAAATGCCAATTCATCTTTTGTAATATTATAACTTAATTTTGTTTCAGGACACAAAATGCGCTGCTTTGTAATATCATCTTGAACCTGTTCAATGCTATCTGGCAAATCATTAGCTGAAACAATGCTTTCATAATGTTGCTCTATTGACTCATCCCATTTGGTGCCAAATTTTATAGCTTCTTCTTTTGTCATAGGAAACATCATATTAGCTAAAGACAAATTATATCCGCAGTAAGCTGAAGACAAAGGCCAAAACTTTCCCCACTCTCCTCTGCTATTCATATCAGCTTTAATTTTCTCAACTAAACTTTCATATCCTTCTTTGGAATATTGTTTATTTAAAATACAATATTTTTTCTTTCTCATTCCCACACAACCAAAACAATATTCGCATTCTTCACAATTATCTAGATAAACAGAATATCTACACGAAGTAGTATATAAATTACATATATTACCATATGCCCCAAATTGATCCATTGCACCCAACACGCATTTTTCACATTGAAAAGCGCCAACTGAATCAATTGTTTCCTTGTTGCCAAATCCCCTAAAAATATGCCGACAATTTTCTGATTCTTGTAAAAAATAAGACCTGTAACAATTTTTATCATTTTCAAGAAAATTTCCAGAGGAGTTTGCTGTCTTAGAGTTGTAATCTTGTCTGTGAACAGCATCCTGCCCAATATGTTGCCAAAATTCTCTCTTTAACTCATCAACCACTTTTCTTGATTTCAAGTTATATTCTTTTAATTTATTTTCATATTCTTCTTTAGAATATTGCTGGTTTAAAATACAATATTTTTGATTACGCAAATTCCAGCACATAAAACAATTTTGACAGTTCCTACAGTCATACAAAAATAAGCTATCCATGCAATCACGCGAATTAAAAGAATATTTTAAATTATAGCTTTTAAAACAATATAGGCAATCGAATGAACGCTCTAAATCAAAACAAAAAGTTAGATCAACAGAATTCTTACACCTTACCAACCGATATCCATAAATATTAGACTCAGACCATCCAACCGATCTTGTAAGATATTGATCCTTTGATTCCCAAACATCGTCGGCCCAATCACAGTTTGTATTTTTAGCTCCAACTTGATGGGGGTGTGGAACTTTTGATTGAAGCTCAACAAGCTGGTCAATAAACGGATATGAAGCATCATAATCTTTTCCGTATGATAATGGTTCCCAAGCATCAGAAACAAATTCCGAACGATCATAAATTGGAAAAAGCACAGACTCGGAAAGAACAGTTATAATTGTTTTTCCACTCAAGGCTGACTTTGTAATTCTAAATTTTCCATTCACCCAAAAGGCCAACAGATATTTGAACCTACATTCTGGGCACATTGTGGGCATTGGCAAATCCATTTTTTCGTAAAACGGAATGTCATCTGCCAAAATATCAAAACTTTTATTACACTTTTCGCATTGTTTTGTTACTGGATTCATAAAATTTTTTATCATTTTCCATATTTTTTTATTTTTAATTTTAATAATATTAATTTTAGAAACTAAATTTCTCCCAATGTATATTAATATTATTTACTCCTAATTTTAAAAGCTGACTCTTTAATTTTATCATAAATGATGTGGGCCCACACAAAAATATTTCTTTATTTACAAAACCATTACTTAATTCTACAATTTTATCTGCTGTGATTTGCCCTTTTTCTTCAGAGAACCAAGGCATTAATCTAAAAGACTTATTATTTTTTTCAATTTCTAATAATTCATCAAGTAAAATTGCTTCTGATTTATTTTTAACACAATAATATAGATCTGCTTTTTGATTTACATTGCCCAATCTTAAAGATCTTGCCATACTTAAAAATGGCGTTATTCCAATACCTCCCGCAATCCAAATTTGATTTTTATCTTTAAATTCTGTATAAGAAAATTTTCCAAAAGGACCTTTAATAAAAGCCTTCTCCCCCACTTTTAAATCTTTTATTTTAGAACTATAATCTCCCAAAGACTTTATATTAAGCTCAATATTTTCTTTCTGAGAAATGGACGATACTGTAAATGGATGACTTTCAGAACTAATTCCTTTGCTTAAAAATCTCACAAAAACAAATTGACCTGGCATAAATTTTAAAGCATTTGATTTTGGAGATAATTCAATTTGTGTGATATTTTCAGTTAACTTATTTACTTTACTTACATAATATTCTAAACCTTGAAAAAAAATTTTATCTGCCAGCAAATTATACAAACTTAAAGCTAAGGCAAAAAATGAAAATCCTAACATATAATATCTTAAAAATAAATCCCTTGAAATATCACTTTCTATCATAAAACTATGCAAAACTGCGAAAATAAAAGCTAAGATCAAAAATCTATGAGAAAAAAGCCAGATTTGGTACTTTAACTTTATATAAAGCGTCAAAATTATAAGTAAAATCATTAAAGCTAAAGCATAAATCCCAAAGCCAATAGCATCAAACCCTCGTGGGATAAAAAATATTACAGCTGAATTTAAAGAAAATTGCAAGTATTCAACTACCAATAATAAAGGATGAAATAAAATTAAACAAAAACCAATAGCTCCAATCTTGCTATGAATATTTAAAGCATCTGGAAGACCAAAAAATATTTTATCTATAAATTTAAATTTACTACCAGTTATCAAACTTAAGGCAAACAAAATCATCCCTAAAAGGCCTGTAATTTGCCCCAAACTTGTAGCTATAGCTCCAATATCAGCAAATCTAGAATTCAATGGTACAATAAAAAACCATCTTAAAACCGGTATTAGCACTAAAACCATAATTAAAATCCATCCAATATTTTTTTTAATATAATTATTCATTTTTTATATTTATTATTTTACTACATTTAGCAGGTAAAGAAAAGGCGCGTTGCAAAAGCGCGCCCATCACTTCTCATCTTGTTTCCCTTTACGGCTATAATGTGTAATTATAACCTTTTCTTCCTCTCCCTCAGGAAGCTCCTCTGTTCTAGGCCATGGAGTTTTCCCTTGAGACTCATTTTTTTCATAAAACTTCCTAAGCCTATCCACTCTAGCAGGATTATGTGGCCGTGCTTCATCTCTTGCTTTTGCCATAACAAGCTCCCTACAAAAGTATAAAAGAACAAAAAAACAATTTATTTCACTTTAGGTTACCATATGGTAACCTGATATTTTATAATTAACTACGCGATATATGATAAATAACAAATAATATATAAATTTAATTTAATTTATTTTAATTTATTGTTTTACTTTACCTCTTTTGCCTTACAAATTCAACCCTTCGATTCACTTCGTTCACTCAGGGCAAGGCAAATAAGAAATGCAAGCAAAAAGGAAAGCAAAATGCTTCCCTTGCCACTCTGGCAATATTCCAGAGTGACCATTTTTTTCTCTCACCCCTACTCTAGGAGCGACGTTGACGCCGTGGCTTCCTGCCACGACGCTTCGAGGGTTGGGACAAATACGTCCCATCCTTAAGTCCGTAAAATTGCGCGTACGACACGGGACGGAATGTCCCCCGACGAGTCTGCAAAGACCCGACCCTTCCAGAAACCCTCGCCATCATAACACTCCTTGCTCTTTTTTCTTCCTTGAAACTTGGTTTGCTAGGCGCTTTCTTGCACCACAGCGGAAAAAGAAACTCACTTAAGGAAATTTACAATTTAGATTATAAACTTTCTTAAAAGGATTTTCAATATCTATAACTTAATTATATCATAATAAAATAAACCTGTCAATAGTCAAGCCTATTTTTACAATATTATTTTACTAGATTCTGAGGATTACCAGAAATAAAATTATTTATGTTTTCTACTGTTGTATCTAAAATTCTTTCCAAAGCTTCTTGGCTATAAAAAGCAATATGAGGAGTAAAAACTACATTGTCTTTATTAAGAAGCTCGTGATCTCGCATTATTTGGCCAAAGTATTCGGCTTTTTTAGGATCTGATAATAATTGTTTTTCTTCTTTAATTAATTCCTCACCTTCTAGTACATCAAGACCAACACCTGCTAATATTTTTTTATCTAAAGCTTCAATTAAAGCTTGAGTATCTACAATCCCCCCTCTTGATGTGTTAATTAAAATTGCTCCTTTTTTAATTTTTTTAATTGAATCTTTATTTATTAAATGATGAGTATTTTCATTATCCGGAACATGCAAAGAAATTATATCAGAATTTGCTAAAACTTCAGGTAAAGAAGCGTATTTAAAATGCAACACTTCAGCTAAAAAATTATCTGGTTTTGAATCATAAGCTAAAACATGCATACTAAAACTTTTAGCAATTCTTATTACATGCATACCAATGTTCCCTGCTCCAACAATTCCTAGAGTTTTTCCCTTTAAATCAAAGCCTTTTAAACCTTCTATTGAATAATCTTGTTTTAAAGTTCTTACATAAGCTTTATGCACATTGCGAGATAAAGCTAAAATCAATGCAAAAGTATGTTCAGCTACAGTATTTTCACCATAATAAGGCACATTGCAAACAGTAATTTTTTTATTTCTACATTCTTTTACATCTATATGGTCAAAACCAGTTGATCTAGTTGCCAACATTTTTAAATTTGGCAAACTATTAATAATCTCTTTATTCATTTTAGAATAAATAAATATAGAAATTATATCAAATTTTTCTGATTTTTTAATATCAGTAAAATTAAAAGTATCTTGAAAAAATTCTAAATTATTATTTTTTAACTTCTTTTGTAAATATTTCTTTTCCCAATCTTTAATCTCAAAAAATGCAATTTTGCTCATGTATATTTAATATATTAATTATAAATATATTGTGCCCTCGGTAGGAGTCGAACCTGCATTACAACGTCCGCAACGTTGCGTCCTATCCATTGAACGACGAGGGCTAAATTCTGCGTAGAGGATTAAACCAAATTAGAACCTCTATTGAGGAAGAAATCCAATCCACTATTTAAAATCTTATCATAAAATCAATAAGAAAGAAAATTGATATAATTTTTTTTGACTATTTACCAACCAATTGACAGTTTCCATCTCTAAATTTATTACCAGCTATTATTTTTTGCATTTCTTCAGAATTAAAATCATTCCCATTTTTAAATACCTCATCAAGAGCTTCTTCTTCACTAAGACTATGTATCCTTCCAAGAATAAACTCCTCTGTCGGTCCTTGAAGTGATAGTGTTACGCCTATAGGAACTTCACTAGAAATATCTTTTTGCTCTATTTTATCAGCTTTTAATGCCTTTAAAAATGTTTGACCTTTAGAATAACCGAATAAAAATAATCTTTCTGCTTCATTTGTATCATTAATATGCGAAGCCCAAACTGAACAAGAAAAAGCACCCCACATCTGAGATCCCATTATAGCATATTCTTTTGAGCTTAATGTAAGAGCAGTATTTTTTTGTTCAAAATTTGTTATTTCAGAACTCGGACTCTTATAAAACGATAACCAAACACTGCTAACAATTATTGCTGTAATAGAAATTGCCACTACTATTTCGATTTTTTTGGATTGCATAAATTATAAAAAGCTTAATTTAATAATTTAGATATATAAATCTAAATAAAATAAAGCTTATATTTAAGATTAAATTTTATTCACTTAATAATTTAATTTATTTTTCTAATATTTATAGCTTCCTCCACCGCGTCAGAAATATATTTTGAAATCCATTCATATCTTTCTTTGCTATTTTCCCCAGAAGGATTATAACATTTTACAATAGATGATAATTTTCTGCCTGTATTGCCATAGCCTATATAATCAAATGGATTATCGCCTCTTTCAGTAATAAATCCTTTACTATTTTTTAAACCATGTATGTATATTCCAACAACGCCCATTCCCTTATCCCATGACTTTATTATTTCATAATTTATCCATTTTCTATTTGCAGTTTGATTCCCAACAAGAACAATTGTACATGATCTATAATCCATTTGATTATTTATCCACCTCTTAATTGCTTCATCTTTACCTGCTTTAATTTTCTCCCAATCATTATCAGGTGCTGGCTTATTTCCCTCAATGACGCCTATATTGCGAACCATTGATGCACGCCAACAATCAGGGCTATAGTGAAAACTATAAAATACTTGTCTTTTTGCCATATTTTTAATTTATTAAATATGTAATTAATATCATAATAAAAATTAATACACCATAAAACCACAATAATGTAGAAGAAAACATTGAATATGCCCAACTATTTCTATCTATACTTTTATATTTTTCTATATCCATCGAAAAATCAATATCCTTTTCATTTAATTTCCTAACATGATTATATAAAGATCTAAATAATCTCTCTTGTGAAAGAAAATAACCATCAAGAATCCAAAATACAATAACTATTAAATACGCAATAAAAATATATTCTTTATTTATAGGTTGTGTAGACCATGCAAAAAGAGCAGTAATAATCGTTATAACCCAACCTTTCAAGAAAAATAAATTACCAGCCATTCTATCTATAATGTTTTGTATAAACTCTAAATGTTTTTGTTTGTTTTCCATAAAATAAAAAGTATTTTATAATATTTATTAACTTATATAAGTATATTTTATCTTATATTATTCTACTTGTTTTATTATAAAAATACAAATTATAAAGCTTTATAAGTGGCTTATAGGGCTTTATCTTAAATTGGCTTGCTTTCTTTTTATCCTTTGTTATTAGATAAATTATAAAATTTATAGGTACACCCTCTAATCTTAAAAAATGCTGTTATATATGTTATAAAAATATACTTAAGAAAACTCAAAAAGGCATAGACAATCTAGAGAATCTCTAATAGTTAAGAAGTCTTTGCAAAAATCGGCTTAAGCCGATTTTTGTTTCTTTTCGTTTAACCAATAAATTGCATAGCTAATAAGCCCGACATCAATAATCAATTTAATGCCATTATACCTGCTATGACACAAACCATCGGGTTCTTGGCTTTGTGATAAATACCCCGCTAGATCACTATTTTTTTGTTCTACGGCAGTTTGCAACATAATATTACAGACAGAATTTTTTTCATGCACATCATAAAAACCCCAAACAAGGTGAACAATAGAGCTTGTTAAAATAGTAATATAAAATAATTTATTCCAATTCATATTTAGTAAAATTTACTAATAATTATACAAATTGTCGCCTTTCGACCTAAACAAAAAGGGACAACCTTACTTCTGGTCGCCCCACAATTTTTGCCCCAAAGGGTTCCAATCATGAGCAGTTTCAGGTTGCCCCTTATTACTCGTGATTGGAAAACACAAAAACAGACCTCTTTGGGAAATATAAATTGTAGAGCGACACTTTTAATATATCACACAAATAAATCCGTGTAAAATCAAAAATTATTTTAATCATTTTCTTTATTCAAATATTTTCTTTGTGTTCGTTATCTTGGGGGGAAAATCGTGACGACTGCCGATAGGCGGTCGTTTGTCTGCCGATAGGCAGATAATATGAGTTGCAGTAGCTTAAA
>Ga0208958_1000415_pt1 | contig 51264 bp, 47 predicted proteins | sample RifOxyB1_FD_184032 | JGI IMG/M metagenome (GOLD analysis project Ga0208958, IMG submission 184032) | Soil microbial communities from Rifle, Colorado - Rifle Oxygen_injection B1 (SPAdes) | ecosystem: Environmental > Terrestrial > Deep subsurface > Rock core/Sediment | place: Rifle, Colorado...
CAGCAGCGGGATCTTCCGCTTGCAGGCCAGTTCGATGAAGTGGGCGCCCTTCTGGGCGCTCTCGGAGAAGATGACGCCGTTGTTGGCCAGGATGGCGACCGGATAGCCCCAGATGCGGGCGAAGCCGCAGACCAGGGTGGAGCCGTAAAGGGCCTTGAACTCGTCGAACTCCGACCCGTCGACCAGACGGGCGATCACCTCGCGCACATCATAGGGCGCGCGGACATCCTCCGGGATCAGCCCATACAGTTCGGCCGGATCGAAAGCCGGCGCCCGGGGTTCGCGCACATCCAGCTCCACGGCCTTGGTCGTGTTAAGATTGGCGACGATCGACCGGACGATCTCCAGCGCGTGCTCGTCGTTCTCGGCCACATGATCGACCACGCCCGAGCGGCGACCGTGGGTCTCGGCGCCGCCCAGTTCCTCGGCGGAGATGACTTCGCCGGTGGCGGCCTTCACCAGCGGCGGACCGGCCAGAAAGATGGCGCCCTGATTGCGCACGATGACCGTCTCGTCCGACATGGCCGGCACATAGGCCCCGCCGGCGGTGGACAGGCCCATGACGCAGGCGATCTGGGCGATGCCCTGGGCGCTCATCCGCGCCTGGTTGAAGAAGATGCGGCCGAAATGGTCCCGGTCAGGGAAAACCTCGGCCTGGTGCGGCAGGTTGGCGCCGCCGGAATCGACCAGATAGACGCACGGCAGCCGGTTCTGCTCGGCGATCTCCTGAGCCCGCAGGTGCTTCTTCACCGTCATGGGGAAGTAGGCGCCGCCCTTCACCGTCGGGTCGTTGGCGACGATCATCACCTCGCGGCCGGAGACGCGGCCGATCCCCGCGATGACGCCGGCCCCGGGCGCTTCGCCGTCATACATGGCGTGCGCCGCCAGCTGTCCGATCTCCAGAAACGGCGAGCCGGGATCCAACAGCCGCTCGACCCGGTCGCGCGGCAGCAACTTGCCGCGAGCGACGTGGCGTTCGCGCGCCTTGTCGGACCCGCCGCGTGCGGCCTTGGCCACATGGTCGCGAAGCTCGGCGACCAGGGCGCTGTTGTGCGCGTGCAGGGACTTGTACTTGGGGCTTTGCGGATCGACCGCTGACGTCAGCTTCGGCATGAAGCTGGTTTATGCGGAAGGGGTGAAAAGTGCTAGTGAGCAAGGGGTGAGCAGCAGGCTCATTCGGCGCGCTTCTCGCTCACTAGCACTTTTCACCTTGCGATCCCGGAGTCCTTGCCTCCGCGCGCCTTTTCCCCTATACGCGCCCGCTTTCCAGGGCTTCGGTCCTGACGCGGAGCACCAAAGGGACGGACGTTCGGTCCGGCCGCCGCGCCAGGAGCCATCGTGGAGATCGACTTACCCGGTCGTTTCCGCGCCGACGCTCACAAGGGAGACTACCGCATGGCTCTTTACGAGCACACGGTCATGACGCGCCAGGACATCTCGGCGCAACAGGCCGAAGCGCTGAACGACACCATTAAGGACCTGATCGTCCAAGGCGGCGGCTCCGTCGCCAAGATCGAGTACTGGGGTCTGCGCAACCTGACCTACCGCGTGAAGAAGAACCGCAAGGCTCACTACTCGCTGCTGGCCGTCGACGCCCCTCCCGCCGCCATGGCCGAGGTCGAGCGTCAGCTGTCGATCAACGAAGACGTGCTGCGCTGGCTGACCGTCCGCGTCGAGGAACTCGACCTGGAACTGTCGCCGCTGCTGGCCCGCCGTGAACGCGAGCGTGAACGTGAGCGCGAACGCACCCCGCGCGACGACGCCGCCATCGACGCCGACGCCGAATAAGGAATCCGGAACATGACCGACACCACCGCCCCCACCCCGGGCGCTCCGGCCGGCTCCGGAGCCGCCGGCCGCCGCCCCTTCTACCGTCGCCGCAAGGTCTGCCCGTTCTCGGGCGCCAACGCGCCGAAGATCGACTACAAGGACGTGAAGCTGCTGCAGCGTTACGTCTCCGAACGCGGCAAGATCGTGCCTTCGCGCATCACCGCCGTCTCCCAGAAGAAGCAGCGCGAACTGGCCAAGGCCATCAAGCGCGCCCGCTATCTGGCCCTCCTGCCGTACGTGGTGAAGTAAGATGAAGGTCGTTCTGCTGGAACGCGTCGAGAATCTCGGCGCCATCGGCGACGTCGTGTCCGTCAAGGACGGCTTCGCCCGTAACTTCCTTCTGCCGCGCGACAAGGCCCGCCGGGCCACCGCCGCCAACCTGAAGGCGTTCGAACTCGACCGCGCCGCCATCGAGCAGCGCAACGAGAAGAACAAGGCCGATGCACAGAAGGTCGCCGACAAGATCGACGGCCAGACCTACATCATGATCCGTCAGGCCGGTGAAACCGGTCACCTGTACGGCTCGGTCGCCGGCCGCGACGTCGCTGAAGCCATTCAGGCCGAAGGCGGCAAGGTCGAGCGCTCGCAGGTCGTCCTGAACACGGCGATCAAGACCCTGGGCGTCCACGAAGTGCTGGTCCGCCTGCACGCCGAGGTCCGCGCCACGGTCAAGGTCAACATCGCCCGCTCGATGGATGAAGCCGAACGTCAGGCCAAGGGCGAAGACGTGATCCGCAGCCAGTTCGACGATGAGCGCCAGGCCGCCGAGCAATCGGCCCAGGAACTGATCGAAGGCGGCGCCGGTCAACAAGAGGGCTTCGGCGACGAAGCCTGATCCGACCGGATCACAGAGACATCAGGGGCGCGTTCCGAAAGGGACGCGCCCTTTTTGCTGGGTCCGTCTCGCGAGCGAAGATTACCAAAGCTTCAGAACCAGCCCCGCTTCGCGCCCCCGTTGCGCCACATATCGCCGCTCAGTCTCGCGGTTCACGTTTGAAGGGGATCCTATGAAGTCCAGAATCACCGCGGGCGTCCTAGCCCTGTCGCTGGTCGCAGGCGCCGCTCAGGCCATGACGGTCCAGGAATTCCTGACCACCGCCAACGGCATTCCGCGCAACCCCACCGCCCTGCTGCGGTCCGACACCCGTCGGCTGATGGGGGAGTTCCGCAGCGCCGTGCAGACCGTGCGCACGGAGCAGACTGCGGCGACGGCTGCGGGACGACGCCCCGCCACCTGCATGCCGGAAAAGGTCAGCCTCTCGGCCAACGACATTCTGGCTCGATTCAACGCCATTCCCGCCGAACGGCGCAGCATCAGCACGACCCAGGCCGTGCGTGAATGGATGGCGCAGAAATACCTCTGCCCGGCATGATGCCTGATTAGGAAATTCCCGTTCACCCACAGGCCGAACGAACTGTCCACCGCCGCGACGACGTCCCCGACTGACGCAGGCGCATGTCAGGGATAAAGCGTTAAGACAATGAACGCCTTCGCCCCCATGCCCTTCTCGTCCTCGCCGATGGACCCCAGCGGCGTCGCCTCCATGCCCCATAACCTGGAGGCCGAACAGGCTCTGCTCGGCGCCCTGATGTTCGACAACGGCGTGTTCGAGCGGCTCAGCGACCGTCTGCGCGGCTCGCACTTCTACGAGCCCTTCCACCAGCGACTGTTCGAGGCCATCGAGGATCATATCCGTCAGGGCATGCTGGCGGAACCGACCATCCTGATGGAGCGGTTCAAACAGGACCCGGCCTTCCAGGAGTTCGGCGGCCTGCGCTACTTCGCCGATCTGGTCGACCGGGCGCCGCCGGCGGCCAACGCTCCGGACTATGCGCGGGTCGTCTACGATACGGCCCTGCGACGCGACCTGATCCGCATCGGCGGCGAGATCATCAAGGAGGCGCCCAATCCGGACGTCCCCGCCGACGAGCAGATCGAACAGGCGGAACAGACCCTGTATTCTCTGGCCGAGACGGGCAAGCCGTCGTCCGGTTTCGTCAGCTTCTCCCACGCCCTGTCCGGCGCCGTTCAGATGGCGGCGGAAGCCTATCAACGCGAGGGCAAGCTGGCCGGTCTGGCTACCGGCCTGAACGATCTGGACCGGAAACTGGGCGGCCTGCACCCTTCCGACCTGCTGATCCTGGCCGGACGCCCGTCCATGGGTAAGACGGCTCTGGCGACCAACATGGCCTTCAACGTGGCCCGCGCCTATCAGTGGGAGCCGACGCCCGAGGGCCGCAAGACGGTCAACGGCGGGGTGGTGGCCTTCTATTCGCTGGAAATGAGCGCCGAACAGTTGGCCATGCGGATCCTGGCTGATGCGTCCGGCGTCTCCTCCGACAAGCTGCGCAAGGGCGAGATCGACGCCTCGGACTTCGGCAAGCTGCGCGATGCGGCGGTCGAGATCGGCGAGGCGCCCCTCTACATCGACGCCACCGGCGGCATCTCCATCTCCAAGCTGGCCGCACGGGCGCGGCGGCTGAAGCGGATGGAGCACGGGCTGGACCTGATCATTGTCGACTACCTGCAGCTGGTGACCACCGGCGAGGGCGGCGGGCAAAAGAACCGCGTTCAGGAGGTTTCCGAAATCACCGGCGGCCTCAAGGCCCTGGCCAAGGAGCTGAACGTCCCGATCATCGCCCTTTCGCAGCTGTCGCGTCAGGTCGAGCAGCGCGACGACAAGCGGCCCCAGTTGTCGGACCTGCGGGAATCCGGTTCGATCGAACAGGACGCCGACTGCGTCATGTTCGTCTATCGCGAGAGCTATTACCTGGGTCGGGCCGAACCCCGCGAAGGCACCGAGGAACACCTGCAATGGCAGCAGGACATGGACCGGCTGCAAGGCCAGGCCGAGGTCGTCATCGGCAAACAGCGTCATGGCCCGATCGGCATCGTCAAACTGGCCTTCGACGCCGACACCGTGCGGTTCGGAAACCTGGCGCACGGCTATGAGGAAGTCAGCTACGAATAGCAGGCGGCGGTTGACCTCGGCCGCGAACAGGCCCCTTGGGTGCGGATGGCCAGCGAAACCGTCTATATTCTCCAGACCTATGTCCAGGGCCGCGGCAAGGGGCTGAAGGCCGAGCCGCAAGTGGGGTGCAAGGACGCCGAGGAGGCGCGGCGCAAGGCGGAACGACTGGCGCCCCTGCGGCTGGGCGTGGTGGCCTTTTCGGTCTCGGCCGACACCGAGATGGGCGACTACGACGAAGAACCGACCATCATCTTCAAGTCCGGACGACTGCCCCCGCCGTTCAGCGACGAGGATTGATCGGTCCAGACTTTCCCATCGGGCTCTTCCATCGTCGGGAAGTTGCGCCATAAGGGCCGCCATGCCCTCCCCCGCCCTGCTGTCCGTCGATCTGAACGCCCTGGCCCGCAATTTCCACACACTGGAAGCCGTGACCGGCGCGCCGGTGCATCCGGTGGTCAAGGCCGACGCCTACGGGCTTGGCGCCAAAGCCTGCGCGACCCGGCTGATGGCCGAAGGGGCGCGGACCTTCTTTGTCGCCCGCGTCGACGAGGGTGTGACCTTGCGGGCGGCGCTGGGGGATGCGCCGACCATCTATGTGCTGGACGGCTGCCACGGCGGCGGGGCAGGCGTGCTGAAGGCCGCCGACCTGCGTCCGGTGCTGAACCAGCCGAGGCAGATGCAGGCCTGGGCCGAAGCGGGCGGCGGGGCCTGCGGGCTTCAGATCGACACCGGCCTGAACCGGCTAGGCTTCCGCCCCGAAGACGCGCCCGCGCCGTTCGAGGGGCTCAGCCTTGTCATGAGTCACCTGGCCTGCGCCGACGAACCCGACCAGCCGATGAACCAGCGTCAGCGCGACGCCTTCGCGGCGGCGGCAGCGCGATATCCGGGCATCACGCGATCGCTGGCCAACTCGGGCGGCTGTTTCCTGGGGCGGGACTACAGCTTCGACGCCGTGCGTCCCGGCGTCTGTCTGTATGGCGGCGGGCCGCAGGGGCGGCCGGACGGCCGGATCGCCGCAGTCGCCACCCTGACGGCCGAGGTGCTGCAGGTCCGTGACGTAAAACCGGAAGAAAGCATCGGCTATTCCAGAGGTTTCCTCGCTGATCGCCCCGTCCGCGCAGCCGTGATCGCGGCGGGCTATGCCGATGGCGTGATGCGGGCCTATGGTCAGAGCGGCGCGGCCTGGATCGCGGGCGAAATCCGGCCGCTGCTTGGGCGGGTGTCGATGGATGTCTGCACAATCGACGTGACCGGCCTTGAGGTCACAGTCGGCGACCGGGTCGAATTATTCGGCGCCAACCGGTCCCTGGACGAGGCGGCCGCAGCGGCTGGAACCATCAGCTACGAACTGCTGACCGCCGTCAGCAATCGGGTTCCTCGCGCCTATGTCGGCCGCTACGACCGAAGCTGACGTCGCGGGCGGCGATGAAGGCGAAGCGCGGGCCCCCACCCCCGCTCCGCCCTTCTGCTAAGGAAGCCCATGGCTCGTGATTCCGCCCTCTATGTCTGTCAGTCCTGCGGCTCGGTCCACGGCAAGTGGTCGGGTCAGTGTTCGTCATGCGGACAATGGAACACCCTCACTGAAGAGAGCCGTTCGGCCCCGCCGGGCGCGATCAAACCGTCGGCGGCCGCTTCGGCGCGTGGGCGAGGTCTTCAGTTCGAGACTCTCCAATCCGACACGCCCGAGCCGCCGCGCATCACGACGGGCGTCGCCGAGTTCGACAGGGTCTGCGGCGGTGGCGTTGTGCCCGGTTCAGCCATCCTGCTGAGCGGCGATCCCGGCGTCGGCAAGTCCACCCTGCTGCTCGAGGTGGCGGCCAAGGCGGCGCTTCGCGGCGGGCGCATCGCCTATATCTCCGGCGAAGAGGCCGTTGAGCAGATTCGGGCGCGAGCCAAGCGGATGGGGCTGGAGCAGGCGCCGGTCAATCTGGCTGCGGCGACGGCCCTGCGCGACATCTTGGGTACGCTGAAGCGCGAGCAGTTCGACATCGTCATCGTAGATTCGATCCAGACCCTGTGGTCCGATGTCCATGAGAGCGGACCGGGCTCCATCACCCAGGTCCGCGCCTGCGCCGGCGAGATGGTGCGATTGGCCAAGACTCAAGGGATCGCCGTCGTTCTGGTCGGCCATGTCACCAAGGACGGTCAGGTGGCCGGGCCCCGCGTGGTCGAGCATCTGGTCGACGCCGTCATGACCTTCGAGGGCGAGCGCGGCTATCCGTTCCGCATCCTGCGTGCGGGCAAGAACCGGTTCGGCGCCACCGACGAGATCGGGGTGTTCGAAATGGGCGACAGCGGCCTGCGCGAAGTCGCCAATCCCTCGGCCCTCTTCCTGGGCGAGGGCAAGGACCGGGCGCCCGGCGCCGCCGTCTTCGCCGGGATCGAAGGCTCGCGGCCGGTGCTGGTCGAGATCCAGGCCCTGGTGGCGCCGTCCGCCTATGGCACGCCGCGCCGGGCGGTGGTGGGCTGGGACTCCGGTCGTCTTGCCATGTTGCTGGCGGTGCTGGAGGCCCGGTGCGGCCTGGGGTTCGGGGACAAGGACGTCTATCTGAACGTCGCCGGCGGCCTGCGGATCAACGAACCGGCGGCGGATCTGGCGGCGGCGGCGGCGCTGATCAGCTCGGCTTTGGATATGCCCCTGCCCCAGGGTTGCGTCGTCTTCGGCGAGATCGGGCTGTCGGGCGAGGTGCGTAGCGTGGGCCGAGCCGAGGCTCGGCTGCGCGAGGCTCAGAAGCTGGGCTTCGACCATCTGCTGTGCCCGCCCCTGCCCCAGAGCGCGGGGAAGACCAACGGGGTCAAGGTGACGTCGGCGACGCGCTTGACGGATGTTGTCGAACGAATCTCGCAAAACCGCTATTAGACGGGCGCAACAGCTGCTGGACCTCTGAGTGACCGGTTACGACGTCTTCGCCATTGTGGTGATCCTGTTCTCCGCCGCCGCCGGATGGGTGCGCGGCGGTGTGCGCGAGATCATCACCCTGCTCAGCGCCCTGCTGGCGGCGTTGGTGGCTCTGGTGACCCTGCCGTGGACGGCGATGCTGGGGCGGGCTCTGATCAATCCGGACTGGGCCGGGACCATCCTGGCGGCCATCGTCGCCTTTCTGATCGTCTATTTCGGCATCCGCATTTTCGGGGCCTACCTGTCGAAACAGGCCCAGGCCCATCCTCAGTTGGGCGGCGTCGACCGATTCATCGGCGTCTTCGTCGGGACCGGCCGGGCCCTGGTGCTGCTGGGAGCCGTCCATCTGGTCATCGTCGCCGCCATGCCGGGCGAACGGACGCCACGCTGGCTCAGCGAAGCCGCCCTCTACAAGGTCAGCGCCGTGGGTGCTCGGGCCATCCAGATCATCCTGCCCGGGATCGGGCGGGGCGCCGATGCGATCACGCCTGTGGTGGATTCATCCGTGCGCAAAGGGTTTTCGAACGACGAAGCCTTGCCTCGGACGCAATCCGAGACTAACTCGCCGCGCGAAGCCGCCCCGTAAGTTTCCCCCGGTCATCGGAGCCCCACGATGCGCCACCATATCGCCGATCCCGTCGTTCACCGCGAGCACTGGCGCGAGCCGGAGGATGACCAGCTCCGTCTCGAGTGCGGCGTCTGCGGCGTCTGGGGCGCGGACGAGGACGAGGGCTCGGCCGTCGTCGCCTTGGGCCTTCACGCCCTGCAGCACCGCGGGCAGGAAGCCTGCGGCATCGCCAGCATCAAGGACGAGCGTTTCTACACCGAACGCCATCAGGGCCTGGTCGGCGAGGCCTTCGGCGGCGCCGACCTGATGACCCGTATGCCCGGCCGCGCGGCTGTCGGTCACACCCGCTACTCGACCGCCGGCGGCAGCTTCCTGCGCAACATCCAGCCGATGTTCGCCGACCTGGACCAGGGCGGTATCGCCATCGCCCACAACGGCAATCTGACCAACTTCAAATTCCTGCACAGCCAGCTGGTCAGCGAAGGCGCCATCTTCCAGTCGACCTCGGATTCCGAAGTCATCCTTCACCTGATCGCCCGCAGCCGTAAGGCCAAGATCGTCGACCGCTTCATCGACGCCCTGGCGCGGATCGAGGGCGGCTACGCCCTTGTCGCCCAGACCCGCCACAAGATGATCGGCGCCCGCGACCCGCTGGGCATTCGTCCCCTGGTCCTGGGCCAGATGGGCGAGGCCTGGGTCTTGGCCTCTGAAACCTGCGCCCTGGACATGATGGGCGCCACCTTCGTACGCGACGTCGAACACGGCGAGGTCGTCGTGATCGATGAGAACGGCCTGGAGTCGATCAAGCCCTTCCCGGCGCGCGCCGCCCGCCCCTGCCTGTTCGAATACGTCTATTTCTCGCGACCCGACTCGGTCGTGAACGGCCGTTCGGTCTATGAGGTGCGCAAGGAGATGGGACGCGGCCTGGCGGGCGAATGGGGCGTGGACGCCGACATCGTGGTTCCGGTGCCGGACTCCGGCGTGCCCGCCGCCCTGGGCTATGCCCAGGAGAGCGGCATCCCCTACGAGATGGGCATCATCCGCAGCCACTATCTGGGCCGCACCTTCATCCAGCCCAGCCAGGGCGCCCGTCAGAAGGGCGTGCGGATGAAGCACAGCCCCAACAAGGCGGCCCTGGCCGGCAAGCGGGTCGTGCTGATCGACGACTCCATCGTGCGCGGCACCACTTCGGTCAAACTGGTCCGCGCTGTCCGCGCCGCGGGCGCCAAGGAGGTCCACCTGCGGTCGGCCAGCCCGCAGATCCTCTTCCCCGACTTCTACGGCATCGACATGCCGGAACGGGCGCAACTTTTGGCGGCCAACAAGACGCTGGAAGAGATGCGCGAACTGCTGGAAGTCGACTCGCTCGGCTTCCTCTCGATCGACGGTCTCTACCGCGCCATGGGGGAGACAGGCCGCAACAACGACGCGCCCCAGTTCACCGACCACTATTTCACCGGCGACTACCCCACCCGCCTGCTGGACCGCGAGATCGAGGAAGGCGGCCGGGAGTTTTCGGCGCGACAACTTTCGCTGCTGGTCAGCGCCTAACTTCTCCTGCCCTCCGCCGCGCCGATCTGGCTTGGCGTGCGTGTCCGACGCACGCTAATCATGGCGGATGTCAGATCTGCCCCTGAAAGACCGTATCGCCCTCGTCGTCGGGGCTTCGCGCGGCATAGGCTACGAGAGCGCCCTGGCCCTGGCCAAGGCCGGCGCCCATGTGGTCGCCACAGCCCGGACGCAAGGCGGGCTTGAAGAGCTGGACGACGCCGTCTTCGCCGCGACGGGCAAGCACGCCACCCTCGTCCCATTCGACCTGGTCGATGGGGGCGGGATCGACCGGCTGGGGGGCGCCGTCTTCGAACGGTTCAAGAAGCTGGACATCTGGGTCCAGGCGGCCGCGACCATGGGGCCGTCGGGCCTGACGCCGGTGGCCCACGCCGACCCGCGCGAGTTCGCCAAGGTCGAAAAGGTCAACTTTACCGCCGTCTATAGGCTGGTCCGCTCGCTGGAGCCGCTATTGCGCGCCTCGGACGCCGGGCGGGCGATCCATTTCACCAGCAGCGTGGCGACGACGCCCCGCGCCTTCTGGGGCATGTACGCCGCCACCAAGGCCGGCGCCGAAGCTCTGATCAAGGCCTGGGCGGACGAGGTGGAGAGCACCCCGATCCGCGTCAGCGTCGTCGATCCGGGTCGGATGCGCACCGCCATGCGCGCCCAGGCCTTCCCCGGAGAAGACCCGCAGACCCTGCCGCATCCGTCGGAGATCGGTCCTCTGGTGGTCGAACTGGCGCGAGCCGACCTCACACCTCCGCTGACGATCCGCTTCCGTGACTGGAAGGCCGGTCCGACGGCGGAGGCGCTGGTTTAGGCGTCGGATTCAGCCCCAGGCGCCGGCCGCAGGTTCCTCCCGGAACGCGAAGGTCCCGTCGGTCGAGGCGGACAGGTCTCGCCAGGCGTCAAGCTCCGCCTTCAGACTGTTCGCCTTCATCTCCACCATGCCGATCGCATCCGTACCCGCAGCCCAACGGACAGGCGGATTTTCGGTCTTGGCCAGCACGACCAGAGCCTGACCCAGTTTCACCGGGTCACCCGCCTGGTTATGACTGCGGGCGTCGAAGAAGGCGCGAATGGCGGCCGAGGCTTCGGCGTAGTCGGCTATGGGGTTGTCGCCGTACCGGATCGACGAGGCGTCCAGGAAGTCGGTGCGGAAAAAGCCGGGCTCAATGATGGTGACATGGACGTTGAAAGGACGCACCTCTTGCGCGACCGACTCGCTAAAGCCTTCGACCGCGAACTTGGAAGCGCAGTAGACGGCCCCGCTTTCGCCGCCGACCAGCCCCCCGATCGATGAGATGTTGAAAATCCGGCCGGACCTCTGGGCTCGCATGAGCGGCAGGACCGCCCGGGTCATCTCGAACAGACCGAAGACATTGGTCTCGAACTGCGCGCGCACGTCCTTCGGGGCGATCTCCTCGAAAATGCCCAGGTGACCATAGCCGGCATTGTTGACCAGCACGTCGATCCGACCGAACCGCCCTACTGCAGCCTCGACCGCCGCAGGGATGGCGGCCGTGTCCGTCACGTCCAGCGCCAGCGACATCACGGTCTCGCTGTCCGGACCGAAGGCGTCGGTCAAGGCCGCGCGATTGCGCCCGGCGACAACGACCCGATCCCCCGCGTCCAGCGCCGCGCGGGCGATGGCGGCGCCGAGGCCGCGGGCGGCGCCGGTGATAAACCAGGTCTTTTTTTCAGTAGCTGTCATCGAAGGTCTCCTCTGTCTGACAAGGATATGAGACACCGACGCCGCGCCTGAACGTTAGAGCGATCCGAGCGAAGTCTTGCACGATCCTGTCAATCCGCTTCGATCTGCTTGCGGCCTGCGCTCGACCGCGATTGAATGACGGCATGCACCTCTTGCCTGAAATGAGCGAGATCGTTTCCCGGCACGCCCCACCGGACCTCTCGAGATCGGCGGTTCCGGGGCTGCGCCTCTATGGCAGCGACGCGGAGACCCGTTTGTTGGCCGTGGCCTATGATCCCATGCTGTGTCTGGTGGTGTCCGGCGCCAAACAGACTGTGCTGGGCGAGACCGTCTATTCGTATCGCGCCGGAGACTGTCTGGTCGTCTCCGCCGAGCTTCCGGTGTGCGGCAGCATCATTGAAACCCCCTATCGCGCTCTCAGCTTCGACCTGAACCCTGCAACCATCGCCGGGTTGATGCTCGAGATGGGGGCCCAGCCCTTGAGCGATCAGCCTCCGCCGACGGGCATTGATGTGACGCGGCTGGACGACGACCTGATGGAGCCGCTGGCGCGCTTGTTGCGCCTGCTGGATCGCCCGGAAGAAATCGCCTTGATGGCGCCGATGATCGAGCGAGAACTGATCTGGAGGCTGTTGAACAGCCGTCATGCGGCCACGGTTCGCCAGATCGGCTCCGCCGAGAGCCGTCTGTCCGGCATCGCGCGGGCCATCAGCTGGATTCGCGCGAACTATGCCAAGCCCATGCGGGTCGAGGCGCTGTCGGCCATGGCCGGCATGAGCCTGTCGAGCTTCCACCGGCACTTCCGCACGGTCACCACCATGAGCCCTCTGCAGTTTCAGAAACAGGTCAGGCTGCGAGAGGCGCGCGCGCGTCTTTTGACGGGGTCTGAAGGGGCGGCGGAGACCGGCTTCGCCGTCGGCTATGACAGCCCGTCCCAGTTCAGCCGGGAATACGCCCGCCAGTTCGGCCTGCCTCCCGCCCGCGACGCTATGCGAATGCGAGACAGCCTGACGGCCGCCTAGGCCCTCAGGCGGTTCAATCGCTTCAGAGCCTGGACAGAATAGCGGCGAGTTCTTCCGGCCAGATGGTCTGGGTGGAGGCGGCGATATCCTCAGGACTCCACCAGCGGTGTTCAACCAAAACGCCCCGTTCCTCCTCGGTCCAGCCGGCTGAAGAGAGGCCAAAGTCCTCCGTCCGCAGCAGATAGAATCTCTGATCCACGTCGGCCATTCGCCCGTCCGGCAGACGAAAACTGACGCGGACCTGGGCGACCTGCGGCCCGGGATCGGCGACGGTCAGGCCGGTTTCTTCGAACAGTTCGCGCCGGGCGGCCTCCTCAAAGCTCTCACCCAGCTCGCAACCGCCGCCGGGCGTGGCCCAGAAACCCGTGCCAGCGAGAGGCCCTTCAGCAAACTGGAAACGGAACAGCAGGACTCTGCCCTGCCCGTCCAGAATCAACCAGCGCGACGTCGGTCGATAAGGAAGGGCGGGACCGCCGGCGGTCATGCCGTCACTTCTTCGCGCCGCCCTTTTGGCCGGTGCGAATACGGCCCGAACGCGAGACCTGGCGGGCGCCGCCGCGGGCGCCCTTCTGGATCGCGACCGACGAGCCCGCCTTCTTGGACGCACTGGCCTTCAAGCCGCCCAGCACCTTGGGCTGGGCCTTGCGGGTCTTCTTCTGCTCCAGCGCCTTGCCGGGCAGCTTGGACAGAGCTTCTTCCTTCTCCGCCTTCTTCACGCGGCGCGGGGCAGTCTTGGCGTCGCCCTTGTAGCGTTCCGGACCAGACTTGGCGCCGCCCTCTGCGTAGGGATTGGCGCCGCTGGACTTGACGTTCAGGCGGATCGGCGTGCCCGGCAGGTCGAAGCTCTCCCGGATCGAATTGACCAGATAGCGCTTGTAGTGGTCCGGCATCGCCTCGGCCCGATTGGCCATCAGCACGAAGGTGGGCGGGCGAGCCTTGGTCTGGGCGATGTATTTCGGCTTGATCCGCTTGCCGTCCACTGCGGGCGGCGGGTGCCGTTGGGTCGCCATGGACAACCAGGTGTTCAGGTCCTTGGTCTTCACCTTGACCGACCAGGTGTCATAGGCCTGAAGCACCGCCGGCATCAGCCGCTCGACGCCCCGCCCCGAGTGAGACGACAGGGCCACGAAGGGCGAACCCTTCAACTGGGGCAGCTTGTCTTCGGCCAGACTCTTGAGCTTGGCCAGGCGCGACTGAGGTTCGTCCTCCAGGTCCCATTTCGAGGCCACATAGACCAGGGCCCGCCCTTCCCGCTCGACCAAGTCAGCCAGTTGCAGGTCCTGGGTGTCGAAGGCGTCGTCCTTGTCCATGACCAGGATGACCACCTCGGCGAAGGTGATGGCGCGGATGGTGTCGGCGACCGACAGCTTCTCCAGCTTCTCCTGCACCCGCGCCTTGCGCCGCATGCCAGCCGTATCGACTAGGCGGATGTTCTTGCCCTCGAACGTCCAGTCGACCGATATGGAGTCGCGGGTGATGCCCGCTTCCGGCCCCGTCAACAGCCGATCGTCGCCGATCAGACGGTTGATCAGGGTCGACTTGCCCGCGTTCGGGCGGCCGATCACGGCGATGCGGATCGGCTTGTCCGGCTCGTCCACCTCCTCGACAAAGATGTCCTCAGACGCGGCGCGGATCGCCGCATAGAGGTCAGCCATGCCCTCGCCGTGCTCCGCCGAAATGGCGACGGGTTCGCCGAAGCCCAGGGCGTGGGCCTCGCCCACTCCGCCGCCGCTCTCGCGGCTCTCCGACTTGTTGGCCAGCAGGATGATCGGCTTGTGCACCTTCCGCAGGCGCTCGGCGAAGATCCGGTCCAGCGACGTCACGCCTTCGCGCGCGTCCATCATGAACATGATGAGTTCGGCGTCGTCGATGGCGGCCTCGGTCTGCTCGCGCATCCGGGCCTCAAGGCTTTCGTCGGTGACGTCCTCGTAGCCGGCCGTGTCGATCAGCGTCAGATCCATGTCGCCGATGTTCCCGTCGGCGTAGCGCCGGTCGCGGGTCACGCCGGGGCGGTCATCGACCAGCGCAAGGCGCTTGCCGACGAGGCGATTGAACAGTGTCGATTTGCCCACATTGGGGCGGCCGACGATGGCGACCTTCAGAGCCATGTCGGCCTTCTAGCTTAGTTCGTGCTGAAAATCAGCGGATACAGATCAGCTGCCCGTTGTCGGTCAGCACATAGAGGGCGCCGTTATAGGCCGCCGGCGCGATATAGGCGGGCGCGCCCAGCTTCAGCGTGGTCTGAGCGACGCCCGTCTTGGGATCGAAGGCGACCGCTTCCCCGTAGGAGTTCACCATGACCAGCCGGTTCGAGGCCAGTAGAGGGCCGGACCACTGCGGCGTGATGGTGCGGCGGCCGAAACGCAGGAAGCCGCCGACCTTGCGTTCGCGGCCTTCGTTCAGCTCGCGGGTCCAATAGATTTGGCCTGTGTCGCGATTGGCGGTGATCAGTTCGCCGGACTTGGACACGACGAAGACCACGTCGCCGACCGGCAGAGGCGCATTCACGCCCGTCACGGGCAATTGCCACTTGGGCTGTCCGGACCGCAGGTCCAGGGCCGACATCACGCCGGAATGGCTGACCCCATAGACCATGCCGCGGCTGACCACCGGCCGGCCGGCGACGTCCCGAACTTCCGAAAGGGCGCTGGTGCGGCTGGTGCGCGAGAGCGTCTGTTCCCACAGCGGCTGGCCGTTCAGGGCGCTCAGCGCCACCAGCTGACCCGAGGCGAACGGGGCGATCACAGTGTTGCCGGTCACGGCTGGGCTGGAAGCGCGCATCACGCGCGCCGGTTCGGCGATTCCGCGATAGGCCCAGTCCTGAGCGCCCGTATTCACGTCGAAGGCGAACAGCTGGCTGTCCACATCGACCACAAAGACATGGGCGCCGACGACGGTGGGGGCGCCGTGGATCGGCGAATCGACCTGCTGGCTCCAGACCACCGCCCCGGTGGCGGCGTCCAGGGCCGTCATCGAACGATAACCGGATGAAACGAACAGCTTGCCGCCCGCATAGGCCACGCCGCCGCCGAAGCCGCCGTTCCGGTCGCGGTCGGCGTCCTTGACGTTCGCCTTCCAGAGAACCGCGCCGGTGTCGGCGGAAACCGCCGAGACGCCGGCATCGCCGTCCATCACGAAAATCTTGCCGTCGGCGGCCACGATGGGCGCCATGACGTTGCCGACGCGGGCCGAACCGGCCCCGATGTCCCGCCGCCAGGCGATCTGGAAGTTCGGCGCGGCGATGACGTGTTCGACCAGGTTCTCGGACGATCCGCCCGGTTGGGTCCAGGCCGTCGCGGCCTGGGGGCCCGGCAGGAAGAAATCGCGTCCGGAAAGGGCTGCAGAGGGCGCCAGCTGCTGTTCGAACTCGAGGACCGAGATCCGGTCGCCGGCCGAGGCGGTGGCCTGCGGATCGTCCTTCCTGCCCAGGCCGAACGGCAGATTGCGGCTGACCGCGCCGCACGAGGCCACGGTGGCGGCGACGCCGCAGACCAGCGCGACTTTCAGAACTCGGTTCATCTTGGGCGTCCTGTAAGGGGTCGTCACTGTTGGGCGGGAGCGGCGATCAGCGCATTGGCCGCGCCTGCGGAAGGCGCAGCCGCAGCCTTGGCCGCGTTCGCAATGTCCTTGAGCGCGCCCGCCGTGCCCGCGTCGATCGTGGCGACGGCGATATTGGCGCGCTGACGCACGTCGTCCGGCACGTCCTGTCCCAGTTGCAGCAGGACGAAGGCCTCGCGGGCTTCCTTCGTTTTGCCGTGTTGGAGACGGGCCAGGGCCAGGGCTTCCTGAGCGAAGGCGTGCAGGGGACGATCATCCTCGGCCAGCGGCGTCAGGCGGGCCTCGATATCGGCCAGCGGGGCGGTGTCCATCACCAGGAAGGCGGCCTTCAGGGCGGGCGGATCCGACAGGATCGGGTCGCTCGACGCCTTAGCTGCCTCATCGAACAGGCGAACGGCGTCGGGGATCTTGTCGGCGGTCACAGCCAGCCCGGCCTGCTGTTGCAGCGCCAGAACCTTGTAGGCGCCGTTGCCTTCCTTGACCGCTTCCTCGAAGGCGAGACGGGCTTCAGCGGGCTTTTCAGCGCGCAGGGCCTCCATGCCGCGATCATAGGCCTCGGCGGCCTTCGCGGCTTTGCTGGAGTTCAGGCTGTCCCAGCCCCACCAGCCCAGGGCGGCGACCAGGGCGACCACCAGAACGGCGCCCACGACGGGCAGCCAGGTGCGGGCCAGGCGCTTGTACCGGTCGGAGCGAAGCTCCTCCTCGACCTGTTCGAAGACATCAACCACTGAAACGTCGCCCCAAAATCGCAAAAAGCAAACCGGCGCGGACCCTAGAAGGTCGGCTCCCCGCCCGCAACGTCGTCCGTTACGGCGAAGCCGGCTTTTTCGAGAAGTAGGTCTCGACTTCGGCAGGAAAACGGCGGGTTTTCACATCATTGGCGAAAGCGGAGGCCGCGCGGTCGATCTCGGTGCGCAGATCTGCATATTTCCGCACGAACTTCGGCGTCCAGTCGAACATCCCCAGCATGTCGTTGACCACCAGAACCTGGCCGTCGCACGCCGCCGAGGCGCCGATGCCGATGGTGGGAACTTCCACCGTCTCGGTGATCTCTCGCGCAAGCGATTCGGCGACGCCCTCAATGACGATGCAGAAGGCGCCCGCCTCGGCCGTGGCCCTGGCCTCGGCCATGACGCGCTCGCGCTCGAAGTCCGTGCGCCCCTTGGCCTTGAAGCCGCCCTCGGCCAGGATTGCCTGAGGCCGAAGGCCAACATGGCCCATAACTGGGATGCCACGCTTGACCAGGAAGGCGACGATGTCGGCCAGTTCCACGCTGGTCTCCAGCTTGACCGCCTGGGCGCCCGTCTCCTTCATGACCCGAACACAGTTGTCGTACGCCGCTTCCTTGCCGCCCTCGTAAGACCCGAAAGGCATATCGACCACCACCAGGGCCCGGCGCGACCCCCGCACCACCGCCTGGCCGTGCAGGATCATCATGTCCAGGGTCACCCCGACGGTGTTCGGCAGGCCGTGAACCGCCATGCCCAGGCTGTCCCCGACCAGCAGCACGTCGCAGTGCGGATCCAGCAATCCCGCCATCGGGGCGTCATAGGCCGTCAGACAGACGATGGGCACGCCGCCCTTGCGGCCGGCGATATCAGGCACGGAAATGCGCTTGATCGTCTCCTGGGTGTGAACGGACATCGAAGGGCCTCCTGACTTCAAGTCGGGTCAGATAGGCCCCTCGATCCGTCGAGTCACCCTCAGACGTCCTGCGACAGCTTCACCAGGCCCGCCGCCAGCAGGGCGACGAGCGCCCCCGCCACGATCCAGAAGGCCATCATGCCCGACCCGTCCATCAGATCGAACGACCCGACGCCCAGGCTCTCCAGCGCAGATTGAGCCGCGCCTTGGGCCGTCGCCGCCGCCGTCCGAACGCCTTGCGTCAGGGTCGTTTCATCGCTGGCCGCGAAGTTGAGACTGACTCCCTCCCTCACCGCCAGGACGCCGCCGACCAGGCCCGCTCCCGTCAGAGCCAGGGTGCGCCAGCGTGACCGCTTCTCCATGCTGGCCTGGACCGTGGCCAGGAAGAGGGCCTCATCCGCCATTCGAGGCGTCTGCGCGAACAGTCGCTCGATCATAGGATCGAACTCATCAGCCGACATGGGTCGACCTCCCGCCTGAGCCGTGCGCCGGCTGAAGCCGGGCGCGGAGTTTATCCAGACCACGTTTGACATGGGACTTCACCGTGCCGAGCGGCAAATTCATGGCCGCCGCGATTTCGGGATGAGACATTCCTGCACCGTGGCACAGGGACACGCAGACACGCTCGGTCTCGCTGAGGGTCTTCAGGGCCTCGTCCAGATCCATGGCCCCGGCCCGATCGACCGCGACATCGGCCTCGTCGAATTCGACCTCGGCGACATAGCGGGCCTCGCGGGCGACGCGCTTAAGATAAAGGCGTGCGGCGATCTTCTTGATCCAGCCGGCAAACGTCCCCTGCCCTCGGAACTCCGAGCAGCGTTGGAACCCCTGCAGGAAGGCGTCCTGGGCCACATCATCGGCCAGGGACGGCGCCGCGCCCATGCGGCGCAGAAGCCCCCGGACCGCTGAACCATGCCGGCGGACCAGTTCGCCATACTCCCGCCGCCCGCCGGCCGCCGCCTGGGCGGCCAGTTCCACGTCGTGGAGATCGCGCAAGGACGTGCTCATGACGTCTTCCCCCGAACCGACCCTCACGCCTTGTTGGGGTTGAAGAAGCCCAGGATGATGAAGGCGATGCCGATGGCGACGGGAATGCAAGCCAGACCGAGCAGGGGATTGGCCACGCCGCCGTTCCAGTCGTTGCCGCCGAGATCGCTGATCAGACCGAATGCTCCGATGCCGACGCCCGATGCCAGGCTCAGCACGCCCTTGCGGATATCTTTCGTCCGCGACGGCAGCCCCTTCTGAACATCCTTGGTCATAGCGTCGATCAGCTCGGGTGGCAGGGTCTGCCCCTTGTCCACAGCGTGGCGGACGGTCAGTTGCATCTCGCGCCGTTCCCGATTTTTCAGGAAGGACGGCCCGACAATGATCGAGACGATTGACCCAAAGACGATGAAGACGATGAAGATGGGTGTCAGGTCCATGACGAACTCTCTTTGATCCGATGCGACAGCCTGATGCGGCGGCCTTCTGATCACAAGAGGCTGCAGGATGTCTCCATGGATGCGGGCCGGGACATGAAATCTTTTTAAGACGCCGGTCTGAACACGATGACCTGCGGCTCGCTCCGGGCTAGGGTGCCGCGATCAAAGTCAGGAGCGACCCATGGCCCATGTCACCTATCGTATCGTCGAACATGACGGCGGGTGGGCTTATAAGGCCGGAGACACCTACTCCGAGACTTTCCCCAGCCACGACGCGGCCAAGGCCGCCGCTGTCCGCGCCGCGCGTGAACAGAGGGTCCCCGATCAAAACGCAGCCATCGAATACGAGACTGCGGACGGCCGCTGGGTCACGGAAGACGCCGACGGGCATGATCGCCCGAATACGGACGTTGAAGGCTAGGTCGTCCTAGGCGAAGGCTGCCGCGTAGGCTTCCGGCTTGAAGCCAACCAGTCGGCGATCACCCAGATCCAGCACCGGCCGCTTGATCATCGACGGTTGCGCCAGCATCAGGGCCAAGGCCTTATCCCGATCCAGGTCCGTCTTTTCGGACTCGGACAGTTTCTTGAACGTCGTGCCGGCCCGGTTCAGCACGACCTCCCAGCCGTGCTCATCGATCCACGAGCCCAAGGCCTGGGTATCTACACCCGCCTTCTTGTAGTCATGGAAGACGTAATCGCGGCCGTGCTGCTCCAGCCAGACCCGCGCCTTCTTCACCGTGTCGCAGTTGGGAATGCCGTACAAAACGAGGGGCATAAGCGCTCCAGTCAGGGAAGCCGTCGGGCCGCCTAGATAATCATCCTGATCCAGGGCGAAAGGTATTTTTCATCGGATGGAGGGAAAGGTCCGACCAGACTCGTACTCGGACCTCACCATGCCTCTCCCCGCTCCGATCCGTCGTCTCAGGGCTTTGGCCCAGACGCGTGCGGCGCGATCCGCCATGGTCATGATCGCAACCATGACGGCCATGGTCGCGGCGATGGTTCTGGTCGGATGGGCCAATCTGTCGGCTTTGAACGCGGCTGACCAATCAGTTCGCCATACCGCCCTCATCGAGCGTGCGGCCGCAGGCTTGCTGACTGCCGCCATCGACCAGGAAACCGGGGTCAGGGGGTATGTCGAAGGCGGCGGGGACGGGAGTTTTCTGACCCCCTACGTCGCCGGTCAGCAAAAATTCGCCGAGGAGCTGGCAACGCTGTCGGAACTCACGTCTTCCAACCCCGAGCAGACCACTCAGCTTGATGGCATCCGCTCTGCAATGGAGCGTTGGCGCACAGTGTACGCGGAACCTCGACTGTCCTCGTCTTCAGAACCGGACATTGACCCCTTGCTCGCTCTAGAGGGTCGGGAGGCGATGGAAGAGGTTCGTCGTCGCCTGGATAACCTCCGCCAGCAGGAAGCCGCGACGACCTTGAATCGAGAAAACCATCGCAACACAGCCTATGTGACAGCCAGATTCGTGGTCGTCGGCGTAGGCTTGGCGGCCCTGGGCTTCGGCGCAGGCATGGGTCCGTGGGCGGTTCGCTCCGCCGATCGCCGAGAGCGTGAAGTCTTGGCCTTCGCTAAATCCAAGACACGCATGCTCGCGATCGTCAGTCACGAGATCCGCACGCCGCTCAACGGGCTCCTTGGGATGCTGCAGGCCATGGCCATCGAGCCTATGGCGAGCGCCCAAAAGCAGCGGCTGGAGGTCGCGCTTGAGTCCGGCGAAACCCTGACGTCCCTGCTCAACGACTTGCTGGACGCATCAAAAATCGAGGCCGGACGACTGGAGCTCCTGGAAGCGGACTTTGACCTTGAGGCTCTTCTCGCCCGCACCCAGGCGGCGTTTGGCGATGTCGCGCAAAGAAAGGGCGTCGCCCTGCGTATTGAAACCGCGCCCGAGGCCGCTGGGCACTGGGTTGGCGACAAGGTGCGGATCGGCCAAATTCTGGCCAATCTGGTTTCCAACGCCGTCAAATTCACTGATCGGGGCGAGGTTCTGGTCGCTGTCAGCCTCGCGGCAGGCGGAGCCCTCAGATTCGATGTGCGCGACAGCGGGATAGGTATGGACGAGGCTGCTCTCGGCCGCCTGTTCACCCCCTACACGCAGGCCAGCGCCGAAACCTCCCATACCCACGGCGGCACCGGCCTGGGCCTTTCCATCTCCCGTTCGCTGGCGCGGATGATGGGCGGCGACATCACGGTGGAAAGCACGGCAGGAGAAGGCTCCTGCTTCACGCTGGAGCTGCCGCTTGAACGTGGCCGCTGCGTCTCGGCCGAACCGGAAGCGACGCCGCGCCTGGGTGGCCTCCGTGTGCTGGCGGCGGACGACAACGCCGTGAACCGCAAGGTCATGGCGGCCATCCTGCCGAATTTGGGAATCGAGACCACCATCGTGGAGGACGGGGCGCAGGCCGTCGCCGCTTGGCGCGACGGGGGATACGATCTCGTCCTCCTCGACCTTCGCATGCCGGTCTGTGACGGCTTTGAAGCAGCCCGTCGCATTCGGGCGGAAGAGTCGGACGGCCATCGCACCCCGCTGATCCTGCTTTCCGGAGACGTCTCGGCGTCAGTGCGCGATCAGGGTCGCGAGGCCGGACTAGACGGTTTCGTCGCCAAGCCCCTGGACGTCCACATGTTGATCGAGGCGATGAGCGCCGCTCTTCCTCCAGCCCGTTCCCTGGCGGCTTGATCAGAACCGCTTCGTAAGCGCCAGGCTGAACACCCTTCCCCTCGGATCAGCGACGACAGGGTCATAGCCGAAGGCGTACTGCGCCAGCGGCGGCGCCTTATCGGCCACATTGACCACGCCTAGAGCCAAGTCGAGGTCGGCGCCCAGGCTCCGGCTGTAGAGAAGGTCGATCGTCGTCTGGCTGGCGATCGTCGTGTCGGTCACGCCGCTGCGGTCGTTGTCATAGCCCGCCGTGTAATGGACTAGTCCTGTCACCGAATGGGCGCCACCGCTCCACCCGAGAACAAGTTCGCCCCGATTTCGCGGCAGGGAACGACCGATGTTGCTCAGGTTGGTCGAGCCGACGCCGGACACTTCGGCAGAGTCCGCACTCAGCCGGATGTCGTATCGATCCACATAGGTCCAGGTCGCGGAGACCATGGTTCGTCCCCCCCAAAGCTCGTGGGTGTAGCGGGCCGACAGGTCCAGGCCCTGCGTCTCCACTGATGAGGCATTGATGAAATAGAGCTGGACAAAGGTCAGGGTTCCGCTGGCCGAACGGTTCAGCCTCGACTGTGCGTCCGTGCCCGTCAGACCTGCGGCCGTATCAGCCGCCGCCTGATTGATGATCGCCTGGGCCGATTCCTTGACGACCTGATCCGTGTAGTCGAACTGCCAGGCGTCCAGCCCAAGCTCCAGCGCCTCGAGGGGACGCCACTGAACACCGAAGGTCAGGCTCTCGGACTTCTCGGGCTTCAGGTCCGCATCGCCGGACGTGAGGGTGTTGACGAAGACAAAGGCGCCGCGGTCGTACACCGACGGCTGAGAGGCTTGCGCGCCGGACAGGGCGTAGACCGAGGGCGCCCGGAATCCTTGTCCCCAGGAGGCGCGCAGGGCGACCGCGTCCGCCACATCCCAACGGACGGCGACCTTCGGACTGAAGCGGCCCTCCCCGTCATAGGATTCATAGCGCCCGGCCAATTGCCCCTCGATCCGTTCACCTAGGCGCAGACGCGCCTCGCCATAGGCGGCCAGGGTTTCCTGGTCGCCATTGAAGTCGGGCGAATAGCCTGCGGTCAGCAGATCCCCGGCGTTGACCAGATCGCTCCAGTCATGCCGGAAGGCGCTGCGTCGGTACTGGAGGCCCAAGGCGACGTCGACCGTTCCGCCGGACCAGCCGACGGCTTGGCCGTCTAAGGAGGCGTCTGCGGTCATCAGACTGGCGGAGCCCCGAAGGCCTGTCGAACCAATCAGGCTGTCGATCAGCTCGGCGCTGTTGGCCGTACCCGTGCCCAGATAGGCGCTGCCGAAGGGATTGAAATACTGGCAGGCGCCGACGCCGGGCGTGCCGGTGGCGGGATCGCAGCCCGCGCCGCCCAGCCCGTTCAAGGCATTCTGCAGGGCGCTGCCGATGACGTCGGGCTTGTCGTAGGCCACGTGCTGGCGGCTGGCGGTCGCGCCGAGACTCCAGTTCCAGCCGTTGGCGAAGTCGCCGTCCAGGCCGGCGGCGAGACGCCAGGTCTCATAGTCGAACTCCGCCGCAGACGCCCCGGCCTCCGCGCCGAGCAGGCGTCCGCGAAACAGCACATCCTCGCCGAACGGATTGTCCGGATGAGACGCCGGCACCGTCAAGGATTGCGCGAGGATTGGCAGAGACGGCGTTTGACGCGCGCGGGTCCAGGTCGAGGACCAGGCGCCCTGCAGGGACAGTGTCATGTCGCCGACGGGGTGGCGATAGTCGGCGAAGACCTGGGTCCGGGTCTCCTCGGGCGTCAGGTCGAAGAAGTCGGAATAGTCGAGGCGGCAGAAGGCGTCAGCCGAACTATTGCGATAGGCGGCGTCAAAGGCCGGGTCGTCGCAGTCGGTGTCCGGCGCATAGGCCTTGGTGCTGGGCCGATAGTAGGAGCCGGGCTGGCCATAGCTGGTCACCGCAGTCCAGGACGCGCGGTCGTAAACTTCGGCCTGGGTGAAGTCGCGTTCGTCCGTGCTCAGAGCCGATCGGTGGAAATGCGAAGCTGCGAGAGTCAGGTCGCCGTCCAGAAACCTGAAACTGCCTATCGCCTCGATCACACTCTCTTCCGAGCCGTCTGCGACCGCATATTTGGCGCTGACTTCGGGCCGAGCGACATCATGCCGCGTTATGAAGTTGACCACCCCCGCAACCGCGTCGGAGCCATAGACGGCCGAGGCGCCGTCCTTGACCACCTCGATTCTCTGCAGGGCGATCATCGGAACCAGCGAATTGATGTCGACGAAGGCCGAACCGTCGGTCGCGACGACGGCGCTGGACGTCCAGCGCTGACCGTCGACCAGCACCAGGGTCGAGCCCAGACCGAGGTTCCGCAGATTGAACTGGGCCGTGCCCGAACTCTGCGGCTGATTCAGCTGATCCACCTGGGCTTCGGAGCCCGAGTTGGCGGTGATTAGGCGAACCAGTTGCGAGGCGTCGGCTACGCCGGCTGCGGCGATGACGTCTCGCCCAAGGGTTTCGACGGGCGCTACGCGGTCGCCGCCTGCGATGCGAGACCCGGAGACGATGATGTCTTCCACAGAGGCGGCAGCCTCTTGCGCCTGCGTCCCGCAGGCCCAGCCCAGCCAAGCCGCCGAGACGGTCGCCATCAGAATTCCACGTCGCATCATCCGATCTCCCCGCGATTGACGGCGGGCTTCTAGCTGCAGCGCACAGCTTGCAAAAGCGTAATTTTGCAGATTTGCAAATTCAGCGAGATTGTCTTTGGATCGCGAAGCCTGCGTCAAACGAACGATTGATCCCCGGATGTAACCGGTTACGGTGCGCGCAAAATTATGCGGTTTAGGGAACAGGAAGCATGGCGGACGTCCGACTGGTCGGCGTGAAGAAGGCGTTCGGCGCTGTCGAGGTGCTGAAGGGCGTCGATCTGGAGATCGCCGACGGGGAGTTCGTCGTGTTCGTCGGCCCGTCCGGCTGCGGCAAGTCCACCCTGCTGCGCACCATCGCCGGTCTGGAAGATGTGTCTGGAGGTCAGGTCTCCATAGGCGGCCGCGTGGTCAACGACCTGTCGCCGTCGGATCGGGGAATCGCCATGGTGTTCCAGTCCTACGCGCTTTATCCCCACATGACGGCCTACGAGAACATGGCCTTCGGCCTTAAGCTGGCCAAGACGGACAAGGTCGATATCGACCGTCGCGTCCGCGCCGCCGCAGAAGCCCTCAGCATCACCGACTATCTGGACCGTAAGCCCAAGGCCATGTCGGGCGGTCAGCGCCAACGGGTCGCCATCGGCCGGGCCATCGTGCGCGAGCCCGAGGTCTTCCTGTTCGACGAGCCCCTGTCGAACCTGGACGCCGCCCTGCGCGTCAAGATGCGCTACGAGTTCGCGCGGCTGCACGCCGAGCTGAAGACCACCATGATCTATGTCACCCACGATCAGGTCGAGGCCATGACCTTGGCGGACCGGATCGTGGTGTTGAACGGCGGCCGTATCGAGCAGGTCGGCGCGCCGATGGAGTTGTACCAGCGGCCGGCCAATCTGTTCGTCGCCGGCTTCATCGGCAGCCCCCGGATGAACATGCTGGCCACCGAGATCGTGACCGCCTCGTCGACGGGCGCGACGGTAAGAACCAAGGCGGGGGAGACCCTGAGCCTTGCCGTCGACGCCGCCTCGGCAAGCCCGGGCGACGCCGTGACCCTGGGCGTTCGCCCCGAGCATCTGACCCGGTCGCCCAGCGACCCAACCTCTGACGGGGGGGCTCTGACCGCCGAAGTCCTGTTCGCCGAGACCTTGGGCGCCGTCACAATGGTCCACCTCAGACATGCGGCCGCCGAAGACACGGTGACGGTTCAGTGGGCGGGCGAAATCGCCGCTAGATCGGGCGACTCCTTACGCCTGAACGTGGCCGCCGATCAGGCTCACTTGTTCGACTCAGCCGGCCGCGCCTTTGCGAGGCTCTAGTCTCGCTTCTCGTCTCCGCCGATGAAGGCGCCGGCGATCCAGCTGACCACGCCGGTGACGATGGCCGCCCCGACGCCGGCCCACAGGCCGTCCACCGCAAAGCCGCCCAGGAACATGGCGGTCAGGCCGATCATGGCGGCGTTCACGACCAGCAGAAAGAGGCCCAGGGTCACCACGGTGATCGGGAAGGTCAGCACGACCATGACCGGCCGCACGACCGCATTGATCAGACCCAGGATGAGCGCGGCGGCGATCAGGGAGCCGTTGCTGTTGAAGTCGACGCCCGGAACGAGCTTGGCCGAAAGCCAGAGGCCGATCATGGTGACGATGGCCTGAACGATGAAACGGATCATGGCGACCTCATAAAGACAAAGCGTGACCATAACGCCGGATGCGGGCGAAGGCTCCCCCTCGCGCCGCACGGCTGCTAACCAAGGCGTCGACAAGCTGATGAACGAGATCTGACATGAGCCTGCACGGCGCCTATGACCCCGACAATGTCTTCGCCAAGATCCTGCGCGGCGAGATCCCCTCGGTGAAGGTGTGGGAGGACGATCAGGTCCTGGCCTTCATGGACGTTTTCCCCCAATCGGAGGGCCATGTCCTCATCATCGCCAAACAGTCTCAGGCCCGGACGTTGCTGGAGATTGAACCCGACGCTCTGGCGGCTGTGACGGCCGCCTTGCACCGCACGGCCAAGGCTGTCGAAAAGGCGCTGAAGCCGGACGGGATATCGGTCATGCAGTTCAACGGGGAAGCCGGAGGACAAACCGTCTTTCACCTGCACTTCCACATCATTCCGCGCTGGGCTGATCGTGCGATGAAAGGGCACGGCCAAGCGCCTATGGCCGACGCCGCCGAGCTGCAGGTCATCGCTCAACGCATCGCCGCCGAACTGGACTGAATCCGGCCGCGGCATCTTGCACCGCCTCCGATCCGTCCTCATAAGGCCTGCTGTCCCGACGAGGCCGGGCCGGTTTAGCTCAGTTGGTAGAGCGCCAGTTTTGTAAACTGGATGTCGCGGGTTCGATTCCTGCAACCGGCACCACTTCCGCCACGCACCGTCGCCGCAGCCACCCCATCTCGAATATCGCTCGGTGTCAAAAGCCGCGCATGAGCGCGTCTTCGATGCGCCAAGAACCACAGCCGACGCACCCGCAATATCGCATATAAAAACTATTTCATTGACAGAACGAGAGGTGTTCCGCTTTCTTGGCGTCAAGAGGCCGCAAACAGGCCCGTGATCTCAGGGAGGCGCACCTTGAAGCGCACCGGTTCAAACCTGACCGTCGATCGACGCGTCGTGCTGCAGGGCGCAGGCGGCTTGGCGGTAGCTGCTGCGGCGGTTCCCGACACGGCCAAGGCTGCCGGCTCCGCCTCTTCCGCTGAGACTGGCGCGCGCGAGAGCATCAAGCTGGCGTTCGACTGGAAATTCGCTCTTGGCCACGCGTCTGACGTGGACAAGGATTTCGGCTTCGGCCGGGATCAGCGCACCTACGCCAAGACCGGCGGCTCCGACACCGCCCCCATCGCGACCGCGGCCCTGCCCGGGTTCGACGACTCGATGTGGCGCCCCGTGCAGATTCCGCACGACTGGGCCATCGACCTGCCCTTCGATCCAGGCGCCGGCGGATTCGGCCCTGACGAGGACGACCCCCGCGCGGCCCACGGCTACCGGGCGCTCGGCCGGGATCATCCGGAGAACAGCGTCGGCTGGTACCGACGCCCGCTCGACATCCCTGCGGAGTGGGTCGGGCGACGGCTGAGCCTCACCTTCGACGGCGCCTTCCGCCAGGTGGTGGTCTTTCTGAACGGCGTCATCGTCGACGAGCACGTCGGCGGCTATGTCCCCTTCACCGTCGACATCACCGACGTGGCCCGCCCTGGCGAGACCAACTGGCTGGCCGTCCGCGTCGACGCCAGTCTCGGCGAAGGTTGGTTCTACGAGGGCGCGGGCCTTTATCGCCATGTCCATCTGACGGCGACCGACCCGATCCATGTTCCGCCGCATGGGGTCTTCATCCAGTCCTCGCCGCGCGGCGCCGGGGCGACCGCCAAAATCAATATTGACGTCCGCAACCAGTCCGAAGTCTCCACCGACGCCCGGGTTCGCACCCTCGTGCTGGCGCCGAACGGTCTCGAGCTGGCGCGGCAGGAGACGGGACTGAGACTGGCCTCGTGGAACGACGGCTCGGTTCAGCACGCTCTGGACTGGAGCGCCGCCCCCCTCTGGTCGCCGTCCGATCCGCAACTTCACCGCCTCGTGGTCGAGGTCGAGGTCGAGGGCCGGATCACGGATCGCACGGAGACCGCATTCGGTGTCCGCTCGGCCGTATTCGACGCCAAGCGCGGCTTCCTGCTTAACGGCCAGCCCTTGAAGCTTCTGGGCGCCTGTTGCCACCAGGATCACGCCGGCGTCGGCGCCGCCATCCCGGATCGCCTCCAGTACTGGCGGATCGAACAGCTGAAGGCCATGGGCTGCAACGCCTATCGCGCCTCGCACAATCCGGCCACGCCGGAACTGATGGACGCCTGCGACCGCCTGGGCATGCTGGTCATCGCTGAGACCCGGCGCATGTCCTCCGACGAAGAGTCGATGGCGGAACTGGCCACTCTGGTGCGGCGCGACCGCAACCGTCCCTCCGTCATCGCCTGGTCGATCGGCAACGAAGAACAGGCCATCCAGGGCAATGAGACCGGCGCCGCGATCGCCCGCACCATGAAGCGGCTGGTTAACCGGCTGGACCCGTCCCGCCCCGTCACTGCCGCCAAGGATCAGGACTTCGACACTGGCGTGTCCCGCGTCGTGGATGTGCTGGGCTTCAACTATCGCACGCCCCAGATGGAGGGCTATCACGCCCGCTTCCCGGATCAGCCCATCCTCGGCAGCGAGACGGGCAGCACGGTCTCGACGCGGGGCGAATATGTGCTGGACGCCGCGCGCCACATCGTCCCCGCCTATGACCGCGAACACCCCTGGTGGGCCTCGACCGCCGAGGAATGGTGGACCATTGCAGCGGAGCGGCCCTATATCGCCGGCGGCTTCATCTGGACCGGCTTCGATTATCGCGGCGAACCGACGCCCTATAATCGTTGGCCCAGCGTCGGCTCCTACTTCGGCGCCATGGACGCCTGCGGCTTCCCGAAAGACAATTATTGGTACTACCGCGCCTGGTGGCGGCCGGAGCCCCTGTTGCACCTCTTCCCGCACTGGAACTGGGAAGGCCGCGAGGGTCATGAGATAGAGGTCTGGGTTCACTCGAATCTCGATCGCGTCGAGCTGTTCGTGAACGGCCGTTCGGCGGGATCGAAGACGGTCGAGCGCAATCGCCACCTGGCCTGGGCCGTGCCCTATGCGCCGGGCGTACTGGAGGCGCGGGGGTACAAGAACGGTCGCCTGGTCTCGACCCAACGTCGTGAGACCGCCGGCGCCCCGGCGGCCCTGCGTCTGTCGGTCGATCGCGAGCGACTGAACGCCGATGGCGAGGACCTGGCCATTATCGCGGCCAGCGTCGTGGACGCCCGCGGCCGTCCCTGCCCCCGCGCCAATGATCTGGTCGTCTTCGAAGTCGCGGGCGACGCCCGGGTCATCGGCGTCGGCAACGGCGATCCGGTCAGCCACGAGGCGGATCGCAGCGATCGCAGACATCTCTTCAACGGCCTGGCCCAGGCCATCGTCCAGACGGGTCGCCGCGGCGGCCCCATCACTGTCACGGCCAAGGCGGAGGGGCTGCGGCCCGCCGTTCTGAGCCTCGACGCCCGCACCACCAAACAATCGACCTGAAAACCCAGGCGAGCACAGGGGGAGTTCCAATGACCGCCAATCGCAAGACCATAGCCGCCGCGAGCGTTTCCATAGCGGCCATCCTCGCCGCAGCGCCCGTCTGGGCCCAGGAGGCGCCCACCGACAGTTCCGAGCCGGCCGCACAGGTCGACGAGGTCGTCGTCACCGGTATCCGCGCCTCCCTGCGGGACGCGATCGGCGTGAAACGCCGCTCGGACCTGGTGGTCGAGGCCATCTCCTCCGAGGACATCGGCCAGCTGCCGAACGTGACCATCGCAGAGGAACTGGTGCGTCTGCCCGGCGTCAACGGCACGCGCGACCGCGGCAATCAGAGCCAGGCCTCGATCCGGGGCCTCGGCCCGCGTCTGGTGCTGGGCCTGGTCAACGGCCGCGAAGTCGCTTCGTCCGAGCCGGACCGCAATGTGCGCTGGGAGATCTACCCGTCCGAGGTCGTCTCGGGCGTGGAGGTCTATAAGTCCCAGTCGGCCGACCTGATCTCCGGCGGCATCGCCGGCACCATCAACATCCGCACCGTCCGCCCGCTGGACTATCGCGGCCCGGCCTTCGTCGGCACCGCCGGCGCCGTCTATTACGAAGGCGGCGAGGATCTGCCGGACTATGATCCGTTGGGCTATCGCTTCAGCGCCAGCATGACCCATCCGATCACCGACACCCTGGGCGTCAACCTGGGCGTCACGCACCAGGAACAAAAGAACGGCTATTCGACCTTTGAAGGCTGGGGCTGGAACGATGAAGACACCGGCGGTTCACCCGGCGACATCGACGGCGACGGCGATCTGGACTCCACCTTCTACGGCGCTAAGAGCGAGGTCAAACGCCTGACCGAGACCCGCAACGGCGTCAACGGCGCCTTGCAATGGAAGCCCAGCGACCAGTTCGAACTGAACATGGATGCCCTGTACTCGAAGATTGAGATCGACGAGGACCAGAACCAGATCTGGTATGGTAACAACAAAACCTACACTAACTGGAACGGCGAAACAGCTTGGGCCTACAGCGATCCCACCGCTTCATACACCTTAATCGACGGCACTGTGGTCGCCGCCGCCCTGCCCTATGCTTCCGTCACCAACGTTATTGCCAAATACGTTGAGGACAAGACGCTGCTGGCCACAGGGATGAACGGCAAGCGGACCTCGGGCGACTGGACCCTGACCGGCGACATCGCCTATTCCAAGGCCGAGCGCGAGAATTTATGGCGCGCGATCTTCTCGGAACACTATCCGGCACTTGCCGGCGTTGACATGACGCCAGGCCGGACACCGTCGGCCTTCGCCAGCTATGACACTTCCGATCCCAGCAACCAGCCGACGCCTAGTTATCTCCTCGGACAGGCGGACGGCGGCAAGCTGACCGACGAACTGACGTCGGGTCAGTTCGACATCGCCCACTACGGCGGAGAGACGGGCGTTACCAAGACCTCGTTCGGCATTCGCGCCTCTGACCGATCCAAGTCGTACGAAAGACTGCTGTGGACGCAGACGCCGATCATCGACGAACTTCCCGCCGAACTGCTCAGCAGCTTCACCGTTTCCGACTTCGACACGCCAGGCTTTATCAATGGCGATTTCGACGCCCTGGCCCAGGCCACGTACGGCGGCTTCGTCCAGCCTGCGGACGCCGTGGACGAAGCCTCGAGTTGGTCCGTCGATGAAACTGTCTTCGAAGCCTATGTGAAGGTCGACTTCGCCGGCGACTTCGCCGGCTTGCCAGTCACCGGCAATGTCGGCATGCGCGCCGTCCAGACCGAGACGACCAGCAAGGGCTATGAGTCCGTCAACGGCGGCGCTCTGGAGCCTATCGCCATCGACAACGACTACTTCCAGCTGCTCCCGAGCCTGAACCTGACCTTCGCCCTGACCGAGGATCAGCAACTGCGCTTCGGCCTGGCCCGCACCATGGCCCGTCCGCCGCTGGACGAACTGCGCGCCGGCCGTTCGCTGTACAACACCAGCCCGCCGCCCACCGGCACGGCCGGCAACCCGAACCTGAAGCCCTACATCGCCAACCAGGTCGACCTGTCCTACGAATGGTATTTCGCGCCGGAAGCCCTGTTCGCGGCCGCCGCCTACTACAAGGACGTCGAGACCCACATCGGCTACTTCACCCAGCCGGTCACCATCGACGGCGTGACCTATAATGTCACTGGTCCGTTCAACGGCGACGGCGGCGGCATCACCGGTCTTGAACTGACCTTCCAGACCCCGTTCCGCTTCATTCCGGCGCTGGAGAACTTCGGCATCTACGCCAACTTCGCCTATGTCGACTCGGACGTGAAGGAGTTCTACCCGGCCAACAACCCGCTGGAGTCCACGGGTCTGGCCGAGAGGACGGCGACGGTCGACCTCTGGTACTCGGACGGCAAGTTCGAGAGCCGCCTGGGCTACAAGTACCACAGCCCCTTCACCGTGATCAGCGGCTGGGACGGCTCGGCCCTACGGACGCTGGACAGCGAGGCGACGCTGGACTTCAGCGCCTCCTACCAGGTGACGTCGAAGCTGGGCCTGCGCTTCCAGGCCAGCAATCTGACCGACGAAGAAGTCCTGACCTACTACGACAACGATGAGAACCGCCTGGCCAGCTACAGCAAGTTCGGTCGCCGGTTCAGCCTCGACGCCACCTTCCGTTACTGACGTCGCCTAAAACCTAAGCCTACGGAACTGCCCATGAAGATCCGCCGCATCCTCCTGCCCGCCTTCGCCGCCCTGTTGGCCTTGCCCGCGCAAGCCCAGCAGGCGGGGCAGCCGGCGCCGTTCTACTTCGGAGCCGACCTGTCCTATGTGAACGAGATGGAGGATTGCGGCGCGGTCTATCGCAAGGACGGCCAAGCCCGCGATCCCTACGGCCTGTTCGCCGAAATGGGGACCAATCTGGTTCGCGTCCGGATCTGGCACGATGCCGAGTGGACCAACTACAGCGATCTGGACGACGCGCGCGAGACCATCCGTCGCGCCCGCGCGGCGGGCATGGAAGTGCTGCTCGACTTCCACTATTCGGACGACTGGGCCGACGGGGACAAGCAGATCGTGCCCAAGGCCTGGCGGTCGATGCGCGACGACACCCCGGCCCTGGCCCAGGCCGTTTACGACTATACGTTCAACACCCTCCGCGCCCTGGACGCCGAAGGTCTGATGCCGGACCAGGTCCAGGTCGGCAACGAGACCAATCCCGAGATGATGGGCGAGGTCGATTGGAAGACCACCCGCCCCGGCATCAACTGGGAACGCAACGCCGCCCTGTTCAACGCCGGCATCAAGGCCGTGCGCGACGCCGGCGCCCAGTCCAGCATCCAGCCCCTGGTCATGCTGCACATCGCCCAGCCCGAGAATGTCGAACCCTGGTTCGCCGACGCCTGGAAGCACGGCGTCACCGACTTCGACCTGATCGGCGTCAGCTATTATCGCAAATGGTCGACCCAGGGTCTGGATGGCCTGGAACAGACGATCAATCGCCTGCGCCACCGCTATCCGGCCGAGGTCGTGGTGGTCGAGACCGCCTATCCCTTCACGACAGATTCGGCCGACAACTCCCCGAACCTGCTGGGCGAGGACTCGCTGTTGCCCGGCTATCCGGCCACCTATGAGGGCCAGCGCCAGTACATGCACGACCTGACCCAAAGGGTGAAGTTCGCGGGCGGCGTGGGCGTGGTCTACTGGGAGCCGGCCTGGGTCTCGACCCCCTGCTCCACGCGCTGGGGTCAGGGGTCCAACTGGGAGAACGCCATCTATTTCGACTGGCGGCGCGGCAATGAGCCGACCCCGGCCGCCTATTTCGCCAAGGAAACCTATCAGGAGCCGGCGCCGCTCGAGATTACGGTTCGACGTCCGCAAGGGGCGACGGGGCCTCTGTGGCTGTGGGGCGATTTCCTCGGCGCCAACGACATGATCGTGCGACTGTCGCCGGACGCCTCCGACCCCACCCTGTATCGCTACACGACGACGATCCGCCCGGACTCCGCCGTTCGCTTCCAGGTCTACGACCAACGTCCCTTTACGCGCGGCGTGATCGAGTCCGGGGACCTGATCCAGACCACCGTCGGGCGGGAGGGTCTGAAAGCCGCCTACACCATCCGCCGATAGGTCCAAGGCCCACTAAATCCCCGTCCTCGCTGGATTTTCCGTCGACTGTGCAATAATCTGCCCCTTCTGACGATACTGCTCAGTTTCCGCGTACCGAATGCGGCGGTCTCAGCCTTCTGGGCCGCCGCCTTTACCGACCATCGGGGATATGGCCGACAAGACCAACAAGCTGGGCCACAAGATCGGCGCGCGCGGGGGCCGAACCCGCCAGGCGATCCTCGACGCGACCCGGACCCTGCTCAACTCGCGTCACTACGGCGAGATCCGCGTCGCAGACCTCGCCTCGGCCGCCGGCGTATCGCCGTCGAATTTCTACACCTATTTCAAGACGGTCGAGGAACCGGTTCTGGCCCTGTGCGAGGCGGCGGCGACCGATTTTCAGGGCCTGGCCGCCCATTTCCAGACCGACTGGCCGGGGGACAAGGCCTTCGGCGTGGCACGGGCCTTCATCCTGGACGTCATGGCCATCTGGCGCGACCACGGCCAGGTTCTGCGGGTCGAACACATGCTGGCCGACAATGGCGAGGCGGCCTTTGTCGAAAGCCGGGTCCGTCGCCTGCGCCGCCTGCACCTGGCCATTGAACGCCGGGTCGCCCAGGCCCACGCCGCCGGCCTGCACCCCAAGGACTATAATCCGCGCCTCGCCTCCTATCAGATCGCCTCAATCGCCGAGTCGACGGCGGCCAGCTTCGATCTGCTGCGCCGCGCGGACACGCCTGAAGCCATTCTGGACACGGCCGCCATCATCATCGTCAAACTGACGACAGGCCGTTAGAGGCCTAACGGCCCATACAGCCAGGTCAGCCAGATCCCGACGGCCAGAAAGACGCCGAACGGCAGCTTGTCCGTCGCATCGACCGAGCGCCGCACCACCAGCAGGCCGAACACGAGGCTGAGCCCGGCCGCCGAGGCCCACAGCAGCACGCTGGGCAGCCCGATCCAGCCGACCCAGGCCCCCGCTCCGGCGAACAGGAAGGGGTCGCCCCCGCCCAGGCCGTCGCGCTGTCGCACCGCCTTGTAGGTCCAGGCGACCAGCCACAGGCCGCCGAAACCGACCACCGCCCCGATCAGGTGCGACAGGGCCACGTCCCATCCCATCAGGGCGGCCGCGATCAGGCCCGTCGCCGCCAATGGCCAGGTCAGGACGTCAGGAAGCCAGAAATTCTCGCCGTCGATGATGGCGATCAACAGCAACTGCCAGCCCAGGACGGCGGTCGCGACGATCATCAGCCATGACGAGCCGCTGAAGCCCGCCCAGGCGCCGACAACGCCTCCCGCCAGCTCGATCAACGGATACCGCGGCGAGATGGAAACGCCGCACCGGGCGCACCGGGCGCGGAGCACCAGCCAGCTGACCAGTGGGACGAGTTCCCACGGCCTCAGGACCTGGTCGCACCCCATGCACCGCGATCGGGCGACCACGATGTCCTCCTCGCGCGGCAGGCGGACGCTGACCGCCGCCAGAAAACTGCCGATGATCAGGCCCAGAAGGCCCATGACGACAGCGGCGATGACAGGGTTCATGTCGGGGCCCGGGCGGTGAAGAACCGCCTCCGCTTAGCCGCCCCCGAGCGCCACCGCCACATGATAGGTCGCGAAGGAGGCCAGATAGGCCAGACCGAACATGTAGACGATCATGATCCAGGTCCATCGCCACGAGTTGGTCTCGCGCTTCACCACGCCCAGGGTCGCCACGCACTGGGGCGCGAATATGTACCAGGCCAGGAAGGACAGGGCCGTGGCCAGCGACCATTCCGACGCCAGGGTGGATGCCAGAAGGCCCGTCGCATTCTCGGCGTCGGCGATGGCGTAGGTGGTGCCGAGCGCCGCCACCGCGACCTCGCGCGCCGCCATGCCGGGGATCAGGGCGATGACCATCTGCCAGTTGAAGCCGATGGGGGCGAAGATCGGCTCCAGCGCCCGGCCGATCATCCCGGCGAACGAATAGTCGATGGCCGGAAGGGTCGCGTTCTCGGGCGGATAGGGGAAGGTCGCCAGCACCCACAACAGGATCACCAGCGGCAGGATGATCCGCCCCGCCCGGTTGATGAAGATCTTGGCCCGGAGCCACAGGTTGAACAGGACGCTGCGCAGGTCCGGCGTCTTGTAGGCCGGCAGCTCCATCATGAAGGGCTCGACCGCGCCTCGCCAGAACACCTTGCGGATCAGCCAGGACACGACCAGGGCGCTGACGATGCCGGCGGCGTACAGGCCGAACATCACCAGCCCCTGCAGATTGGCGAAGCCCCAGACCGTCTCGTTGGGAATGAAGGCTGCGATGATCAGCGTATAGACCGGTATCCGCGCCGAGCAGGTCATCAGCGGCGCCACCAGTATGGTCGTCATGCGGTCGCGCTTGGCGTCGATCACCCGCGCGGCCATGACCCCGGGAATGGCGCAGGCGAAGCTGGACAGCAGCGGAATGAAGGCGCGGCCGTGCAGCCCCGCCCCGCCCATGATCTTGTCCATCAGGAAGGCCGCCCGGGCCATGTAGCCGAAGTCCTCCAGGGCGATGATGAACAGGAACAGGATCAGGATCTGCGGCAGGAAGACCAGCACGCTGCCTACGCCGGAGATAATGCCGTCGACGATCAGGCTCTGCAGCAGGCCGTCCGGAATGACGGCGGCGACCAGACCGCCCAGCCAGCCGATGCCGCCTTCGATCCCGTCCATCAGGGGCGCGGCCCAGCTGAAGACGGCCTGGAACATGACGAACAGGATCGCCATCAGGATAATCATGCCGCCCACCGGGTGCAGCAGGACGGAATCGATCCGGCCGGTCAGGGTGTCCGGCCGCTCGGGCGGACGGACGCAGGTCTTCATGATCCGCTCGGCCTCGCGCGCAGCGGCGCGCAGCTCCGCGGCGTCAGGGCTGCGCCAGCTGTTCTCGCCCAGGGCGGCGGCGGCCGCCTGGGCCTCGATGGCGGCCACCAGATCCTCGATCCCGCGCTTGCGGGTCGCCACCGTGGTGATGATCGGCACGCCCAGTTCGGCGCGCAGCTGTTCCAGGTCGATCCGAAGGCCCTGGCGCTGGGCGATGTCGTACATGTTCAACGCCAGCACCATGGGCCGGCCGACGGCCTTCAGCTCCAGGATCAGGCGCAGGACCAGGCGCAGGTTGGTGGCGTCGGCGACGCAGACGACCACGTCCGGCGGCGTCTCGCCGGCCAGTCGTCCGAGGACGGCGTCACGCGTGACTTCCTCGTCAGGGCTGCGGGCCCGCAGCGAATAGGTGCCGGGCAGGTCCAGCACCGACAGGGTCCGGCCGGAGGCGGCGCGGATCAGCCCTTCCTTCCGCTCCACCGTGACGCCGGCGTAATTGGCGACCTTCTGATGGGCGCCGGTCATGGCGTTGAACAGTGCGGTCTTGCCGCTGTTGGGATTGCCGACGAGAGCGACGCGGGCGGTCTTCAGCGCCATATCCATCAGGCGACGTCCAGCTTGATGGTTAGGCTGGCCGCCTCGTGCCGGCGCAGGGCCACACGCATGTCGTCCACCTTCATGGCGATGGGGTCGCGCCCGAACAGGCCTTCGTGAAGCAACTCGATCCGCGCGCCCTCGACGAAGCCCAGTTCCAGCAGGCGTCGCTCCAGCTCGACGGCCTCCGTCTGATGGTGGCAGTGGGCGCCCACCTGGACAATGACGCCGCGGTCGCCCCGTCGGGCCTGGCTCAGCTTTATGGTATCGGTCAAATCTCGGCTCGCACCAGCGGGCGCCGCCCCCGACGACTCCGCGTTTCCTTGACACTGATTATCAGGTGCGCGGGGTCCGCGTCCAGAAGGACAGGTTGACCAATTGCCGCGTCCTGCGTTTGGCTTATCAGGGCTCGAAAGAGGAAGATCCCATGACCCGTCCGGCCCTCGCCGTTTCCCTGCTCCTGGCGCTCGCGGCTTGCGGCCAGGGCGAGCCGCAATCCGACACGCCTCCGGCCGCCAAGCCGACGCGAGCGCCCACGGAGTCGGAAAAGGCCATGCTGCTGGCGGCTCTGCCCTCCCCCTATAACGGGGGAAATCTCGAAAACGGCCGCCGCGTCTTCGCGCGCTGCCGCGCCTGTCACACCATCGGCGAGGGCGCGCCCGACATGGCGGGACCGAACCTGTATGGGGTGTTCGGGCGAAAGGCCGGGGACCGGCCGCGCTACAACTATTCGAACACGCTGCGGACGGCTCAGTTCGTCTGGGACGCCGAAAAGCTCGATCACTGGCTGGAAAACCCGAAGGGTTTCCTTCCCGGCAACAAGATGACCTTCGCCGGCCTGCCCGATCCGGTCGACCGCCGTGACGTCATCGCCTTCCTGAAGGTCGAGACGGGCTTCAAACCCGAGTCGGCTGGGACGCCGCCCGCCTCTTGAGCCTTCAGTGCGCCTCGATGGGCTTGGGCCCGCCGTCGCGCTGCTCCTGGGCCTCCCATTCCTCGATCTTGCGGGCGGTCCACTCAGGCGACTTGGTGAAGCGCGCCAGCACGGCATAGATCACCGGCACCACGAACAGGGTCAGCACGGTCGCGAAGATGGCGCCGGTGAAGATCACCACGCCGATGGTCTGACGGCTGCCCGCCCCCGCCCCCTGCCACAGCACCAGCGGGAGGGCGCCGAAGGCGGTGGCGATGGAGGTCATGATGATGGGCCGCAGGCGCAGGGACGAGGACTCGATGATCGCCTCGCGGATTGACCGCCCCTGGTCGCGCAGCTGGTTGGCGAACTCCACGATCAGGATGCCGTTCTTGGCGGCCACCCCGATCAGGATGATCAGGCCAATCTGGCTGTAGAGGTTCAGGCTGGAGCCGGCCATCAGCAGGCCGAACAGCCCGCCCCCCGCCGCCAGGGGCACCGTCAGCATGATCACCGCCGGCGTAATCCAGCTTTCGAACTGGGCCGCCAGCACCAGGAAGACGAGCAGCAGGGCCAGACCGAAGGCGGCCACCACGGCGCCGCCCGCCTCCTGCTGGTCCCGTGCCGCTCCGCCCCATTGGGTGACGACCCCGCCCTGGGGCTGTTTCGCCGCCTCGGCGCTGAGGAACTGCACGGCGTCGTCGATGGTCATGCCGGGGTTCAGATCGGCCTGGAGCGAGATGGCGCGCTGGCGATCCAGGCGACGTCGATCCGGCGTATCGCCCGAGGTCTGGGTCGTCACCACCGCCGACAGCGGCACCAGTTGTCCGGCGCCGGTCGCCACATAGAGGGCTTCCAGATCCGCGACTTCGCGACGGTTGTCGCGATCCGTCTGCAGGATGACGTCATACTCCTGGCCGCCCTTGATGTAGGTGGTGGCGGTGCGCGACCCGAACATGGTCTCCAGCGTCCGGCCGATCGACTGGGACGACACGCCTAGGGCGGCCGCCTTCTGCGGATCGACATCGACCAGCAGCCGAGGCGAGTTGGGCTCATAGTTCAGCCGGGGCCGCGAGAAGCCCGGATTGGCCTGGGCCGCCGCCAGAATGGGCTGAAGCCAGTTGTAGATCTGCTGGTAATCCGTGCCCGTGGCGATCAGTTCGACGGAGTTGGAATTGCCGCCCCCGCGCTGGAAGGCGCCGGGGGTCGAGGCGTTGACCTGGGCGTCGGTCTGGCCGCGCAGCTTGCCGTTCAGCTCCTGGGCGATCTCGGCGGCGGACCGGTCACGCTCGGACCAGTCGGACAGCACCAGAACCCCGTTGCCGGAGTTGAAGCTGCCGCCGCCGAAGCCGGGCGCCGACACCAGATAGGAGTCCGCCTCTCCACTGGCCTTGTAGTCGGCCAGCAGCGGCTCCAGCCCCATCATGATCTTGCGGGTATAGTCGAAGCCTGCGCCCTCCGGGCCGGCGACGCGGACCTGGACCCGCCCCCGATCTTCGTCGGGCACCAGTTCGTTGGGCAGCATCAGGAAAATGCCGCCGGCGCCCGCCGCCACCAGGGCGATCAGGGCGCCGACGCCGATCACCGCGATCCGACGCCCCAGCAGCATGTCCAGCGACCGGCCATAGGAGGTCTTCAGCCCATCCATCGCCCAGTCGACCCGACGCGCGACCCAACCTCCGCCTTGCGCCGGCTTCAGGATCTTGGAGGCCAGCATCGGCGACAGGCTCAGCGCCAGGAAAGCCGAGAAGGCCACCGCCGCCGCGATCGCCGCCGCCAGTTCGACGAACAGCCGACCGACATAGCCGGGCAGGAACAGCAGCGGCGCGAACACCGACAGCAGGACGATGGTCGTCGCCACCACGGCGAAGAAGACCTGGCGCGCGCCGCGCTCGGCCGCGACCAGCGGCGGCTCACCGTGGTCTAGCCGACGCTGGATGTTCTCGACCACCACAATGGCGTCGTCGACGACCAGGCCGATGGCCAGCACCAGGGCCAGAAGGGTCAGCAGGTTCAGCGAAAAGCCCAGGGGCGCCAGGACGATGAAGGTGGCCAGCAGACAGATGGGCGCCACGATGGATGGAATAAGCGCGGCCCGCAGGCTGCCCAGGAAGATGAAGTTGACCAGGGCCACCAGGGCCATGGAGATGCCGATGGTGATCCAGACCTCGTCGATGGCGTGCGAAGTGAAGACGGAGTTGTCCGACCCGATCTCCAGCGTCACCCCTGCAGGCAGGCTCGGGCGGATCTCTTCGATCATCTTGCGGACGCCGTCCGAAATGGCCAGGTCGTTCGACTGGGCCTGGCGGGTCACGGCCAGCCCGATCTGGTCCATGCTGTTGCCGCGGAACAGCCGCCGATCCTCTTCGGGCGCTTCCTCGACCCGGGCGACGTCGCCGAGACGGGTCACATAGGTCGGCTGACCCTGGATGATGGCGGACGAGCCGCTGCCTGTGCCCGTCGCGACCGCCGCCGAGGCAGAGGCCGAACCCCGCGTGCCGATCGGCAGTTGGCGGAAGTCCTCCGGCCGCGCGTAGGTGCGGGCGACGCGCACCGTGTAGTCCTTGTCGGTCGACTCCAGCGAACCGGCGGGCAGTTCGACGTTCTGACTGGTCAGGGCCGTCTCGACATCGGTGACGGTCAGCCCGCGCGCCGCCAGGGCGGCCGGGTCCAGCCATATCCGCATCGAATAGCGCTGCTCGCCATAGATGTTGACCTGGGCCACGCCCGGCACGGTCGCCATCCGGTCCACCAGATAGCGGTCGGCGTAGTCGGTCAGCTGCAGCCGGTTCATCGTTGTCGAGCGCAGGAAGACGATGATGATGGGCTGGCTGTCGGAATCGGCCTTGGCCACCTCGGGCGGGTCGGCCTGGTCCGGCAGGCGCCCGACAACCCGGCTGACTCGGTCGCGCACATCGTTGGCGGCGTCGTCGATATTCCGGTCCAGTGAAAACTCGATGTTGACGTTCGAACGCCCGTCTCGGCTGGTCGAGTTGATGCGCTCGACGCCCTGAATCCCCGCGATCTGCTGTTCGATGGGCTCGGTGATCCGGCTCTCGATCACCTCGGCCGAGGCGCCGGCGTAGGTGGTGTTCACCGAGACGATCGGCGGATCCACGTCCGGCAACTCGCGCACCGGCAGGAAGAAGAAGGCCGCCAGGCCGATCACGCACAGGACGATGGCGGCGACCGCTGCGAAGACGGGGCGCCGGACCGAGACGTCGGAAAGCATCATCGCGCTGCGCCCTGGCCGCCTTGCGCCCGCCCCGCGCCCGCGACGCTGACCGGCGCGCCCGGCTGAATGCGGTTCAGGCCCGACCCGACGATGCGGTCGCCGACTTCCAGGCCGGACAGGATTTCGACGAAGCCGTTCTCCACCGCTCCGGTTTCGACCTCCACCCGCTGGGCCGACGTCCCTTCGGCTCCCGGCGCGATCCGATACACGAAGGCGCCGGCGCCTTCGTACTGGACCGCAGCCTCCGGGACCGCGGGCGCCTGCCGCTGCCCCTGCTGAACGGAGACCCGCAGCAGCATGCCGGGACGGATACGGCCGCCGGGATTGGGGAACTCGGCCCGTGCGGTGGCGGCGCGGGTAGTCTCGTTGACGCGGGTGTCGATCAGGGCGATCCGCCCCTGGAACGGCGTCTCCCCATAGGCGTCGGCCGTCGCCGTGATCGATGCGCCGGGGCGCAGTACGTTCAGGTAGCGTTCGGGCAGCGGGAAATCGACGCGGATGGTCGATGTGTCGTCCAGGGTGGCGATCACCGCACCCGGGTTGATCAGGGTTCCGGGCGTCACCGTGGTCAGGCCCAGGGTGCCGGCGAAGGGGGCCCGGATGATCCGGTCGCCGCGTCGCGCCTGCGCTGCGTCCAGCGACGCCCGCGCCGTCTCCAGCGCCGTCTCGGCCTGTTCAAGCAGCACCTGGGGCGCGATTCCCCGATCCGCCAGGGCCTTGTAGCGGTCCCGTTCACGCTGGGCCTGCGCGACATTGGCGCGGGCTTCGATGATGTCCGCATCCTCTTCGCGCGCCTGCAACTCGACCAGGGGCGCTCCCGCCGACACGGTCTGGCCGTCGGTGAACAGCACGCGGGTGATCAGTTCGGTCGTCGAGGAGGTGATGTTGACGGATCGCAGGCCGCGCGCGACCCCCAGAACCCGGATCTGGTCCGAGAACTGTCGTTCGGACACCGTCGCCTGAGAGACCTGCTGGCCGCCGCGCCGTCCGCCGCCCGGACCTCCGGCGGCCTCGTCATCGGCGAAGGCGACCTTCAGCACGGCGGCGAGCACCATAAGCCCCAGCAGCGCGGCCGCCGCGATCAGGAAGAAGTGGCGTTTGATCACGCAACAGACTTTCGATTGAGAGAGCGCGAACGCATAGCGGCTTATGCGCTATGCGCAAGATTACGTATCAGTAACGTCTTGTACGACGAATTCCGTCGCAGGGATTATGATCAGAACCTGCGCCAGATCGCCACAATGGGGCCTTGGGCGAGAGGGGTCTCCCGCCCCGCCACCGTCTGACGCCATCCGGCCTGAAGGCTCCAGCCTCCCAAATCGCGGGTCAGCGAGGCCTCCACGGACAACCACCGGGCTCCGCCGTCCGCCGCGCCACCGAAGGCCTGCCCCAGCAGCAGCCAGTCCTTTCCGATCCTGCCGCCCAAGGTGGCGTCGATACGCGTTTCGTGCGGCAACCCGTCCCGAAACCGGCGCGCCGCCTGCACCTCCACGAAGGCGCCGTCCATGCCCCAGCGCCCTCCGACCGCGTTCAGGGACCGCCCGACCGAGAACCGCGCCTCCCAGTCGTGTTCGCCGACCCCCGGCGCCGCGTAGCCCGCATTTCGCCCCTCGCCCGCCCAGGCGTAGCCGCCGTACAGGCTGACGGCATTGTGATCGTCACGCCACACCTGCCATGTCGCGCCAATCTCGATCGGCCCTCGGCCTTCGTAGTCAATGAAGGCGTCCTCACCCTGCTGCCAGTCCGCCTTGAGCTGCAGGGTCAATCGGTCCTGGAGGCCGTATTCGGCGAACAGACCCGCCGTTCTGTCTTTCCGCTCCACGCCCAGCGGCTGAATCTCGCCTGCCGGATCGAACCCCCGGTCCGCCGCCATGTCCTCGTACTTGACGATGGCTTGCCCCTGACCTCGCGGCTGGGTCCAGGCGCCGGCGGAGGCGACGCCGGGACAGCCGACCAGGACGAAGAGCCCCAGGAGAGCCGTCGTCCCAAACCCTAAGTGTCGTAGCCGGGCGACTTCCGATCCAATTGCCGCAGGGCCCCCGGCCAGGCCAGGGCCGAGATGAAGCCGATTCCCCGCCCCTGTTCCCTGGTCTCGGCCTGGGCCTGATCCGGCGCGATCAGCACATGATCGCGCCCGCCGGCCAAGGCGGCCACCTGCTGGGCGCAGGCCCTCTCGAGGAAGAATATCCCGATCCATGCCTGCGCCGCCGTCTCCCCGACCGCCAGGGTGCCGTGATTTCTCAGCAGCATCAGCGGTTTGTCCCCCAGATCGGCCACCAGACGTTCGCGCTCGTCATGGTTCAGGGCCAATCCCTCATACCCATGATACGCAACCTGATGCTGCAGTAAACACGCGTTCTGGCTGATCGGCAGCAAGCCGTGCTGCTGGGCGGCCACGCCCACCCCCGCGACGGTGTGCAGGTGGATGACGAACTTCGCATCCTCGCGCGCCGCATGGACCGCCGAATGGATGGTGAAACCGGCCGGATTGATGAAATTGGTGGTCTCCTGAACGATGTTCCCATCCAGATCCACCTTCACCAGGGACGAGGCGGTGATCTCCTCGAAATAATAGCCGTAGGGGTTGATCAGGAAATGGTGCTCCGGCCCCGGCACGCGGGCGGAGATGTGGGTGAAGATCATGTCGTCCCACCCGTGCAGCGCCACCAGCCGATAAAGGGCGGCCAGTTCGACACGGACCTGCCATTCGGCTTCCGAGACTCGGGTCTTTAACGCGGGGCTGGCGCCATCGGCCATAGGGGGTCCTCCTGGATGTGAACACGCCTCTTACGGGCTTTCCCCGAGCGTCCTCCCCGATCCGCCGTCCGTCAAGCGGCCCCGCCTGCATTAACCCTCGCCTTTCAACTTCCGTTAACCGCGCCTTCATGTCGGCTGCCTATGTCTGGGGCGTAAGCTTGCGCGTCCTGGAGTCGCCGTGTCCGCTGTCACCCACATGCTGACGAAGGTCGATCGCGACCCCTCCGTCACGGACCTGCTCGACCTGGCCCGCAGCCGGGCCCCGGACGACCGCCAACGCCTGCTCAACGGCGTCATTCGCCTTTGCGAAGCGGCCGCACCGTCCACGCCATTGCCCTCTATCGTCGGCGAGGTCTTCCTGACCCTGGTCGACCAGGCCGAGCGCGACATCCGCCTTCACCTGTCCGAACGGCTCGCGGCGGCGGACTGGGCGCCGCCCGCCCTGATCGAAAAGCTGGCCCTGGACGAGATCGACATCGCCGCTCCGATCATCGCCGCCAGTCCGGTTCTGAAGGACGCCGCCCTCATACGTGTGCTCGTCGAGACCACGCTGGAGCATCAGATCGCCGTCGCTCGCCGGCCCCATCTGTCCAGCGGCGTCGTCGACGCCATCCTCGATCAGGCGGATCCGATCACCATGACCGCCTTGGCCTCGAACCGGACCGCCGACATCGGCGAGGCGGCTCTGCACCGCCTGGTCGAACATTCCCGCCGGATCGCCGGATTGCGCGCGCCCCTCGCCCGCCACCCCCGGCTGAACGAAGCTCTCGCTCACGAGCTTTACCAGTGGGTCGGCCAAGCCTTGCGCCAGTCCATCGGCGAGCGTTTCCAGATCGACGAGCGACGGCTGAACGCCGCCGTCCGCGCCGCCTCGGCGGCCGCCGCCTCCGTTTCACACGCTTCGAACTGGCGCCCCATTCCCAACAAGCGCCGCACCGAAGAGCGCGAACGCGAGGAGATGGAGCGTCGCCTGATCGACAAGCTGCAGGCCGCCGGTCAGCTGCGAGCGGGCATTCTTATCCGCGCCCTGCGGGAACAGCGGCTCAGCCTGTTCGAAATGGCGCTGGGCCGGCTGGGCGGCTTCGCCCCGGCTCAGGTGCGCGCCGCCGTCTATGCGCCCACGGCCGAACCTCTCTACCTCGCCTGTATCGCCGTCGGCATGGACAAGGCCGTCTTCCCTTCGCTGCTGGCCGAGGTCCGCAGGCTGGCGGACAATCTGCCAGGCGACGGCGGCTGGACCACCACCCCGATGAACAGCCATTCGGCGGCCCGCGCCTTCCGTCAGATGATGGAAAACGCCGGGACCGTTTGACTTCGCGGTCAAGCTGGGGCTCACGTTCGGCGTGACCCAGCCGCCCTCCGCCCCCGCCCTAGCCTTCACCGCCAGCGATCGTCCCGAAGCCCAGGCCGCGCGCCAGGCCCTGATCGCCCGCTACGGCGCCGTGCCGGAGGAAGAGGCCGACGTCATCGTCGCCCTGGGCGGCGACGGCCAGATGCTGGAGACCCTGCACGGCAATCTGCGTCGCCGCACCCCCGTCTACGGCATGAACCGCGGATCGGTGGGTTTCCTGATGAACGACTATGACGAGGACGACCTGATCGCCCGCGTCGTGGCGGCGGAACGCACGGTCATTCATCCACTGCAGATGGACGCCTGGACCGAAAGCGGCGAAGTCCACACCGGCCTCGCCATCAACGAGGTCTCCCTGCTGCGTCAGACCCGCCAGAGCGCCAAGCTGAAGATCACGGTCGACGACCGCGTCCGGCTGGACGAGCTGTCCTGCGACGGCTGTCTGGTGGCGACGCCGGCGGGATCCACGGCCTATAATCTGTCGGCCCACGGCCCGATCATTCCGCTGGACGCCAGCATACTGGCCCTGACCCCGATCAGCGCCTTCCGGCCGCGTCGCTGGCGCGGCGCCCTGCTGTCCCACCGGGCCAAGGTCCGTTTCGACGTGCTGGAGGCGGACAAGCGGCCGGTCTCCGCCACCGCCGACAATTTCGAAGTCCGCCGCGTCTCCCGCGTCGAGGTTCACGAACGACGAGACGTGGCCCTGACCATGTTGTTCGACGCCGGCCGGTCCTTCGACGAGCGCGTCATGACGGAGCAGTTCACCAACTAGCCAGCCTACACGGCTTCTTAAGGGGGCAAGGATAGGCTCCGCCTGAATTTCGAGGAGGCCCGCCATGAGCGACCCGGCGCACGTCAAGCCCACTACGCTTCGCCCTCGCGTCGGGGGCGGCTTCGGCATCAACGCCGACGCCATCGCCCGCGCCGAAGAGGCGCTCAAGGCCATGTCGGCCCAGTTCGGCGAATGGCTGAACGACGAGGTCGTCAAGCTGGACAAGGCCCAAGCCGATGTGCGCGAGAAGGGTCTGACCACCGAAACCGCCGAGGCCCTCTATTTCCGCGCCCACGATCTTAAGGGCTTGGGGACCACCTACGAATATCCGATCGTGACCCGGATTGCCGGCTCGCTGTGCAAGCTGCTCGACGACGCCGCCACCCGGCTGCAGGCGCCGCTGGAGACCATCCACGCCCACGTCGATGCGATCCGCTCCGTCGTCCGCGAACAGATCAAGACCGACGAAAATCCGACCGGACGGGTTCTGGCCGAGTCGCTGGAAGCCCAGGTGACCCAGCACAAGTCGCGCTGATCGCTAGACACTGAAAATCAAAGGCCCCGTCGTCGAACGGGGCCTTTTTCAATTCCGGCTCAGGCGGCGTTGGCGGCGGTTTGCGCCGGGCGGACGGGCGCGTGGTCCAGCCGCTCCATCAGATAGGCCAGATCGTCGCGCGGCACATTGGGTCGCTGGGTCAGGAACCGTTCCAGCATCTGCTGCCGGAACAGGTCGCTGGACGTGTCCACCCCTTCGGCCGAGAGCGCGCGCCAGGTGTCCACCCCGGCGCGGAAGGCCGGGAACAGCCGCGGCGGCAGCCCCGCCCGGTCGTAAATGGCCTTAAGTCCCAGCGGTCCCGCATCGTGGATCATCAGCCAGGCCCGATGGTGCGGCGTCGCCGCCAGCTCGGCCAGGCCGTACTCCAGCATCACCATCTGCCCGCGGGCCAGTCCCCGCAGCAGCAGCGAGGCGTTCAACACCCTGCGCAGGTTCAGCTGGGCCATGAAGGCGGCCAGATCGGTGCTGGAGGCCGCCTGCTCCACCAGATCGATGGTCGCCCGCTCCCGCGAATACTGGGCCAGGCGGATGGCCGTTTCCGGGGCCACGGCATGGCGCGACACCAGGTGTTCGCGCACCGTCTCGCTGGCCAGCGCGATCAGTCTCTCGGTGATTTCGAGCGGCAAGACCTGACGATAGGCCACCGCGGCGACCACCTCGCCGGAATGCGGAAAACGATCGACGATCACGCCCAGGGCGCGTTCCGACAGGTCGGCGTTGTCATTGGCAGCCAGAACCCGAACCGCCTGTTCATGCCCCTCGTCGGCGATGGACTGGGCCACGTCGCGCGACACCCTCGGCCGGCCCGCGACCGCGATCTGTCGCACGGCCGAGCCGGCGCGGACGATCTCGATCAGGTCGCCGTCGCTCAGGGCCGGCGAGGCCCCGATGATCGGCAGGGCGATGCTGTCCAGATCCGCCGCCAGCCGCCGCGCCACGTCATGGGGAATGAGATCCGAGGCCTTCAGCGTCACCGCCATGGCCCGGCGCACCAGTTCCGCAGCATCGTCGGCCAGAAGTCGCACGATCTTCTGCGCCGCCTCCCGCTCGCGGTCGTCCAGTTCGACCCGGTCCATGCTGCGGCACAGCTTGTGCGCTGCTTCCGCCCGCTCGTCCGCGTCCGTCGCCTTGACCAGGCGCTGGATGTCCAGTTCGGTGAGGCGGGCGCGGTGGGCGGTCATGGGCGGCTCGTCAGGGAATCGGCTCGGCCGACACCTTCACCCTGCCATGCTTAATGTCGGGTTTACCATCGCGACCTGATCACCTTCAGGCCGAATCCGCATCCTTGGGCGAAAAGGCCCCGCCGAAGCCGCCGCCCGAGGCGCCGTCCTGCCCCAGCAACAGGGCCAGAAGACCCTGCTCCTGCTTCAGCCGATCCAGCCGGGCCGCCAGCGCCTGGTCCTGATCGCTCATCGGCGGCGGCGTCATCCGACGCTCGCCCAGACCGGCGGCCGGCGCCCCCTCCCCCGCCGTTCGCTGCAGATTGGCGTAGACCTCGGCTACCGTCGCCGCTCGCCCGTCCTTGTAGAAGATGCTGCGATTGGCCCGCGCCGCATCGGGAAACAGGGCGGCCGCGCTGCCGCCGGGGTTTCGGTCCATGGCCGTCATCAGACTGGCGGCGCCGGCCGGGCCCAGGAAGTGGGCGGCGTAGAGATCGCCGGCCCCAGGCTCCTTGCCCGTGCGGCCCCTCAGATAGGCGGCGTTGGACGCGGTCAGCTCGGCCGCCATGGCTGAGGCGGCGTGGGGATCGAAACGCAGGTCCAGCACCATGTTCCGCGCCGAACCTTCCACGCGCCAGCGACCGTCGGCCCCGCGATGGATCAGGTCGGCGTACTGGCCGTAGCCGTGCTGCGCGCCGTGCTGCTTGACCGTGGCGAGCCAGGTCTGCTCGATGAACTGGAACAGGCCGGCCGCCGACGAGGTGGGCGCCTTTGCCGAGGGGTTCATCGCGCTTTCGCGCCGCGCCGTCTTGACCAGGAAGTCGTAATCCACGCCGACCGCCGTCGAGGCGCGCCGGATGGCCGCTTCTACGCCGCCTGAGGATGGAATCGCTCGGATGCCCATGACAGGCGAAGCCTCGTCGAACGTGGTTAATCAAGTCTTAATGGTTAACGGACGCGTTAACCAGAGCCGTATCGACCTTGGTGGAACGGCTAAACCTCGCCGCAAACTTGCCACAACCGGCGCGCTCACTTTCGGTTACGGGCGCTGCGGGGGCGGTGAACGAGGGAGTGTCGACCATGATGATCCGTGCCGCCGGAGGCCCCGGCGCTGTCAGCCCGATCGACTTCGGGGAACGCAAGAAGCCTTTGCCGCGCTGGCTATGGGCCGCCATCGGCCTGTCCGCCCTGGCCCATGTCGGGGTCGGGGTGGCCCTCTATAATCAGAGGTTCCAGCTGGAGGCGCTCGCCGCGCCGCCCCCGGCGCCGCCGCCGACCATCGTCACCCTGGACCAACCACGTCCCAAGCCTCTGCCCAAGGTGGAGGCCAAGGCGCCGCCCGCAGCCCAGACCCCGACCCACAAGCCGCCGGTCGTCTTCCCGACGACAGAGGCTTCCCCCTTCACCCCGCCGGACGCGCCCGTTACGGGCCAAGCCACGCCGGGCCTGATCGTCAGCACGGCGCCCCAGGGGGTCGAAGGCGGGACGGCGACGACCGAAACGCCGGTCCGCGCGGTCTCGGTCATCAATAATCCGACCTGGGCCAGCCGGCCCTCGGCGGCCCAGATGGCGCGCGCCTATCCGATGCGCGCCGCCGACAACGGCCTGTCCGGGGCGGCCAATCTGTCCTGCACCGTCCGCATCGACGGGGGCCTGACCGCCTGCCGCGTCGCCGACGAGACGCCCAGGGGGCAGGGCTTCGGTCGCGCGGCCATGAGCCTGACGCGCGACTTCCGCATGAACCCCCGCACGGTCGACGGCCGCGCGGTGGACGGGGCGACGGTCAACTTCACCGTCCGCTTCGCGATGGAAGACTAGAAGCGTCGAGGATCGAGGGCGCGGGCTTCCGGCGACGGCGCCCGCCCCTCGATCGCATCGGCCACCACGGCGCCGACCATCGGCCCCAGCAGCCAGCCGTTGCGACGGGGCGCCAGGGCCAGGAACAGTCCCTCCCCGTCCGGCGCCGGCCCGGCCATCGGCAGACCGTCCGCCGAGGCGCCGCGCACGCCGGCGCGCCATTCAATACTCAGGGGTTCGGGCGTCCGCCCCAGCACCCGCCAGGCCGCCTCGACCAGCCGCTCGCCCACGGCGGGGTCCGGCGCCGTGTCGCGCCGTCCCGGCTCCATGGTCGCCCCGATCACGGCGCCGCCGGTCATCGGCGCCACATAGGCCCCCGGCCCCCGCGCCACGCGCCGCGTCAGGGCGCAGGTCGTCACGCCGATCTGGCCGCGGATCGGCTGGACGCCTTCGACCAGGGCCCGTGTCGCCTCCGGCGTCCCCGACACGGCCGCCTCGGTTCCGCTCGCCAGAACGACCGTCGACGCCGTCAGTTCGCCGCCGTCCGTCTCCACCCGCCAACCACCCGTATCCCGACTCAGTCCCGTGACGCACCCTTTGACGACCGCGCCGTCCAGGGCGGCGCACAGGGCGGCCATCGCCTGGTCCGGCTCGATCTGAAGATCCTCGTCAGTGATCATCCGGTCCCCGTCGCGTCGGGCCGCGAACCCCAGTGTCTCTAGACGCGCCTCGATGGCGTCGACGTCCCCGCCGCGCCACTCGGCGGGACCTTGCGTCAGGACCACGCCTGAGGCGGCGGCGAAGCCGGGCCACAGGTCCCGCCCGGCGCGAAGCAGGGCGGCGCGCTCCGGCGAGACGTCGTCGATCGCCGCTTCCATCGCCGGCGCCACCATCCCGGCCGCCACGCGCGAGGCGTTGGGGCCGCCGGGATCGACAACCGTCACCCCATGGCCGCGCCGCTTCAGCTCGAAAGCCGTACTTAGGCCCAGCACCCCGGCGCCCACGATGACGATGGTAGGAGAAGACATCACCGGCCCCAGATCGACCTCTGTCGCGGCGAAAGCAAGACGGTCCGGGCGGACCTTTCGTCCTAGCCGCAAAGCAAAACGGCCCCAGGATTTCTCCGGGGGCCGTTCTGTTACGCGGCTCTGTCTTGTCGGCCTGTCGCGCGCCTCCGGGAGGCGCGCGGCGGACCGGGTCGATTACTCGACGATCTTGGCGACGACGCCGGCGCCGACGGTGCGGCCGCCTTCACGGATGGCGAAGCGCAGGCCTTGGTCCATGGCGATCGGGGTGATCAGTTCGACGTTCAGCTCGGCGTTGTCGCCGGGCATGATCATCTCGACGCCTTCCTTCAGCTTCACGATGCCGGTCACGTCGGTCGTGCGGAAGTAGAACTGCGGACGATAGTTGGTGAAGAACGGGGTGTGACGGCCGCCCTCTTCCTTGGTCAGGATGTAGGCCTCGGCCAGGAACTTGGTGTGCGGGGTGATCGAACCCGGCTTGCACAGAACCTGACCGCGCTCGACGTCTTCACGCTTGGTGCCGCGCAGCAGAACGCCGACGTTGTCGCCCGCCTGGCCCTGGTCCAGCAGCTTGCGGAACATTTCGACGCCCGTGCAGGTCGTCTTCT
>Ga0208958_1000416_pt1 | contig 51232 bp, 43 predicted proteins | sample RifOxyB1_FD_184032 | JGI IMG/M metagenome (GOLD analysis project Ga0208958, IMG submission 184032) | Soil microbial communities from Rifle, Colorado - Rifle Oxygen_injection B1 (SPAdes) | ecosystem: Environmental > Terrestrial > Deep subsurface > Rock core/Sediment | place: Rifle, Colorado...
GTCTCGGTAAAACGGGACTTCTTCATGGAACCTCCTAGCTGGGAAACCTTGCCAGAAAGTTCTACTTATCGGGTGTCTATCAGATGGGGGAGCTTACGCACGCAGGATATCGGTAATCTCCTCGTACTCATTGACGTGAGTGACGATCAAGCCGTACCGAACCAGCTCCCTCTCGAAGAACTCTTGCTTTCGCTTTCGATACTCAAAGCGCTCTTGGGACTCGCCATTTCCCCTATGCACTCTACGTAGAATGCATTCGCTTTGCTTTCTGTTCTTCTCGTACAGAACGCGAACACGACTGAGAATGTAATCGAGATTGGGGTCTGTGAAAGAGAAGCCAATGAAGAGCAGGGTCTTTGATATTAGATCGCCCTTCAATGCATCAATGAACGGCGCCATCTCAAGGTGGTAACGCTCGTAGTCATCACGCGTCAGAACAGCATCATTGGGATGCTCCACATCACCATGCATCTTGAAAACGACCGCGTCGCGCCTGTACTTGGTAATGGGCAGATGATCTAGGCAATACTTCACGTCGACGACCTTATGAGCGTCCTTTAACGACTTCTCAATCAATCGATCGTAGTTTGTGGTCCAGTAGGTGGCGATCGGCAGTCGGGCCAGAATCCTGTGATTCTCGGTGGGCTCGGCATCCTTAGAGAATGCCTCGACCAACTGGTGATTCAACCTATTTCGGTTTTCGCCATGCTTGGTGAAGTGGTACTGGGCTAGGGCGACAAGATCTGTCTCCTCATCGACATCCAGATCCAAGTCCACAGCAATCGGACGAAGTAGCTCCTTCCAGTTGACGTAACCAGCCCCTTGCGAGAAGCCAGCACCCGCGAAGATACCCAACGATCCGGACAAGAGCTCTTTGTAGAGCCTGTCGACCAGCTTTATGTGCGCCTGCTCCATCTATTCCTTCTCGAAGTCCACGCCATACGAATCTTGTTCAGTACTCAGCGCCGCATGCTCACGCGCGCCGGCGCCAGTACAGCTTGTCCAGCAACGCCAACCCCTTGGCGCCGGTAGCTTTGAGCTCATCAAGATCCACAGGCGCTAATGACGCAAGATGATCCATGGGAGGCTTATGGAGGATGGTCATGGAAGCCTCCACCGTGACCTCTCTCAATGTCCTCAGAGGCCTTGTCTGACTGAGTTTCCTGCCTTTGAAGCCCACTTCACGAGCAATCTTTGTCGTCACGAGCTCATGATAAATCCATGGCGATGCGGTGACGGCATCACCAGGAGCGGAAGAGCTGCTAGCGCGGATCGAGTTAGGCGTGTTGAGAAAGATCACTGCATCCGTCCGATCGATCATCTCCGTCAGAGCGGAGGCCAGCATCATATGGACGTGGCTAGTCGAATAGTTCCGCTTCTGATAGTCAAAGTTCTCGCCCTGGGCGCTCTTGCAGAACTTCTCATCAATCCCTCTAAGAAGCTTGCTTGAGTCACCCCACACAAGGGAGTCAACGAAGGGGGCAAGCTCCATGCTGTGCAAGTAGCCCGCCAGGCCTAACGCGAGCTCCCGGTCTTGGTGGGAATGGGATATGAATACATGCGTGTCGGCACTCGAAAACCAATGTTTCTTGAGAGCGTCCCCAGAAATGTCCCCGCCTTGAACGAAGGCTTCTAAGCCGCGTGCGCTTCTCGGCCAAGTATCGGCAAAGTATTTCTGGCCACGATCAACCCAGTCAGAGTACCGTCTTGGGTCGTCACACCGCATATTGAATGCACGAATCACGCACACGTCCTTGTCAACTGAAAGAACATCATCGCCGTCAACTCGACTTCTGAATAGCCACTGCTGCCGTTGCGATACTCAGCGCCGCAATGGCGCCTGGAACAGACGGTCAAATAGCTCGGCAAAATCCACGGTACCACTGACAAGATCAGTATCCTTACTCTGACTGCCAAGTTGCTGCGCAGCACCTCCGGGCGAGGTGAGAATGATGCGACGGGCCTCGGGCCGATGGGCGCATACCAAATCGTATTCTGCAAACACACCCTCCATTCCGCCAATGAAAACGGCCGCATCGATGGGTCCATCGGTCAGCATTCGTTGCCGCATCAGAGCCAAGCTTGCAGGCATGTCGTTATCGACGGCGGCAACGTGCACCACGTTGTCGAATCGCGCATTCTCCTCTGGAAAATCATCCTGAAAGAGAAGACTCTGATACAGGCGCACGCGCTCTGCGTAGTGAACGCCAAGGTCCTCGCATACAGCCCAGATCATGGGAGTGATGGACGGATGCCCGCCCCACACCAAACTGCAGTGGCGGACAATGGTGGTAACTAGTTCGCGAACGGCAACTTGAATCAGGAAAGGGTCCGCGTTCTCATAGAAGTTCCCCCGGCCAACTTTGGGGACACTGGCTGACAGGAATATCCGCATGCTCAGTCCCTCCAGTCCGCGAACTGCCAGGCTGCATTGCTGGCCTTGACCCACTTGACGCTTGGAATGTTGTCCCCTAGCCAATCCAGATGTGCCACCCAACTCGGCAACATGCCAATCTCATCATAGGCCACCGCCGCTGCACCATCGCCAGGCTGGTTCGCCGCCAATTGCAGGGCGTCAGAGGTGGGCACACCGACATTGGGAAGCAGGCGGATCTTGCGGCCGTCAGCCAACTGCAGGTGCACGCTGCTTTGCACGCCCTGTCCCAACATCTGACCACCGACTTGCTGCACCGCCGAACGCAAGCGACTGATCAAATTCAGATTGCGAATAGCGTGGCTTCGAGCGCGCAAGGTCTCTAACTGCTGAGCAATGCGCTCGATCGCCGCATCGGCCAGTCGACCCGTGACCGGATCTACCTCTGATTGAACGAGTTCGGCCCGAGCGGCGGTCTGCGTGCGGACATCGGGCGTGTCGTCGGGCCAAGTGACACGCAACACCGGGATGTGTTTGGCCAGTGCACGACCAAACTCGGCCGATGTCCACCGACTCTCGAAATAGCCTGGCGTGTGCAGCATCAGCAAGACATCGCAGTCACAAAGTTTGTGCCACAGCTGGGCCTGAAATTCTTCGGCCGGCGGGACACCGCGAGTGTCAAGGAACACTTCAAACTGGCGATTGGCCAACGCATCAGCCAGCTGCACTGCTGCCTCACGCGCCTCGGTACGCTTGTAGCTGAGGAAGATGCGGCGCTGACGGGGCAGAAGCCCCAATGTTTCCAGGAGCACGCCCGCGCCGCGATCCAACCCCTGCTCGACAAGCCCCAAGCAGTTCAGATGTTGCAGCGGTGCGGGAATCAGCGCATGGACCTGGGTGAGGTCCGGCACCACCGGCAGGATCGGGACCTTCGCTTCGAGCAACGCCTCTGGCGCCGGGGCGTAAGTCTGCCCGAGATAGAGAATGGTGCTTGCAACGGTCTGCGCCAGCGCCAGGTTCGGCGGATTCACGGTCCAGGCAAAGTCCCGGCCGATCTGAAGCTCAAAAGGGGCGATCAATTCCTCCACCTTCTCGCGCCACGGCTGGAGTAGCAGAGGGTCCCCATACGCCACGACTTCATACAGAACGCTCATTGCTCAAATCCTTTGTGCAGTTCGTCAGGGCACACCGCGACCGTCGCAAGCAGGCGTGAGATCGGTACTGGCGCACCCCCATAATGTGATGTATACATGGTATTCACAAGTATTAACCTGCGATCAGTCATGGATAGACGCTGGCAAGAACGGATACCCGCCCTCCCGCCCATGGGACGACACGCCCGCGCTAGCTGTCAGCGCAGGGGGGCAGGGACATGATCCGGACCGACCAACTCAGCACGGCTGCGCGCTTCAGCCCAACGCCGCCATATACCTCCTTGTACTCGGCCAAGATGGCGCGGCGGCGCACCGCATTCTTGTGCCATAGCCACAAGGACGAGTTACTGGCGAAGGGGTTGGCGCACTTGCTCTGGCAATGGGGCTGGCATGTGTACATCGACTGGCAGGACGCCTCGATGCCGCCCACGCCAGACCGGACCACCGCCCGCAAGATTCAGGACAAGATCCTGGAGACTGATTTTTTCCTGTTCCTAGCCACGAGCAACTCGATGGCCTCGCGTTGGTGCCCCTGGGAACTGGGGTTTGCCGACGGCAAGAAGAGCTTGGACTCAATCTTGGTGGTGCCGACGCGCGATGGCACATCGATCCACGGCAATGAGTACTTGGCGCTTTATCGGCACATCGATCACAACGCCCTGGATCATCCCGTGGTCCGCGCAGCAGGCGGCTCACGCTTGTCTGAGATCGGACTGAGCTCTCTCTAGAATCCAAGGAAGCGATCATGGGACGAAAGATCTTTATCTCGTACAAGTATCACGATCCGTTCGTGCAGCAGCTGGCGAGCGCAGGCGCACAGATCACCACCGCGAGGCATTACGTCGACGAGTTGCAAGAACTCCTGGACGACGAGGACCATGTCAACAAGGGCGAGAAAGATGGCGAGAGCCTGAAAGGCCTTTCCGAAGAGTCTATTGAAGACAAGCTTCGAGACAAGATCTTCGACAGCACGGTGACCATTGTGCTGCTGTCGCCAGGCATGCACGACGGCACGCTCGAAGCAGAGCAGTGGATCCCGTGGGAAGTCTCCTACTCGCTCAAACGCAAGACCCGCGACGGCGTTACACGCAATCCCAATGCGTTGCTGGGCGTCGTGCTGCCGAACAATCAGGGCAGCTATGACTATCACCTCAAAGAACCTGGCTGCGTGACCTGCAAGTGTCAAACCATCAATCGAGACAACATGTTCTCGATTCTCAAGAACAACCTGTTCAACGCCAAGGAACTCAAGCCGGCCGCGCCGTGCTCAAACCATACAGGGCTGGCACCGGTGTATGCCGCGGGCCATTCCTACATGGTGCTGGCCACGTGGGCCAACTTCACCCGCGACGTCAACGCCTACATCGCACGCGCAATAGAGCGCAACGAGAGCTGGGACGACTACGACGTTTGCATCCAACCGTAAGACTGACGGCACAGACCCTCTTCATTTCCGTGTCTGCCCAGGCGGGGAATTATCATGCTTCGCATCGGACCTGTTCTCTCCTTCAGAGGCATCGTGGCGCAGCAGTGGGGCGTCACCGCGATGATTGGCATCGCACGCAACCAGGCGCCGCCGTCCCTGGAGCTTGAGGGGCAGCCTTGTGCGGCGCCGGTACTGCTGTACCAGGATGCGAACGATGCATACTGGCGGTACGACCTCAGCTGCGACTTGCAGGCCAGCGAGCGCAAACTGACCTACGCGATCGTTGGCGCAGACATGCGCTGGTCGTTCACCGTGCCCGCTCGCGGCCAGGCGCCTCGCGTGGCCTATGTCTCATGCAATGGGTTCTCCGATCCCAATGGCATGCGCAAGCTCGTCAGGCCGCAGAACGCGGTATGGACCGATCTGCTCTGCAATCACCAAGCCGCGCTTCGGCCGGATGGTTACGTACTGGATCGGGAGCAACTCTGGCATGAAGCCAAGGTGCACGACAAAGGCCTTCAGCGCTTCCACGTGCTGACCATGGGCGGTGACCAGATCTATTTCGACTCCATCTGGGAAGATCTTCCGCCCTTGAAACGATGGGTCGGTCTTTCGCGCAAGAAGCAATTGGACTTCAAGGTCAGTCCTTCGCTGCGGCAAAGCATTGAGTCGTACTACATGGAGCTTTACCGCCAACGTTGGCTCCCTCGCACACGGCCAGCGTGGGACAAGGAGCGACGCCAGGTGAGGGACCGGGACAAGCAGACGGACCTCTACGATGCGGCCGATGCGATGGCAAGAATCCCCACGGTGATGATGTGGGACGATCACGACATCTTTGATGGTTGGGGCTCCTACACCCCGGAGATGCAGCACTGCGAGTTGTTCCAGACGCTGTTCCAATGCGCACGACGGGCCTTCTGGGTCTTTCAGATGCAACATGCGGTGGAGCACTTGCCGACCCTGACTCCAACGCCTAGACCAAACGTTTCCCAACAAGATCCCCAGTTCGCGCCCATTCTCTGGGCATCCCACCGCGATCAAGACGCGCTCGCACTGCCCATTCTCGAGCGCCAGCCAGGGTTCACTCAGTGCTATTTGCTCGGCACGCTGGCCTTGGTTGTGGCGGACCTGCGTACCGAGCGCTCCCGCACGCAGATCCTTGGCAATGCAACCTGGACTTCCCTGCAGCACTGGCTCGAAGCCCTGCCTTCCGAGCGGGACGGCGCGGCGGGCTGCGCGCACGTGGTGGTACTTTCGTCCGTACCCGTGGCGCACCCAAAGCTCTCCCTAGCGGAGGTCTTGCTCGACTCTCTGGGCCACGATCATGTGCTTGATAGCAACGCCGACGATCTTCGTGACCACTGGTCTCATGATGATCACGAAGGTGAGCGCAAGCGCCTGATTGAAACGCTTTCACGGCTTGCAGAGAAGAAACGGCTACGCACCTGTATCGTTTCGGGTGATGTCCATGTAGCCGCTCGCGGCGGCATCTATCGGCAGGACACGCCACCTGCAGCCAACTGGGCGCAGATCCACCAATTCACCTCTTCGGCGGTCGTGCACCCCTCATTGGTCGGAATTATGGAGCGCTTGTTCCTGCAACTGCTCAATAGCACGGCGGCCAAGGCGCAGTCCATCGATGTCCAGCACACCATCGAGATGATGCTGTTCCCGGGCCATCACCGCTACGTCATGGCGGCACGGAACTGGCTTGCACTGGAAGTGGATGTCGACACTCAACAGCAACAACGCAGTCAGCTATGGGCAACATGGCGCTGCGAGAACGAGAAGGGGTTCTCCAATCATCTGCAAGCGGTGCCCGCCGCTGTGCTCGACTGAACTACATGCGAACTGACTGAAGCACATCAACCGCCGAGGACGATATGGCCAAGCGACAGATCTTCTACAGCTTCCACTTCAACAACGACGTGATGCGCGTGCAGCAAGTGCGCAACATGGGACTGGTCGATGGCAATACGCCGGTGTCCGTCAACGATTGGGAAACGATCAAGAAGAGTAGTGCGTCCGTGGAGAGATGGATCGATAACAACATGAAGGGCACCTCGTGCGTCATCGTGCTTATCGGCACCGATACCTCCAAGCGGCCATGGGTCAACTATGAGATCAAGAAGGCCTGGGAGGATGGCAAAGGCCTGCTCGGCATCCATATCCACAACTTGAACTGCCCTAACAACGGCACCTGCCATAAGGGCGCCAACCCGTTTGCTGGACTGAGGTTCCAGCAACGAGGCAAAGTCTTGACCCCTGCGGTCTATGATCCCAAAGCCAGCGACGCGTATAACGATATCAAGGCCAACTTGCCTGGCTGGGTAGAAGCGGCCATTGCCCAGCGAGCGCTTTGAACGCGCCCTGGAAGGGTGGTTGATGCTCGCACCGTAGCGAACGGTCGATATCGCCTCTCGCAGGATCGCACTGCAGTCCAACGCGTCGGATGGACCGGGATCAAGTAAACGCAGATACCAGTGCAGTTGCTCATGCGCCGATGAGCGGTGGCCGCTCTCGGAAAGCGCCCCTCGTTCAGCTTGACGAATGCTCGACACCATCCAGCAAACCCACACCGTTCAAGGAGCGCAGGACGCCATGAATGCCCGGGACAACGAGGAACAGGTCGATCCACCTACCAGGCGTCTTCGCTACGCGGACCGCGATAAAACCGTCTTTGAAGAGTTCGCCGAACACCTGGATGCCGAGATCCTGGTGAAGGACGAGGATCAGACTGGGCAGCCGCCTGCCAATGCCAGAGGAATCAAAGACCAGTCCGACGCTTACGTGCGTGAAGTAGTGCTTATTAGGCACATGAGCCACGCCGAGCTTGTCGCGCGTATCCAAGCCTTGCGTCAGAACCTACGCGAGATGATGAGTCCGCCCGACTATGACGATCTCATGCGTCAGTTGGCCGCGGTCAGTTCTGCCCAGGCAGCCCAGGTTGCCAATGCACCGCAGCCGCCACTGGACGGCCAGCCCGTTTCGCCTCTGGATCCATTGCAGTACTTGCGCGAGGAGGCTAAAGCCCTGCTGGATCGTGCCTATCGCCGCTACGTTCTTCTGCCCAAAGTGGAGCAGCAGCGCTCGGCGATCAGCGGCCGCATGCTGCGCTGGGTCGGTGGGGCGGCCTTTGGCCTGTGGGCGCTGTTGTTCCTATATCGCTATACCGGGATGGCCTGGCTGGGAACGGTATCCATCGCTTATCTGACCGCCGCGATCGCCGGTTCGGTCGGCGCCACCGTCAGCACCCTGATGCGCCTGCAGAAGTTGGACACGCGGCGAGAACCCCTCATGCTGTGGATGAGCCTGCAAGAAGGCGCCATCTCCCTTTGGCTATCGCCCATTCTCGGGGCTCTGTTCGGTCTGCTCTTCCTGCTGTTGATGCGCTCAGGCTTGGTGAGCGGCACCTTGTTTCCCGACTTCGAGTTGGAGCATTGGCAGCGCGGCGGACTGCATCTTGATCTGAACCAGTGTCCGGGAAACGAAGCGTGTGGCGGCCTCTACCGGGACTACACCTGGCTGATCATGTGGACTTTCGCCGCTGGCTGGGCTGAGCGGCTAGTCCCAGATGTACTCAACCGATTGACCAGCCAGACGCTGACCTATGTCAGGGACGGCGGAGCAAAATAGCTCCGGCGACCCACGCCGTGCCGCACGGCTAGAAATCCGGCCAGAACCGCTGACTAGCCGTCGCGTTGGCCGCGGTGGGTGGACGCATCACCTTGAGGCTGGAGGGTCCACAACTGACGCCAGAGCAGGAAATCCGCTGGCATGTGCAGTTCCACGGCTCGGCCCGCTATGGGTACGAACCGGGCGACGTGGGCGGAGTCGAAGGTCGCAAGCGGCAACGGATAGTCCGCGTAAGGATTGTGGGCGACATACAAGCCATCGAGCAGGTGCTCGCGGTAGGCACCCTGTTGGCTTACCCGGTAGCGGGGCACGATGCTGGTGGGATTGGGATGTAACGTCTGGTATGCCGTGTGCCGCTCAGGCGCATCGGCCAACGCACGCACCTTGCCCCACGTTGCCAGCGCGCTGTACACCACTGCCGAGACGTGCCGATAGGCCGTCGAGGTGAATAGCCCGACCGGGACGCTGGCGCCAGCATGCTTGCTGACCGAACTGATGTCATAGCGCAGAATTTCTGCGGACCGCTCTCGAAGCGTGGCTTCTTCATCGTCGTAAACACCGTAGAGAGCCGCGTTCAATGCACGGTGGGAGGCCAGGTGCGCAGAAGGACGATCGAACGGCGCCAGCGCGATGACAAACGGCTTGTCCTTCACATGCGGTAAGCCGGCGTAGTAACTCAAGAAGCGGGTCGACTTGGCAGATAGGCTGTTGCAAAGACGCAGAATCGCTTGGCGGTTGAACTCATTCAGATCGGTTGGCACGACGGGCGGACCGGGCCCGAAAGCGGGCGGCTGGCCTTGGGCTGGACCAGCGATCGTGGCCTCCACGACGAAGGAAGTCGGGGTACTGACCACGAAGTCCGGCGAGGCATGAGAAAAGTCGATTTGTGCTCCAGAAGCCCGCAAGGCGGCGTGCACATACAACTCCCAGAAGCTGGACTCGAAGGTGGTCTGGAATTCCTTTGTGAACTTGCCGCAACGATCCACAAAGCCCGAAGCCCATGCATCGATGACCGCCCGCTCCGGTGCATTGCTGGGCTGAAGCAGCATCCGGAAGATTGGGTGCTGACGCTCATCGGGGACCACAGGAACAAACAGATCAAGCATGGGCGAGCGTCCTGCAGGGCGGCATATGAGTGGCAGCATCAGGCACAGGCCACTTGCCGCTTTGGACCAAGGTCCTATTTTCGGTCATGGCCGCATGAGCCGGCAAGACGACCGCCAGATGGCACTGTTGCGCAAACCCCGTACAGACGGCGTACGTCAGCCCTCATGTCTGCGCGAAATGAGCCGATAGTTTTCCTGAGTGCGCGACAAACGCGCCGCAGACGTATCGCGCCACGACACCCTGGCCATCGGGCAGCCGGGCGGTCGTAACGACACGGTGGCTTCCGATTCATCAATGCCCAGCACAGGAGTCTTATGCAGCACGGACCTAGCCATCACGCCAACTCCGGCCATACACCAGCGGCCACATGGCTCGAGCGGAGCGCGGCATGATTCCAGACGGCAAGCGCTGGGCCAAATGGAGCATGCCCTCCAAGGCCACGTACGTCAGCCTCTGGGTGGGCTTGGCCGGCCTGGTGATCGGCGTACTCGGGGGTGGACTAAGCGTGTACTTCTACCTCAATCCACCCGCCAGTGCGCCCACGCCGTCGGACGAGTACGTGCGCCGTACCAACCCGGTGCATCTGCGCATCGAGCGGGTGGAGCTCATGCGCTGGCTGGGCGATCAAGAAGACAGCATCAACGTGACACTGGTCAACGACGCCCCCGTTCCCGTGGACAACATCGAGATCGATCTCGGGGATGGGACCACCTTTTTTCCTCGTTTTGAGTCGCAGGAGTTCAAGGCGACACAAGGGCGCTTGTCCCTTCCCGCGCGATCTCAGATGAAGGTCCCTGTGGCCGGCATCGACACCCTGGGTGCGCTGCTATCAAAGTCCATCTGCGCAGTGGCGACGGAGGATCCAGGATTCCAACGGCCTGCCAGCTGCAAGAAATCCGCGGCAATGGACTGGATGCTGATGACCGTGACGGTGCGCTACGCGACGATCTTTGGCGAACGCAAGACCGATCACACGCGCATCCATGTGTACGCTATTCCACAAGAGCAGAGCTAACTGCGATCTGACGTGGTCATGGGATCGGATCGCGCGTCGTCCAGCAGGCGTGCAGCAGGATTCTGTTTAGCGCTACCGGCATGGAAATAGCCCGTGACGCTGGCCAAAGCCCGGTGCTCGGTCATCGCCATCAGAGCGGGTAGGGCAATCCCTTGTCGGACGCCCTCGGTGACAAAGCCCAAGCGCAGGGATCCTGGTCCGTACTACGGTCGGCACTTAATCTTGCAAAAAGACTCCCGGATGATCCGTTACTCAATCGCCGGCGAAACAATGAGTTGCGATTTTTTCCTGCAACGAGTTCTAGGACCACGGAGAAAACTACATACATTTACAGGCAGCAATCCGTTGTATTCCCGTTCGCTGCCTAGTAATACTCCGCTTCAATCACCCGGGGGACATCGTTCGGGTCGAGAGTCTGCAGTTCCGGTAGAGGCCGGCAGCAGGGGCTTCGACGGTTACTGCCGTTGCCACCGTGACTCACCGCGCGGTTGAGTGACCGCCGCGGAAATGGAGTTCCGCCATGCCCACCTCCGACCCTACTCGTGTTTCATTGAGCGCCGCGTCACTTCTTTTCGTAGTCGCGAGCATCATTCTAGTCTCACTGAGCGCACTGATCTTCGAAGTCGTCGCTCAAGTGATGGGGGGCAACAACCCTCCCGGCGTCCTCTCAGAACCAGACCCGGTCTCTGACGCTGTGTCAGCAACCTCTGCGGACTTCCGCGTGAGCGAGTCTGGCTCCGCGAACTACAACATACCCATTTACGCAGTTCCCGGAACGGCGGGAGTAGCTCCTCGGCTTTCGCTAAGCTATTCAAGCCATGGTGGATATGGACCGCTCGGCAGAGGCTGGGCACTCACGGGACTATCTTCCATAAATCGATGCAGGGCGGCCCGAGAGGCGGGGGACTACATCGGCGCAGCGACACCCGACGGCAACCCCCGCCCGATCAACTTCAGCGACTCAGATCGATACTGTCTCGACGGGCAAAGACTACTTCCGTCGAGCGCCACATGCGCGCCCGTCAGCAGCATGAGCGCGACGGCCTACGCGACAGAACTCGAAAGCATTAGCCGAGTCTGCGCCTATTCCTCACCCGGCAGCGCGACCGGCCCAACGTTCTTCACCGTCGAGAAGAAGGATGGGTCGACCAGCTGGTATGGCGACAGAGACAGCAATGCTAGCGGATCAAACCGGCCCGACGGCACGCTAGAGACAACCTCGGCTCTGAACCCCGGCGCACCCCTCGCCTGGTCCCAGACTAGGATGCAGGACTCAACCGGGAACTACATTGACTATGTCTATGTAAAGAATCCTGCCGGCACCGGCACAAACGAACAGCACATTAGCGAAGTCCGATACACGGGCAAAGTTTCGCTCGCGGGACAATCGACTGGTGCTAGCGCGCCTTATGCAAAGATCCAGTTCAACTACACGACGCTACCCACCTCCCAGTGGAGCAAAGGATACGTAGCCGGCGGACTAGTCACGAGCACGCAGCGACTGGAGAGCGTCACCAGTTGCGCGACCTCAGCTGGCATTGGCTGCCCTACAGCTCAGCAAGCTAGGCACGTCATACTGACTTACGCACCATCCGCATCAGGCAGTTGGCAAGACACTTTGATTGGCCTACAGGAGTGTCGTGACAGCACAGCCGCGGTGTGCTCCGCCGCCACGGCTTTTGGTTGGAGCCAAGCCCCTCACGCGTTCAGCACGTATGAAGCGCCTCCCGCGCTCTCGCTGGCAACAGATCACTTTAAGAACTTCAAAGTCGGCGACTTCAATGGCGATGGACGCCAGGACATCGCCGTCCTGTATCTGGCAGGTACCGGCTGCTCAGGGGGAAGCTGGATAATCAGCATGCTGGGAACCCTGAATGGGGCAGGGCAGCCAAGCTATAGCAACGCCACTTGGAACTGTGTCACCGCCAACATCACGACACGGGGTGACGGTGCGTGGCACATCTTCGACTACAACGGTGACGGTCGGGACGATCTCTTCGTGTCAAGTGCATCGGGCCAAGGGTGGCGGCTGCATCCGTCGAACGGCACGCACTTCGATATGACTACAAACTTAATCTCTGCTCTGAGCCCGATCGTGCCATCCGTTACGAGCGAAAGCTCTCAAGTGCAACTTGCCGACCTCAACGGCGACGGTTTAACGGACATCGTCTATCCATCTGGGACAGCGCTCAGAGCGAGGCTGATGGAGCGCATCGGCAGTGGCTACTCTTGGGGAGCACCGCGCTCCGTGGTGGTCGATGAGACGTCACTGCCACCCGCGGCGATAGGTTGTGACGATCCGTTCGATCCCTATACGAGGATGTGCGAACGAATGGTATCCGGTACTCCGACAACGAAGACCGGCTTCATGCAGATGATCGACTTCAATGGAGACGCCGCATCTGATCTCGTTATGCGAGTCACTACTAGAGCGGAAGTATGGACAGGTTACCCGGGTTGCGAGATGGAACCTCAGTTGCGAGCACAACCCTCCCAGAAGCAATCTGGACTTTTGAGCCTCTGGAGGAACACTGACGAACAGCTTTCGGGCACGAATGCTGCTTTAGCGGACCCGTGCTGGGAACGCGTTTCATCAGACACGCTCTATGCATTGGTCGTCCATAGTCAAGACGCAGCTACCGTCGTTCTAAGAGGCTTCGATGTCGTTGCGAACGGGGATCCCCATGCACTCGTGTTTGCTGACTTCAATGGTGACGGATTAACCGACCGCGCAATCCGTGGGAGCTCGACGACAGACTGGTCCTACTCCCTCAACAATGGGCACTACTTCCTCGGCGGCGGAGTGCTGACCCTCTCAAGCTATCGAGATCAAGTTCGTTTCGCCGATGTCACCGGTGATGGGCGAGCGGACATGCTCTACTTGATCAACTACGGATCCTACAAAGGATATGCTTTTCGGCGGGCTATGCCCGACGGCACATTCTCGACAGGGACAACACTTCAAGGGGCGAATGCCAAGCTATGCCAAGGCAGCAGTTGCAACGAACAGCAGCGCGTCCCTTTATTCAGCGACGTGGACGGTGACGGAAACATAGATTTCCAGTCCATTGACTTTTCTGGAAGCAACGTATCCGTCGCCTTCTCTAGGGGTACTCCCTACCAACCTCGCGACCAAATCACCTCTTTTGTGAACGGGTTTGGAGCAACCACGACGGTTACTTACGCCTCTCTCACAAATGCCGCGGTTTATAGAAGGTCCACTGGTACACGCGACACCGCCGTTTGGGGTAGAGGGTCGCCCGTGCTCGACATGCTCGGCTCAAGCTTGGTAGTCGCATACGCGGCAAGCAGCGCGCCGACCTCCTCCAATCCTTCCGCACTGGCGGGATTACATTATCGCTACGCTAACGCTCGCATCCAGGCCGGTGGGCGCGGATTTCTAGGCTTCGGAACTATCGAAACCATCGATCCGAACCAGACTGGCGGATATGTGGCAACTACGACCCAGTACGCACAGAATTTCCCGTATGTTGGATTTCCACTGCAAACACTGAAACGCCTCACGTTGGGTTCGTACTCTCCCAGCAGCTGCGTATCAAACCCCGCACAGAATGCATGCTTCAGCACCCCGGGCATCGCTCACCAAGACCTCGGCGGCCAATGGTTCTCAAGCACTGTTCATAGCTGGGAAATGTCTGGAAGCCTCACATCTTCCCAGTCAATCCATGTCAGGACTCAGGGAACAGAAGAGGCACTAAGAGACCCCTACACTGGCGAAGTCACTAGCAGAGTTACCACGGCCTTCAGCTACGCGTCCAACGGAAATGTTTCTCAAACCGCAGTAGATACGTACACCGGCGCGAACACGCTAGTTTCGAGCCAAACAACGCAGAACACTTATAGCGATGACGTCACGCACTGGCGCCTAGGGAGACTGACTTCCACAACAGTGACTCATCACAGGCCTGGACAGCCGAATATCGTACGAACCTCCGGATTCTCCTACGCGATGGGGGGCGCGGCAACCGCGCTACTCACCGAAGAGAGGGTCCAGCCGGGCGGCGCCCCCAGCCTAGCCTCTGCAACCAACTACGCTCTGGATGACTTTGGAAACAAGACACGAGCAACGACTTGCGCGAACCCCGCGAGTAACTGCTCATCGACTGGCTTCTCGTTCCACCCTTCAAGCCTGGATCCGATACGTCGATACTCTAGGACTGAGTATGATTCAGTTGGGCGCTATGCAGTGGCGACATTTGAACCATTCTGGAATGGCGCGAACGGTGAAGAGCGTCAGACGAGCTACGTCATAGCTAGAAATCTATTCGGCGATGCGACCGACGTGATTGGACTTAACAACGCCAGGACGATGCGCATCTACGGACTGATGGGTCGCGAATACTTCCAGTGGACCCGGACGACCCCAAACGCGACACCAGGAAACGGTGGAAGCGTATCCAACATCACTTACCGCTGGTGCGCTAGTGGCTCCAACTCTGTTGCTTGCCCTTCTGGAGCCGTGTACAGACAACAAGTTTCCGCAACGGCAGCTCCTCGCCAATGGACTTACTTCGACATACTCGGACGACCGATCCTCAAGGCTCAAGAGACTCTGAACGCGGCCGCCGTCGACAAAGATGTTTCTGGCGTATGCACGAAATACGATTCAGTTGGACGGCCTCACAAGACCTCAAACCCCTTCTTCCTCGCGGGCGTAGCAGGATCTAGTGGTCCTACGGACGTCGTGAACGCATGCAGCAGCCCAGCGAGGCTATGGACGAGCACGACCTACGACACTCTTGGGCGCTTGACCAGTACGCAGACTCCAGACGGAAGCCTGACATCCGTCAGCTACTCCGGCCTTCTGAGCTCAACAACGAACGCAAGAAACTTCACCTCATCTGTGCGACGTAATGGGAAGGGTGAAGCGATTGAGAGCGTAGATCCCACGGGATTCGCCACCTCGTTCACGTACCACGCAGATGGAAACATCTCCACCGTAACCCGCAACGCGGGAGGCGGGCCCGTGGTCAACACATTCACCTATGACACTCTGGGACGAAAGATCCTTCAGTCCGACCCAGACTCTGGAAACACGAGCTTTGAGTACAACGGTCTCGGCGAAGTCGTTGCCCAGGTCGACAATGGCGGAAACAGAGTCGAACGCGAGATAGACGCCCGAGGCAGGACGTGGCGGGTCACCTCGAAGCTACCGGGTGGCGTCATAGAGACTCAAGCAACTACTGAATTTGATACTTCTCCAAACGCCTCCGGCAAGGCGTCTTCACAGACTATGTCCGGACAGTACGCCGCTTGGTCCGGGCAGGCGGGAACTGCGATCAACTATCAAAAGTACCTCTCGTACGATGGCCTTGGTCGCCTGACCAACACGATGATGATGCTGGATGAGGGAATGTACTGGAACGAGGTTAAGTACGACAGTCTCGGGCGGCCATGGAAGGCACAGGACGCTAGCGGGCTATGGACAAAGACGGAGTTCAGCCAGCGAGGGGCTACGGCTGCTTGTGCAAGCGACTCACTTGACTCTACATCTAGCTGCAACAGCCCTGTGGACACATACAGGCGGGTAGTATCGACCGACGCTTGGGGCAACGTGGATGAAGAGATTCTTGCAGGACATCCAAATTTGACCTCAAAGAAGCAGTATCACGCATTGACGGGGCGCGTAACCCAAATCTGTGCCGGTGGAAGCTCCTGCAATCTTGTCAACGAGAACTACGTATGGGATGCAGAGGGCAACCTTGCGTCGCATCAGAAGGAGGGCAGGTACGTCGAGGAGTTTGTTTACGACAGCCTTAATAGGGTCGTCGAAGGCCGTCTGACCATGGCGAACGGAGCCAGCGTCAATCAGGTTCTACTAGCCACCTCCTATGACCAACTAGGAAACATCTGCAGCAAACAAGGTGAAGCGTACCTCTATCCCGGAAACGATGGTTGTGTAGGTGGCCAAGGACCGACATCCGGCGTGAGTGGCCCTCATGCTGTTAGCCAGGTGGGGCAGGGTACGACCGCTAGGTTCTTCTACTACGACGATAGGGGAAACCAGACGCTCCGCGATGCCCCAGGGTCATCAAACGATCGAACGGTAAGGTACAGCTCTGAGGGCCGCCCCTATGAAATCCAGCTGGGCACCGGGCAAACGACCCGTTTCTGGTACGGGCCTGACGGTCAGCGCTACAAAAGGCAGGATGGCACCAAGGTCACGCTGTACATCGGCGATACAGAGCTCACTTTGCAAGGCGCGGCTCTGACGGCAAAGCGCTATCCAGCTGGCGTAGCAATGCAAACTGTTAGCGCTGGCGTAGTTCAAAACACTAGGTATCTGCTTCGAGATCATCTGGGAAGTGTGATCCGCGTGGCGAACCCAGATGGAACCGTTGCCGAGTCCCTAGACTACTCGCCCTATGGCACGCGACGCTCGCCAGGGAACCCTGCCGGCACGGGCACACCGTCCAGCTATACCGCAAGAGGGTTCACAGGGCACGAAGCCATCGACGATATGAGCCTCGTGCACATGAACGGGCGCGTATACGACGATGAACTTGGGAGGTTCCTGCAAACGGATCCACTCGTCCAATCGCCGATCGATGGACAGAGCTGGAACGCGTACACCTACACCTTTAACAATCCGCTTGCCGACACCGATCCTACCGGCATGTTTTCGATCGGGCGCGCCTTGTTCAATCCTGGAGCGGGATTGATCCGTGGCGCAATGCGTGCCTTGGGGCCTAAAACGAGTGGACTCGTCGTCGGAGTCGGGTGCAGCTATGTGCCCGGCCCCTGGGCGATCGCTTGTGCCGCGGGCGGGAGCTATGACCTTGCTCGGACCTTCGGCGCATCACCCAAGGAAGCTCGAAAAGCAGCTGTCGCCGGCGCATTCACGGCTGCGATAAGCTATGGCATAGACGTCAAGTATGGTGGAGAGCTTTCCTATGAGAAGGTTCTAGTTAGCGCTTTCGCAGGTGGTATCACAGCAGAAGTTCAGGGCGGAAACTTCGGGGACGGCTTCGTGGCGGCCGGCGTCATGGCGGTTGTCATGCCGCAACTCGGCTACATCGACAACGATTTCGTTAGAACGGTGGTCGGAGCCATCGTTGGCGGAACCGTCTCTGATGCTACCGGCGGAAACTTTGCAAATGGCGCCATCAGCGGAGCCATCCAAGGTGCCTTGACACAAAGAAATGAAGTCCTTTTTCAAACGAATGACGGTCTTCTCCCGATGCCCGAAGCAGGTGAAACTCCCGCATCCAGAAGAGCAATCTTTGATCAGATCGTTGAGAACAGGGAACTTTACGGAATAAACATACCTGCGGGCGTCACCATTAGTTTTGAGGACTACTACCTATCCGTGACTTCGAGCGGCAAGCGCCTGCCATGCTATTCGTCTTGCGACGATCAGTTCTACGAACACGGAGTTGTCCTTGGTCAGTACAACAGGAGGACCAAAGAGATAACTGTCTTTAGGGCAGGAGTTCAGCCCTTCATCACTACCGGAGTCATGCGGAGTGCTGATGGAATGAGCGCGGTCATCGGCATCACGTCCCGCGTATCCGCGTTCGAAGCAATGGTTAGAACTCTGGGACATGAAGCCGCCCATGCACGCGGCATCGATATCGGAATAGGCGGCCATCTGTATCATCCAAACGCCGAAGCCGCGGGACTTGAGGCTGCACGGCGTTGGAGAGAGCTTTTCAGCAGCGTACGATCGAGGGTTCTATGAGAAACATAATGCTTACAAGCGTGCTTCTCGGATTGGGATCGAGCCATCTCGCAGTAGCCCCGGCCTTCTCTGCGGACGCAATTAGGCCACCAGCAGCACTTTCTTCCGTTCACACCGCGCGTGCGTCTGAAGACGTTGTGATAGCGAGGGTTGTCTCCGGGCGTACAGGGAAAGATGGCTCGCTCTACTTTGGAATTCTAGCCGAGCAAACCGTCCGCGGAGAGCTTAAGAGAAGCTGTGCACGAACATCGCAGTCAATGAAGGTAGGCGCAAAGTACGTTTTCTTTCCCACTACTAACAGTGAAGATGAATGTGTCGATGCCGGAAAAGCGATTCTTCGCGCGATCGAAATTGTTACCTTTGAGGGCGAGGAGTACGTCGCTTTCATTGACCCCAAATATCTCTATCCCGGGCCCGCAAGCTCAGTAACGACAGTATCAGGAGAGCTTGTTGACGGAACGGGGACGGTAGTCAACTGGTCTGGCATGCCACTGATCCACTTCCTTAAACTGATCGATAACAACCCTTCGCCCTTGAAGAACCCAAGACCAGAATGACCAACCCCAGTGAGCTACCTGGGCCGACCTGTACGAGATGTGCGCTTGAACCAGGCGTTAAGGCGGAGTACGGCGATCACTTAATCAGTGCCCCGTGCCACTGTTTCATCACTGCAATCGCACCCTCTAAGTCCAGTTCGGCAGCCGCATAGCCACGGATAAGTAGCTCAGGCTGCAGGAATTGGTCGAACTTGTTCCGCTCCAAACCTTCCTTCCGCGCCGCCAAGATCGTCGCATCTGCTGGTATCCGCTGTAGGGCCACCTCGATCAGCTGGGACACATCTTGTTCGGCCACCCCAATCACCTCTACGAACGGCCCCACGTTGACGACCTCCACCTCAACCTCCAGCCACTGCAACCACAATGCGATGGTCAGGCCAACCCGGTGGCCCGCCCAATGCGCGAGATGGACGGCATCCCCAGAGGCGATCAGAGGACTCTGGTCAAACGCGAACAAGCTGTAGGCCTCGCGAGCGTCCATCAATCCCTGCTGAGCCGCTGCGTCCAGATAGACCGGTATGGAGGCCTCTTCAAGGAGCTGCCGCATGCGCTGGTGCACGATGCGGTGTACGCCCAGCGGACCGCCGCCAAAGCTGGGAGGTTTGCCCCCCTTGGAGGGCGCCAGCAGGACGACACGAGCCTGGGTGTCGACCTCCAGGATGCGCCAGCGTCGACCGGCAAACAGCATCAAACGCCCCGGCACGAGTGGCTCAATGATCGGCACTGTGCCCAGTCGCTTGCCATTGCACAGCAGCTGGTACTCCTCAGGGGTGAAGAAGGTGGCATAGAAGCTGAAGTGCTCAATGAGCCGCTCACCTACCGCACCCGGGAGCAGGCTGCCATCACTGACCTGCTCGATGAGCTGCGCGCTCCCTAAAGATCTCAGCACCTCGGCAAACGTGGCTTGATCGATGCTGGAGAATGCGCCGCGCTGGCACAGTTCCCGGAACAGCTCGGCAGCCGTACAGCCGCCACCGATTTGCGCGATGTATGACAGAATCTGCTGGACCAGGGTCGACAGATGCAGGTCGTCCTGCATCGGAGGCTCGAAGCGCCCAGCCAGCATCAGCTCGATCGCCGCGATAGCTTGCAGCAGGCTCAGGCGCAGCCAGTCCACGGGATGACTGCGTGAGGTCAGTGGCGGTAGGACAACATACTGGCGCAGGATCTGCGGCTGACCCGGGCGGCGTCCGGAGCGTCCAATGCGCTGTTTCAGGGCCGCCACTGAGGGCGCCGGGCCGATCTGGGCCACCGATACGACGTCACCCAGGTCCACGCCCATTTCCAGCGTGGACGTGCACACGGCGCTCGTGGGCAGTTTCCCATCCCGCAGCCGTTCTTCCACGCTCAGGCGCAGCTCGCGCGATAGGGCGCCGTGATGGGGGAAAAACTCATTTGGCAGCGCACGACCTTCAGCGCGCTCGCGCAGCTGGTCGGCCACGATCTCCACCTGCGCACGCGCATTAGCGAACACCAGATGACTCTGACCCCGCAGGCGTTCGAACAGGTGGTCCGCAATCTCATCCAGCGCGGTCGTGTAGCGATCGGCTGGTGCTTGCTCGTTGTCCTCCAGTTCCTCAAAGGTCTCAGGTGGGGCCGGCAGCGGCACCCGCTCATCCATGGGCTGGCGTGCGATCTGGGCTAGTAGCTTCTCTACCGCATCTCCAGCGGCCTCCATGGTGGGCATTGGGCCATCGTCATGCGCTCGTCGCTGCTGGATGGCGCGCACCTGCAAGCGCAGCTCGCCGCCGTCGGAGGCCGTAGCCAGCACCTGGCATGGAAATCCTCCCCGTGAGCGCAAGAAGTGGCCGGCGTGTGCCGGCTCTCCCAAGGTGGCCGACAAGGCAATACGGGGCAGGGGATGGGGCACTAGGCGTTCCACGCGCTGGAGCAGCGAGCGCAGTTGGGCCCCGCGTTCGCTGCCGAAGAACGCGTGCAACTCGTCGACAACCAGATAGCGAAGCTCGCCCAGCAAGCCGCCGAATTGCGCGCCACGACGCATCAGCAGAGCCTCCAAGCTTTCCGGGGTGGTGATCAGGATATTGGCCGGTCGCTTCCAGAAGCTCGCGCGTCCAGCTGACACATCGCCATGCCAAGGCTGCACACGCAGATCCACCGCCTCGGCCATCGAGGTGAGGCGACGGGTCTGATCGTTGATCAGGGCGCGCAGCGGCGACACGCACAGACAGCGCAGTCCTGGGCCTTCGAACTGCGCCAGATCACTCATGATCGGCAGAAAAGCGGCTTCGGTCTTGCCCCCGGCGGTTGGCGCCGAGATCACCACATCACTCTGTCTCCCCAGCACGAGCGGAATGGCCTGCGCCTGGATCTGCCGCAAGGACGGCCATCCTTGTTGCCACACCCAGCGTTGGATCCCTGGATGCAGCTGCTCGAACGGGTCGATGGCCATCTCAGAGCCGGAACGATGAGAGCTCATCGTCCGGATCGGCCGCTCCCGCCTGCAGTGCAGCCGGAGCAGGAGCCGTACCGTCCTCTTCGATGTCGCGATCGGTATTGAGCTCCTGACTGACATCCAGCTCTTCGATTAGATGGTTCCAATCCAGGTCCGCATGCTGCTCCAGGACACTGAGCAAATCGAGAAAGGCCCTGACGGTATTGCGCGGCGTCTGGAAGTACGCAGCGCCGATACGCTGATTGCAGTGGCTCAGGAAGGCGGGCAGGGCCTCATCGGGCAGCGCGTACTGAGCTGCATCGCCGCTGGAGTGCAGGTGTCGCAGCTTGGTGAGCAGGACGTACAGATCTTCCGGGGTGAGGTTGGCCAGCCGGATTACCGGACCGCCGAAATCCTGCAGCCCTTGCTGGGCGGCAAATGCATTCTCGGATAGACGCGATTGAAGTGCCTGGTAACTGTACAAGCCGCGACGGGCATCCATCAGCGTTTCTGGTGTTCCACCGAACACAAAGCCCACGCCCTCGCTGCTGCCCTGCAAGGTATCGTTGAGGATGCGGAGGATCTGCTCGTAGTTGGTATTGCGTGCCGTGGCGTGCGGCAGCTTGTACAGGTTCACCAGTTCGTCCAGACATACCAATAGGCCGCCATACCCAGCCAAGCGAATGAACCGCGCCAGTAGTTTGACCCCATCATAGACCTGGTCATCTTCGATGATGGTGCGTACCCCCAGCGCTTGGCGCGCATCGGTCTTGGTGGTGAACTCACCGCGCAGCCAGCGCACCGCATCGGCTTTGAGTTGCTCGTTACCCTGGTCGTGGCCACGCCAATAACACTCGATGACTTGAGCGAAGTCGTAGCCACCCACCAACTCGGTCAGCGACTGCAACCGCTGCTGGATGATCGATTCCACCGCTTCGCCCGTGCTCTTGGCCTGTTGCAACGCTGTGGTGATGAAGCGCTCCACCACGCTCGCCATCGCGCCGCCTTCGGGCTTGGTCCGGGTGGCGATGTTGCGGGTCAGCTCGCTGTACAACGAGCGCGCCTGGCCACCGCTGCCATACAAGCGACGATCCGGATTGAGATCGGCGGTCATCGTGACCAGACCCTTCTCCAGCGCCACCGCACGCACCAGGCTTAGGAAGAAGGTCTTGCCAGCGCCAAAGTCCCCGATCACAAAGCGAATCGCGCTGCCGGCCTGATTGATGCGATCAATATCCTTGATCAGGGCCTCGACTTCACGGGCGCGACCCACCTGGATGTACTGCAGGCCACGACGCGGCACCACGCCAGCCCGCAGGGCTTGGAGCACGGCATCGCGATCACGAGGCGGAATTCGAACAGCGCTTGTCATAGGCGTAGCTTCTTCTGGTCGGACAGGGTTTGCGCGAGCTGATCGCGCACGTAATCGTTCATGTACAGCGGGTCGTCTCCTTCCAGCAGCGGTTCGCCGGCGAGGGAGAACGCCGCTTCATTGAGCATTTCGGCCGCACCATCGGGCAGCAAGCCCAATGCATCGCAGGCGGCTTCGAAGTCGGCACGAGACCATTGGTCGCCGGCCACCTCCAGTACCCGCTCCAGCAAGGCCATATGCTCATCATCCAGCCCAGGTATTGAGTCACTTGGACCTTCTACTGGTGCTGCGGATACGCTCGCTGGAGTGACTGATGGAGTAGGGGAGCTTATCTCGGCCGTGGCAGCGGACTCGGCTTCATTAAAGATCTGCGCCAGCACCGATTGCACCCTGCCGGTTTCGGCAAGCTTCTGGGCAATCACATCGGCGTTGAGTCCACCGCCTGCGGCAGTCTTGGGACGTCCGCCGACGCTGGCGTGGTGCAGATCGGCCGGTACTCGGGCCGGATCCAGTTCCAGAGCGCGGTAGAATCGCTCGATCACCCGTATTTCGGCCGGACTGACATGGCCATCAGCCGCGGCGATCTCCAGCAACACGCCTGCGAACGCCTCGCGCTCGCTGGCTGGCAACAGACGCACCCGATTCTCCAGACGCGCCAAGGTGACCGGGTTGAGCTGCAACCACCGTAGGTGCGCCTCGATGCGTCGCTGCTCACTCTCTGGCAAGGCAAACTGCCGCTCGATCGCGGCGACGGCCACATCCAGCTCCGACTGGTTGATCTCGCTGCCTTGGCCGGCCACGGCAAGCGCGGCCTGCAGCATCAACAAGGCGGCCGCATACGCGGCGCTGGGCGTGCGCGCGGCCTGGTTAGGTAATCGGAATACCACCACGTGGCCATCGGGCGTAGGCGAAGGGCCATGGAAGCGGACGTCAGGCTCGATCGCAAACCCCAAGGCTTCCAACGCTTGGATCAGCGAGGTCGCCTCGCGCTTGCCCAGCCGTTCCGGTGCGCCCATTCCGCATCCTTGGGTCAGGCGAGAGGTCGCCATCACGGCCACGGTCTGCTGGGCCAACGCCGCGTCCAGGTCCGATACCAAGGCGCGGAACGTCGGCGGGACCTGGTTGCCACGTAACGGTTCGGGCATGGCCGCCAGCTCGGCCATCGGCGTGCCGTTCTTACTGCGTCGCACCCGTCGCAATGCTTCCAACTCGCCCATCGCCTGCTGAACCAGCGCGATCAGGGGCCGCATGGGTGCTTGGCTGCGGGTGATGTCCGGCAGGTCGGTCTGGATTGTCTCGGTGCCTACTTCGGGACCCGCCCAGCGATAGCTTAGGGTGAGCTTGGAGCGTCCCGGCTTGATGATCAGGCCCTGACCGAAGCGCTGTGCGTAAAGTTGGCCAAACCGGGTTTTGATCTCCGGCCGAACAACATCCCACGTAGTGGAGCGCGCCTCATCGGTCAGTGCCTGAGCCCAAGCGAAGGCCAGATCCGCACTCAGCGCCTGATGGCGCATGACCATCTGGGCTGCTTTGATGTGCTGGGCCAGGCTCCAGTCGTTGTCCGTGACGTCACCAGGCACTCCTAACTTGAAGCGCCCCACCGCCAGGAACTTCTGGCTGTAGGAGCCAAAGGAGCCGTGGCTGCCATAGTGCTGTTGCAGGCGCGCCACTTCGCTCAGGATTCGCAGGCCTTCGGTTCGGCCTTCTTCGCCGGCGGCCAGGCCGCGCAGCAAGCGGTACTCAAGACCATAGAAATACAGGAACACGTAACCGATACCGACGGTAGCTGCTCGTCGCTCCGAGTTCAGGAATGCAAGGAAGGTCCCTCGCTCACGATCATTGAGTCCGGCATACCTGGGCCAGTAGCCCAATCCTTCACCGCGCCAATCGGCCTGTCCCGAAAAGGCTAGGGTCGGATCAACCGCAGCCAAGCGGCTGTCTTGATAGTTTCGCGGCGTACCGAGATAGAAACCGCCACCGGCAATTTCTTGGCCACGAATGGAAACGGTCTCGCCAAACGGTATCCAGCGCGGCGGTGCCGGTTGCCGGATCGGACTGGCCAGATCCAACAGCGCACGCAATGGTGATGTCGTCCGGACCGGGACGGGATCTTGCACAGGAACGGGGCGGCTGTACGACACGGCGGCTGGAGCTTCGCTGTCCGAAACCTGGCTTCTGAGCGGCGGTAGTTCAACTACGGGACTTGGGGGCAGGGAAGGAGGGGAAGGGACCTGTTCCTGCGAGGATGAAAAACTGGCCTCCCCTAACGGCTTTCGAGCGCTCGCGTCAGGTGTAGGCGTGAACCCAGGTTCCGTTGACTCCTCTGACAAGCCGGACGCGTGTGGAAACTTCGCACGCAGCCTTTCCGCCCGTTGACGGTTCTCGCTCGCAACTTGATCTCGTTCAATCTCCCAGGGCGATTGTTGCGAGCTCGCGCTAGCTGCAGAATCCGCGGGCGGTTCCTCAACGGATTGTGTATTGGTGAATTCCGCTGCAGGAAGACGCGGTGCACGGGACTTATGGTCCGCTTCACTCGCAGCGATCTTGGCGCGCAGCTCGTCTGAGCGCACACGATTGACAGCGGCAACTGCGTCCCGATTGTCCGCCCAGTTGCCAAGCGGCGAGGTTGTTCGTACCGGAACTGGTTCATGTGCAGGCGTGGGGGGGTTAGGCTCGATGACGACCCTCCCAGTGCCTGTCGAAGCTTGCGATCTGGGGGCTGGTAGCGTGATCGCGGGCGTCGAGGGGAGTGGGGGAGGAGCAACCTGCAGGACGGAGGCGGATCCACCCGCACCGCGTGCCGTCGGAGGACTCCTACCGGAGGACTCACTCAGGATTTCTGCTAGTGTCTTGCCGGTTTCCTCCGGTGGAGGGGGCAACACAGAGGCCTGTTGGGCACACTGCCATTTGCGGAACATGCGCCAACCCACCCAACAAAGGAGGGCCACGACCGCAATCCAAAACAGCGCAATCCAGATCTCCTTGGGGATCAGCAAAATGACAACTAGCGCACCCAACAGCAATGCGCCGATACCGCCCCCGTTTCCCTTGCGCCGCCCCATCGTGTCAGCCCCTGCTGTCCGCTAGCCGAAATACTTCCCCCCCCTCCACTCTACACCTCTGTCGTAGTGCGTTGTGGGAGGCAGACAATGCGGGATAGGGCGACCGCTACGGACAAAGCTAAGCGTAGTATCGAGGTCCTATCCCAATTGAACTGAAGGGGCTCCACATGGAGAGAGGGAAGTTCGATCTGGCCATTGCCATTGCATTGGTCCCAATCCTCGGCACAGGCCTTGTTCTCATCAATCAACTTGGGCGCCTGATGTTCTACGGGGTGCCGTTTGAGCTCTTAGAATTGGACGCCTACAAGATTCTGATAAGTAGCCTTTCGATGCTTTTCATGGGAACGGCGGTCTGCTACGTAGGCGCCACCTTTTATGACCCCCGGGAATCGCCATTACCAGTTCGCCTGCTGTTTCATCTCATCTTCGCCGCGGCTGTGACGTCGCCATTCTGGCTCAGCGACCTGGACTTTGACCGACCGATCTCTTGGCCCGGCGTCATACTCGTTGTGCTTACAGGGATGATCATCTTCGGGATCGATTACTGGCTGAAGCGCGAGAAAGAAGCGAATCCGAAAGAACGTCTTTCGAACTGGTTACTTACCACCTTCTTTGGTTCACTTCTTGTGCTTGGAATAGCGACTACCCATGGCTACTTGGCCGAACGAGACCGAGTCTCTTTTCCTTTCCTCGGTGATTCAGATGAGGCTGTCGTAGGCAAAGTTGGCGATCTTCTGATCGTAAAGACATATGATCGCGAGCGCCGCACTTTCGATACAGACCGCACGAAGCTCGTGAGTAGTGAAGGCGCCACCTTGGTAACGCGCACGATCGAGTAAGCCACGCCAACTGGGCCTCTACATACCTGCAACCGTCTAGTAGTTTGATTCTGGAACAGTGACACGTGAGGCAACCGCTGTGGATTTTGAGCCTAGCTCGCCGCCGAAGAATGCTGCAGCTCACGAAGCTAAAGTTGATCCGGGCGTCGTGACCGGACTGCCGTCAACGGCAGTCGCACGCGATGTTCTGAGCAACTACAAAGGGGGCGTCTTAGCCAGCGAACTAGTGACGTTTGATCCCAACTTTGGCCACATCTACAGGTACGATGTCCTAGGTGAACTTGATGATGGCTTGGGCGATCCAGAGGCGTATCGCGGGCGACTGGTCCTTACAGATGCTGCGGACAGTTCAGTGTTGCTTGGTTATCACTCACTTCTTGAGTTGCAGGAAGAGGTGCTTAGGCACCTCCAATAGAGCTTTCGACGACGGCCCGCGCCGCCGAAAGGTTACGACGACACTGGCAAAGCCGGCGTTCCTGGGCTTGACATAAGGAATGTTATGCGAAGTACGTTATTGATTATATTGGACTTTAGTTCCGTTTGCAAGGTCGTTACTCCTTAAGCTCCCTGTACCGCCGGACGCGGTAAACTAAGTTTTCCTTAGTCTTCTTGGTCCCGTACATGACCATGCCTGAAGAGCGAACCCGGAACGTACTGCAAGCCGGCGCGTTTCTGAAAGAGCTGGCCGCCAGCAAGGCCGTACCTAAGCAGGTGCGAGAGGAAGCGTACCGGCTGCTGCGGCATTACCCGACACTGAGCGACATTGAGGCCATTGCCCAGCACGAAGAAGAGCTCTGGCAGCGCACCGAATCATTCTTTCGCACGCCGTATCTGACCAGCAAGATCGATCCTGACTGGTTTCGTGGCTATCCCCAAGGCCCGCACAGGCTCTGACCGTGACCCGGACACGTCAGCGTGCAGGCAGAGGGAGCCGGGCAGAACGGGAGTTGGAAGCTTGGCTGGAACGGTCACGCACCAATCCAGCCGAGGAACCGGCCTTCTTTCGGCGGTTGCTGGACGCTCTGGTCTACGTGCATGTGCCCGTCTCTGACGACTCAGGCAGGACCCGCCTAGTGCAATTCCGCCATCCCGACGGCTTCGATGCCATCCCGTTCTTTACCGGTTGGGAAAAGGCCCGGTTCGCGTCCTCATCGGCGGTGAAGATTGTGCAGGTGAGAGGGCGCGACCTTTTGGCCGGCACCAAGGGGGCGACCCTGATGATGAACCCCAACGATGGAGGGGCGGTCTTATATCCGGAGGAGATCGCCTCCCTTTTGGACACTGGCTTCGTGGCTCGGATAGAGAAGACGCCTCACGCCCAGGTGCACGTCCGTCCGGCCCAAAGTGCGCCGGCGTGGCTTGGTCAACTCATTAGCGAGTGCCTCCAGGACGCCAGCTTTGTAACGGCGGCCTATCTCCTGGATGCCTTTACATCGCCCACAGAAGATCAGTCAGGACTACTCATCTGGCTGGTGGCCGACCTAGCCTTTGCCGAACGGGCAGCCCGATTGGTGAGTACGGCTATTCAGTCCCGAGGCGCAGAACTGGACGTCGTGGTCGACTTGGCGGTCCACGATGCCCGCCAACCATTGCCCGAACACCTGGCTGATCCCAAGATCCGTCCCATCTTCTCCAGGTACAGTCCGACCTAAGCACCTGTTTCTCAACGTAGATGACACGAGAAGAAGAACTATTGGCTTTGCTGCCGGAGCTGTCCGCGGCAGAGAAGGAGCGTCGGACCCGCGAGGGCTTGGCCGACGTCGACGCTGGGCGGACGATCCCGCACGAGGAACTGTTGCAATGGGTAAGGCGGCTGAAGAAACGTTCTACTGCGTCGAGTTGACCGCTTTTTTCTGCGTTGGTAGCGAGATCATCCGAAATTGTTTGCATTGGTTTCCGACCAAGCAGAATTGTCCGCGTCGAAGGACAGAATCTTTGCGTCGGCGATCCCAGAATGTCTGCGATGAACAGGAACCAACGCAAAGCCTTGTCCGCCAGCCCATTTCGGTTCACAGTTAATTTCGCATAATGCCTAGGGGGTGGAGACTTAATCGTCATGGATTAACTTCCTCGCCGTGGATTATTAACTCAGGGATTTTGTAGAGGCAAATTTTTCCGCCGACTGGCACAAAAAAAAGCGTCAGCAGGAGGAGGGTCAGAAGGGCAGGAGGGGGCCATGGCGCGGGTCCAACCGCTGAGGCAGGAGCGGGGCATCCATGCCCCATAGACGGCCCTACGGGCCTCGCAGGGCTGCGCCCTGCACCCGTGGTGACTGCGCTCGCGCTGCCGGCCCTGTTCGGCGCGGTGGAGCTAACGACAACGCGAGCAGAGGGCTCCACCGTCGTCATGCGGGCCTCCAGTTCGGAGGTGTGCGTTCGATGAGGTCGAGGGTCTGACCAACGAATTCGTAGCTGGTCTGGAGGGAAGCAAGGATCGTCGCGCCGGCAACCAACATCGCCGGATCCTTTTCCTCCGTCTGGATCTGGCGGAGAACGTGTATCGCTTTGCGATAGAAGTCGCGCAGAGCGCGAAGTGTGGGGAGGTCAGAAGTGCCGAAGCGCCTGCCGCTGGGGCCGGCGTCGAACATGCCAGGTGGACGCTTGGAGAGCTTCATGCAGCCACCCCCTGGCGACCACATGCGCAGGGATGAGAGGGCTGATCGAGCTGCGATCGCTCGCGATCGGGGGACGCAGGTAGGGGGTCAAGAATGGGGGAGAGCCCCGATTCTTCCGGACGTTTGGGTAGGGTCAAGCTAAGGGAATCCGAAGATTTTCCCTTTGCTATCAGCAACTTAGCGTCACTGCCAACGGCGCCCGAAAGTTTTTCAGTCACGCCGTCCGGAGCTGCTTGCAGCGTGCCCGGTGAAGGGTCTTCCTCGGCTGCTGGGCGGGTGCCCCGGGAGGTCGACGCCTTCGACAGTACATGACCCCGCATGGCCGTTGCAAGCGGGGCGGGCGCCGGAGCTACCGCCGCTGCAGAGGCAGCGGCGTTCGCATCGGCGCCTGCCTTCTGCGCGCGCCGTTGCTTGTGCATGATCTCCCGGAAGGCTTCGGCCTGCCGCGTGCAGAGCGACCACCATGCGAGGTCACCGGCGGCGAATTCGTGGCCTTCGGGCGAGACCAGCACGTCGCCACGGACGAAGAAATTGCTCCAGGCATCGCCGAGGTAGCGGCCGCTGGCCAGCACGCGCATGAGCTTGTACGCAGCATGCGGAATGCGAACGTCAGCGGCTTCCCAGTAGCGCAGCGTGCGCGTGGTGACACGCAGCACCTTGGCGCATTCCTGATGCGTCCAGCCCAGCTGCTGACGAGCCGAAAGGAACTTGCGAGCGATGTGCTGGCGCTCGAGAAGAGAGCGGCCTAGGAGCTGGCCTAGGTCCTTCTCTGATTTCGCATAATGCCTATTATGTAAAAAAGAGCCAGGGATGCCGGGCGTAACTGATCCACGGATGTCCGCCCGGAAGCCGCACGAGTCCAAGTCCTTGATCTGCCCAATGCACATGCCTGCCGAAGCCGCCTCGGCTGTGTCCCCGACAGTCGGCCAACGACTTCCACCTCTGCCCAATCGTGTAAGCACAACCTCTGCTTCCGGCTGCAGGATCGCTCAGCATCGTCCCGTTCCACATCGAGTGGCCGGATCGGGCGGCAGACCGTTTCTCCCGGACCCAATTCGGGCACGTCCCGGCTTGACGACCGTGAATAGCTGTGTATATTAACTATGCACACGTGACTCGAAGGATCGCATGCCCACCGAACTCCTGCTGTCCCCGCACTCGGCCACGCCCATGTATGCCCAGATCGTGGAGCAGGTCGTCGCCAAGGTGATGACGGGAGAGTGGAAGGCCGGCGATGCCCTGCCCTCCATCCGCGAGCTGGCCGGCAACAGCCAGGTCAGCGTGATCACCGTCAAGCGCGCCTACCTGGAACTGGAACGGGCGGGCGTGATCGTCACGCGCCAGGGCAAGGGGTCTTTCGTCGCCGACACGCTTGATGCGACACAAGCGCTGGCCACCGAAGAATTTCACCTGCAGTTGAAGGGATTGCTGGACGCGGCCAGGAAGCTGGCACTCAGCCCACGCGAGATCCTGGATCGGGTCGAACAGGCGCTGCACGACCCACCGCACGCCGTACAACCGCCCACCGACCCCCCCGAAAGGAAGCCGAAATGAGTTCCGCCATCGCGTTGAAAGGCGTGCACAAGCAGTACGACGGGTTCGCCCTGCGCGACATCCAACTGGAACTGCCGGTCGGCCAGGTCATGGGCCTGGTCGGCGTGAACGGCGCGGGCAAGTCGACCCTGATGCGCCTGCTGATGGGGCTCATCCGCGCCGACGGCGGCGAGGTCGAAGCGCTCGGGCAGCCCCTGCCGCAGGCGCAGGTCGCGGTGAAGCGGGACATCGGCTACGCATCGGATGACATGCGCCTGTACCCGGGCCAAACGCTGCGCTGGCACATGGATTTCATCCGCCGCATCTATTCCGGCTGGGATGAGCGCTACGCCCAGGATCTGCTCACGCGGTTCGACCTGCGCGAACAGCAGAAGCTCGGCGGCTTTTCCCACGGACAGCGCGTCAAGGCCTTGCTGCTGCTGGTCTTCGCCCGCCATCCGCGCCTGCTGTTGCTGGACGAGCCGACCACGGGCCTGGATCCGGTCGCGCGGGGCGAAGTACTCGAAGCGTTGGCCGACGTGCTGCGCGACGAACAGCGCTCGGTGCTGTTCTCCTCGCACAACACCGCCGACATCGAGCAGATCGCCGATACGATCACCTTCATCCATGGCGGCGGCATCGTTGCCTCGCGTGACAAGGAATCGTTTCTCGACAGTTGGCGCCGCGTGCTGTGTCAGGGCGAGTGGACCGACGGCATTCGGCAGTTGCCGGGCGTGGTCATGGCGCGCAACAGCGCGCCGATGATCGAACTGAAAATCGGTGCCTTCGACGACGCGACGCTGCCGGCCTTGCAGGCGCGTGGGCTGACGGTGAAATCGGTCGAACCGATGTCGCTGGAAGATATTTTCGTTACCACCGTTCGGGGGAGCAGCATTCCATGAGCTGGTTTGCATCCGATGCAGCAATGGTCTGGAAGCTGGTCGTCAAAGACTGGCAGGTGTATCAGAAACAATTGGCCGGTTTCGTCGCCGGCATGTTGCTCGCGCTCGGTTTGGTCGGCATGGGGACGCCACTGATGGCGTCGGCCGGTGCGCTGCTGCTGTTGGTGCAGCTGCTGGTCGTGGGGACGTACGCGATTCAGTCGTCGATCATGGCCGAGCGGAAGCTGCAGACCGTGCCGTTCATCATGAGCCTGCCGGTGACGCCGATGGACGTGTACTGGGGCAAGCTGCTCGCCAATCTGGTGATCTATCTGGTGCCGTTCCTGCTGGTCACCGGTGGCTTGCTGGCGCTGATCCTGAGCACGCCACGGCCTGACGGCGCGGTGCCGTGGCTGGCCGTGGTCGCGCTGTTCATGCTGGCGATTTTCTGCGTGTCGCTGTGCGTGGCGATTGCGGTCGAATCGGAAGGCTGGAACATCTTCGCCATACTCGCGCTGATGACGCTGATCGGCCCGTTCCTCTACTGGGTGAGCCGCCTCGACGGCATCGTCCAGTATCTGAAGACCAACGACATCGTCTGGAGCGCGCCCGTGCTGGGCGTGCTGGCGGCCGAAGTGGCGGTGATCGCCGTCGCGATCCTCGTCACCAGCTGGATCCACGCCCGCAAGGCCTCGTTCCTTTAGGGCATCGCCATGCAGGCCGAGGACCGCCTCCACTACATGGACCATCTGCGGGCGCTGGCCATGCTGGCCGGCGTCCTGTTCCATGCAGCGCTGGCCTACAGCCCCCTGATGCATCCGATCTGGCCGACGGCCGATACGGGGCGATCCATTGTCGTCGATGGCGCCGCCTGGTTCCTGCACCTGTTCCGCATGCCGCTGTTCTTTGTCGTCGCGGGCTTCTTCGCGGCCTTGCTGGTGGCGCACCGCGGCCTGGGAGGCCTGTTCCGCAACCGGTGCGCGCGCGTGCTACTGCCGCTGCTGCTGTTCCTTCCCCTGGTCACCGCCAGCATGTACGGGCTGACACAGCACGCCGCTGCCACGGTCCTGCATCCATCGCCGGTGCTGGCCTGGCTGCGTGCCTACATCGATCAGCACGACACGATGCCGTTCGTGCCCGGCTGGGCGCATCTGTGGTTCCTGTTCTACCTGATGCTGTTCACGGTGCTTGTCTGGGTTGCGTCCGCGCTGGAACTGCGGCGCATCGGCGACTCGCTCGCGTCGCTGCCGGCGGCCCTGCTGCCCGCCGTGCTGCCGGTGTGGCTGGCGCTGCCGTTGGTCTGGGCCGGTGTCCCCTGGCCTGCGCCCGACGCCCTGCTCCCCTCACTGTGGGCGCTGGTGTTCTTCGGGACGTACTTCGCGCTGGGCTACGGCATGTACACGCGCGCCGATCTGCTCGATCGCCTCCGTCCGCTGTCGTCATGGCTGCTGTGCGGCGCGGTCGCGGCCTATGCGCTGCTGTTCTGGTCGAGCCGTGGCTTCACCGCGGCGGTCCGGCCATCGACCTGGGGACACGCCCTGCTTCAGGCGTATGCGGGGTGCTGGATGACGCTGTGGTGCGTGCTCGTGGCGAGACGATGGCTGGACGTGAGGAACAGGACCCTGCGCTGGCTCGCCGACGCCTCGTATTGGGTGTACCTGGTGCACCTTCCGGTGCTGTTCGCGATCCAGTACGGGCTGCTGGACGTGCGACTGCACTGGAGTGTCAAGTTCGCACTCGCCACCGTGTGCACGCTGGCGGTTTCGTTTGCCAGCTATCAGGCGTTGGTGCGGCACACGCTGATCGGCAGGCTGCTCGACGGGAAACTCACGGTCACGGCGCGCCGTCCTGCGGCGGCGGGTTCCGTCTGATGCGATCTTTCCAGTGCCGGACGCAGGTGGACATGAAGGAGCGTGATGCATGAAACGTTGGCTGCGATGGCTGTTCCGTGCGGCCGGCGCGTGCCTGGCGCTATTGGTGCTGGCCGTGTCGGCGGTGTACCTGGTGCCGGTGCAACCGACCGTGCCCGCGCTGCAACCGCGTGCGGACACGCAGTACTGGCGCATGCGGGGCGGCTACCGCATCGCGTACACGAGACTGGCGCCGCCGGCCGACGTTCCCCGCGCCATGCCGGTCGTGTTCCTGCACGGCGGACCGGGTGGCTACGTGCACTCGTCGGTGATCAAGGCACTGCGGCCGCTGGCCGACGCCGGACATGAGGTCTACCTCTACGACCAGCACGGCTCCGGTCTTTCGGACCGCCTCCTCCACCCCAAGGACAGCGGATTCAACGATCAGATCGACGATCTCCGGGAGATCATCGTCCGGCATCTCGGCGCCCGGCGCGTGGCGTTGATCGGGCATTCGCACGGCGCCCGCGTCGCGGCGTACTACGCAGCCCGATATCCGGGCACGGTCACGCGCCTGGTGTTGAGCGCACCCGGGAACCTGGAGCCTGCGCAGTACGATGATCAGGGACGCGCCGTGGTGGAGTCGCGGTTTCCCGTTCCTGAGGCGCTGGATTTCCGTCCGCCGGATGCGGAGCAGTACCGCCGCGACACGGCATTGTCGGCGATGCCGCCCAAAGTGATCCTGGCGCAGGCGATCGCCATGGCCTTCAACGTGAAGACCGTATCGGACACGGAAGCGGATGCCGCGTTGAATACGCTGGCCGCGCGCTTCACCCGCAACATGGTCTGCGATCCGCGCAACGTGCAGCCCGAAGAAGGAGGCGCGGGGCTGTATGTACGCACCGGTGCGAACTGGTTCGGCGATGTCGCCGATCCCCGCCCGCAGATGCGCCGCTTTCCGGGCAACGTGCTGGTACTGCAGGGACAGTGCGACTTCATGCCCTACGCCGAAGCGTACGAGTACGTGGACCTGTTCCCCAACGCGCGTTACCGGTTCGTCGCCGGTGCCGGGCACATCCTGTGGTGGGAACAGCCTGAAGCGTATGCGCAGGCGATCGAGGCCTTCCTCGCGGAAGAAGCCCGGGCGCCTTAGCGCGGAAGCGGTGTGGCGCCGCCGGAGTTTCCCGGGCAGTGCATGAATGCCGCCGCCTCAGCGGAACTCGAACAGTTCGTGCTGCAACCGGTCTTCCGCCACGCCGGTTTCGCGCATCAGCTGGCGCACCTGGTCCAGCAGGCCCTGCGGACCGCAGAAGCTGATCTGTACGCCGGATGCGCCCGCGCGCTCGACCCGTTGCGCGAACTGCTGGCGGAACCCCGCCGAAGATGGCCCCGTCGCGATGTCGACCAGTTCCACGCCCCGCGCACGCGCCATGCCCGGCAGATCCACGGCTTCGGGAAGCTGGCGGCCCGGGGTGAAGAAATGGAAGAACGTCACGCCGTCCAGCCCGGTCGCATCGGCATCGTGAAGCCATGCGATGAACGGCGTCACGCCCACGCCGCCGGCGATCCAGATCTCCTTCCGCCCTGCAGGCACACGCTTGAACCGGCCGAACGGTGCGTAGACCTGCGCCACCATTCCCGGCCGGGCCTCCTTCACCAGCCGTTCCGTGTAATCGCCCAACGAACGCACCGTGAAGGCGATCCCGCCATCGGCGCCCCCCGCGCTGGCGATGGTGAACGGATGCGGCTCACGCAGGCCGTCGTGCTCGAAGGACACGAACGCGAACTGCCCCGCAAGGAAGGGAATGCGCCGGCCTTCCGGCACCAGCTGCAGATGGACGGCACTGCCGTTGGCCGACACCGCGCGCAGGCGGTATCGGGCATGCCGCGAGAACAGGGGATACAGCACCAGCTTGTAGGCCGCCCCCATCACACCCAGCAACGACAGCACGGCCAGCCATGCGCCCGCCGGGCTGGCCAGCACGATGGGCGACTTGAAACTGGCCCAATGCGCGATGACGATCAGGAACAGCGGACCGGACAGCTTGTGCCACCACCGCCAGGTCCGGTACGGGATCTTGCGGTTCAGTGCCAGCAACACGATCAGCATCAGCGACACGAAGCTGAGTTGCCGGACGAGCCGCGTCGCCGCTCCGGGCAGCGGCAGGATGGCCGCGGTCTCCCATGCCGGCGTGCCCGCCTTGAAGACCAGGTGGACAGACGCGAACACCAGCGCCCACACCCCGAGCCACTTGTGCGTCTCGTAGACGCGGTCCAGACCGCCGAACAGCGATTCGACTGCCTTCCAGCGTGCTCCCAGGACGGCCGCAAGCGCCATCAGCGACACGGCCGCGACACCCGAACCCAGGCTGAGCATCGCCGTGGTCGGCCAGGTGCTGCCGGGAACCGCCGATGCCGTCAGGCCGAAACTGGCCAGTACCACGGGAATGATCAGGGAACGCGAACCGAGCCGCATGTCAGGTCCGTCCAATCAAAGGGCCAGACCGATTATGGTGGCCCGTGCAGCCGGCGCGCGTTGATCCGGATCAACCCCGTGAATCGCGCTCAGGCCTTCCGGTTCTGCCGATACCAGGCCACGGCCCCCAGCAGCCCCAGTTGCCCATGCTCCACCCGCCACACCGGCACCCGTTCCAACTGCTCGGTCATCACGCCCTTGTTGAGGTAGCGCTGCAGGAAGCGGCCGTCGTGCAGGAACTGCGGGATATGCGCTGTCACGCCGCCGGCCAGGTAGACCACGCGCGCGCCGAAGATGATCGCCAGGTCGCCGACCACGCTGCCCAGCCAGCCGCAGAACGTTTCCAGCGTTTCCCGCGCAAGCGCGTCCGACGCCGCCGCAGCCACCAGCGCGCCGGCATCCGCATGCACGGGCGAGGCCCCGCGCAGTTCGCACAGGCAGCGGTACAGGTTCATCAGGCCAGGGCCGGACAGCACATGCTCGTTGTGCAGGTAGGGGCGGTCCCGCAACAGCAGGCGCACGATATCCAGTTCCAGCGCATTGCCGGCCGCCAGCGACGCCTGGCCGACTTCCGTCGGCAGTACCCGCGGCGGTTGGCCCTCGATCCAGACCGCAGCGCCCAGCCCGGTGCCCGGACCGATCACCAGCGCCGGCGATGAGGCGTTCGACGCGATCGACGGGGTCAGCGGCGACAGCGTATCGGGCGCCAGCGTGGGCACCGCATTGGCCACGGCTTCGAAATCGTTGATCAGCTGCACCCACGCCAGCCCGGCGCCCGCGCGCGTCTGTTCCACCGACACGGGCCACGGCAGGTTGGAATTGATCAGCCGGTCGCCTTCGAGCACGCCGGCGATGGCCACGACCGCGCCGTGGCACGGCGTGCCGGCCGCATAGTCGTGCAGGATGGAAGCCAGGTCCGGATGGTCGGCGCAGGCGTAGCGGCGGTAGTCGTGGATCTCGTTGCCGCCGTCGGCTTCGATCCAGCCGAGCCGCGCATAGGTACCGCCGACATCCGCCACGATGATGCGGGTGGACACCGGGGCATCCTGGGAGGAATCCGTGCGATCGCCTGTCGGCACCCTGCCCCTCATTGCCGTGCCTGCCATGCGAATACCACGCCACCCAATGCCTGAAGTACGCGCCAAGGATAGCGTGTCGTCGCCTGATCCGGGCACCACCCGGTGCAGCACACGGCGCAACTCACCCTACGTAAACGTACGCTCGCTGGCCATGACGTATCATGCCGGCATGTCCCGGTTCGCCCCCCTGCTCCGTGCCCTGCTCTGCCTGGTGCTGCTGCTCAATGGCACGGCGTATGCGCATGCCGCCACGCGCATGGCGATGGGGGGTACGGCGGCGATGGAACAGGCACACGACGACGCGCCCCCGTGCCACGAGAGCATGGACATGGCCATGCAGATGGACGAGGAAGGCGCCAATCCCGCCGGCCACCTCGACGGCGATGCGGGCCTGCCCGATTGCTGCAAGGCCGGCAGCTGCGATGGTTTCTGCGCCCAGCACGCACCGGCGCTGGCGTGGCCGGCGTCGTTGCCTGCGCCCAGGTATCTGCAGGCGGAGACACCGGCTTACCTCCCTGCGGCCCATGCCTCGGTGCGCCTTTCGCACCGGCACCGACCTCCCATCCTGGCGGCCTGATGCCGCAGACCGGGCGCGCAACGGCGCACCGGTTCCATCACACGACGGACGGCGCTCGCCGCGCGGGCGACCGTGCGTCCTGACCGACAGGATGCATTTGAATGAAACACGATGACCCCACCGCGGGACGCCTGGGCGCGTTCCGTCCCACACGCCGCCAGTTCGTCACCGGACTGGCCAGCGGCGGCGCTGCGCTCGGCTTCGGCTTGGCGCGCATGCCCGCGTCCGCCGGCACGCCTGCGCGCCGCGGCGGCGCCGCGCAGATGGCCGGCACCGCGTTCGCCCTGAGCATCGGCGCGATGCCGGTCGACATCACCGGCCGCCGCCGGCCCGCGATCACCGTCAACGACAGTCTGCCCGCGCCCACCCTGCGCTGGCGCGAAGGCGATACGGTCACCGTGCGCGTCAGCAACCGTCTGCGCGACATGACCTCCATCCATTGGCACGGCATCCTGCTGCCGTCGAACATGGATGGCGTGCCGGGCCTGAGTTTCAACGGCATCGGACCGGACGAAACCTTCCAGTACCGCTTCCAGCTGAAGCAGTCGGGCACCTACTGGTACCACAGCCACTCGCTGTTCCAGGAGCAGGCCGGCCTGTATGGCGCCCTCATCGTGGACCCGCGCGATCCGCCGCCGTACCACCACGACCGCGAGCACGTGGTGCTGCTGTCGGACTGGACCGACCTGGATCCGGCCTCACTGTACCGGCGCATGAAGAAGATGCCGGAGCACGACAACTACTACCAGCGCACGCTGGTGGATTTCGTGCGCGACGCGCGCCGCGACGGACTGAAGGAAACCCTCGAGGACCGCGGCATGTGGGGACGCATGCGGATGACACCCACCGACATCTCCGACATCAATGCCCACACCTATACCTATCTGGTGAATGGCGCCTCGCCGGACGGCAACTGGACGGGCCTGTTCAAGCCCGGCGAGAAGGTGTTGCTGCGCTTCATCAACGGCAGTGCGATGACCTACTTCGACGTGCGCATCCCGGGCCTGAAGATGACCGTCGTGGCCGCCGACGGGCAGTACATCCACCCGGTCAGCGTGGACGAGTTCCGCATCGCGGTGGCCGAGACCTTCGACGTGTTGGTCGAGCCCACGGGCCAGGAGGCCTTCACGATCTTCGCGCAGGACATGGGCCGCACCGGCCATGCGCGCGGCACGCTGGCCATCCGCGACGGACTGGAAGCGCCGATCCCGGCGCGCGATCCGCGTCCGCTGCTGACGATGGCCGACATGGGCCACGACATGGGTGGCCACGGCGCACACAAGGGCATGGAGGGAGGCTGCGGTGCGATGATGGGCGAAGGCGGCTGCGGCGCGAACATGGGCGCCATGGACCACAGCGCGCACGGCGCGCCGTCGAACGCACCGAACCATCCCGCCGGCGAAACCGGCAATCCGCTGGTGGACATGCAGTCGTCGGCCAGCGAACCGAAACTCGACGATCCCGGCATCGGCCTGCGCGACAACGGTCGCCAGGTACTGACCTACGGCGCCATGCGCAGCCTGTTCGACGATCCGGACGGACGCGAACCCGGGCGCACCGTGGAACTGCACCTGACCGGTCATATGGAGAAGTTCGCCTGGTCGTTCGACGGCATCCCGTTCGCCAGCGCGGAACCGCTGAAGCTGAAGTACGGCGAGCGCATGCGCATCGTGCTGGTCAACGACACGATGATGCAGCACCCCATCCACCTGCATGGCGTGTGGAGCGACCTGGAGGATGCGGACGGCGGTTTCCAGCTGCGCAAGCACACCATCGACATGCCGCCCGGCACGCGACGCAGCTACCGCGTGCGCGCCGACGCGCTGGGGCGCTGGGCCTTCCATTGCCACCTGCTGTACCACATGGAAGCCGGGATGATGCGGGAAGTGAGGATCGAGGCATGAACACCTTCTCGCCCGCCCCGCTCCGCCTCGCCTCGGTCCTCGCCGCCATGCTCGGCGTCGCTGCGCCCGCCATCGCGCAGCATCACGACCATGGGCAGCATGCGACGCAGGCACAGCCCACCTCCACGCCTGAAGAGCACGCGCATCATGACCACGGCGCCATGTCCAAAGCCACGCCCGTGGCAGCATCCGCTGCGCCGCGCGAACCGATCCCCGCCGTCACCGCGCAGGACCTGGCAGCCGCGTTTCCCGACATCGACCACCACGCCATGCAGCACGCACCCGCGTTCAACCACAAGGTGACCTTCAACCGGCTCGAAGCGTGGGACGCAGACGAAGGCACAGGCCAGGCCTGGGAAGGCGTGGCGTGGTTCGGCACCGATACCGACCGCCTGTGGCTGCGCAGCGAAGGCGAGCGCGTCGGCGGCCATACCGAAAGCGCCGACCTGGAAGCGCTGTACGGACGCAGCGTGTCGCCCTGGTGGGACGTTGTGGCCGGCGTGAGGCACGACTTCAAGCACAGCTGGGCCGCGTTCGGCGTGCAGGGCATGGCGCCGTACCGTTTCGAGGTCTCGGCGACCGCCTACGTCGGTGAAGGGGGACAGGTCGCCGCCAACGTCGAGGCCGAGTACACGCTGCGCATCACCAACCGCCTGATCCTGCAGCCGCTGGTCGAAGTGGACCTCGCCGCGAAAGACGACCCGGAGTACGGCACCGCCCGCGGATTCACCGGCGTCGAGACGGGCCTGCGCCTGCGCTACGAGGTGACGCGCCGTTTCGCCCCGTATGTCGGCGTGGTGCATGAACGCGCACTCGGCGACACCGCCGACCTGCGCCGTGTCGAGGGCGAATCCACGCGCGACACCCGCGTCGTCGCGGGCGTCCGGATCTGGTTCTGACGGAGGACGCCATGGAACCTGTCATTGCCCTGCCCCGCCTGCTCCTGCCGTTGCTCGTCGTCACCCTCGCCGCTTGCTCGCAGGCGGTGCCTGCACCGGTGGAAAGCGCACGCGCCGCGATGGCGGCGCCTGCGCCTGGCAAGACGGTGGCCCCTGCGACGCCGGAGATCACCGTCCATCGCGATGCCTACTGCGGCTGCTGCCACCTGTGGGTCGAACACCTGAGCACCGCAGGTTTCGATGTGGAAGACCGCGTGGAGGACGCCATGAGCCCTGTCAAGGACCGGCTGGGCATCCTGCCCCAGCACGCGTCCTGCCACACCGCCGAAGTGGACGGCTACGTGATCGAAGGCCATGTGCCGGCCGCCGACATCCGCCGCCTGCTGCGTGAGAAGCCGCCGATCCGCGGCCTGGTCCTGCCCGGCATGCCGATCGGTTCTCCGGGGATGGAGGTGCAAGGCGTCGATGCGCCTGCCTACACCGTGCTGGCATTGAATCGCGACGGCAGCACCACGCCCTACGCGGAACATTCGCCGTGATCCGGAACGGGCGGCACGGACGCCGCCCGCCCCCTTGACTCTGGAGCGTACTCCAGGGTGCAGACTGCAGGTACTTCGAGGAGTCCCCGCATGAACATCGGACAATTGTCCCGCCGCACCGGTGTCCCCATCGACACCGTGCGCTACTACGAAAAGCAGTGTCTGCTGCCCCCGCCCACCCGCAGCGCCAGCGGCTACCGGCATTACGAGGCCGACGACGTGCTGCGGCTGAACTTCATCCGCCGCGCCAAGGTGCTGGGTTTCACCCTGGACGAGATCCGCGACCTGCTGGCGCTGAGCAGCGCACGCGACGGCGACATGGCCGCCATCCGCGCCGCCGCGGCCGACAAGCTGGCCGACGTGGAGCGGCGCCTGGCGGAACTGACCCGCATGCGCGACGGCCTGAGGACGCTGGTGGAGGCCTGCCCCGGCCACGGTACGCTGGACCAGTGCCCCATCCTCGGTGCACTCGGAGGCGAGGCATGAACCACACGCCCCACTCGCCTGCCGACCGGCCCGCATCGCCCACCGCGACGCACGCCTGCTGCGGCGGGCACCGCGACGCGCCCAAGGCCGACGATGGCCGCGTCCTCGATCCGGTCTGCGGCATGCGGGTCGATCCCGCCACCACCCCGCATCACGCCGGACATGCGGGCCAGACCCATCACTTCTGTTCGGCCGGCTGTCGCACGAAGTTCGTCGCCGATCCGGTGCGTTACCTGCAGCCTTCCCCCCAGGCCGATGCTCCGGCGGCGGCGCCCGGCACGGAGTACACCTGCCCGATGCACCCGGAGATCGTGCAGGACGGTCCGGGCACGTGTCCGCTGTGCGGCATGGCGCTGGAGCCGATGCTGCCTTCGCTGGAGGAAGAAGAGAATCCGGAGCTGACCGACTTCCGCCGGCGCTTCTGGTGGACGCTGCCGTTCAGCGCGGCCACGCTGCTGCTGGCCATGGGCGGCATGTACCTCGACATCATCCCGCCCACCGTGCGCACCTGGCTGGAATTCGCCTTCAGCACGCCGGTGGTGCTCTGGGCCGCCTGGCCCTTCTTCAAGCGCTGGGCGCAGTCCATCCGCCACAGCAGCCCCAACATGTGGACGCTGATCGGTACCGGCGTGGGCGCCGCCTACGGCTACAGCGTGGTGGCCGTGCTGGCGCCGCAGCTGTTCCCGCCCTCGTTCCGCGACCACGGCCATGTCGGGGTGTACTTCGAAGCCGCCGCGGTGATCGTCTCGCTGACCCTGCTGGGCCAGCTGCTGGAGCTGAAGGCGCGCTCGCAGACCTCCGCCGCCATCCGCGCCCTGCTGGGGCTGGCGCCGAAGACGGCGCGGCGCCTGCGCGAGGATGGCGAGGAAGAGGATGTCGAACTGTCGCATGTGCACGTCGGCGACCGCCTGCGCGTGCGGCCCGGCGAGAAAGTGCCGGTCGATGGCGTGGTGGTGGAAGGCCGCAGCCATGTGGACGAATCCATGTTGACCGGCGAACCGATGCCCGTGCCGCGCGCGCCCGGCGACCACGTCATCGGCGCCACGCTCAACGGGGCGGGCAGCCTGGTGATCCGCGCGGAGAAGCTGGGCAGCGACAGCGTACTGGCCCAGATCGTGCAGCTGGTCGCGCAGGCGCAGCGCACGCGCGCGCCGATGCAGCGGCTGGCGGACCGGGTGTCGTTCTGGTTCGTGCTGGCCGTACTGGGCGCGGCCCTGGCGACCCTGCTGGGCTGGGGCCTGTTCGGTCCTGAGCCCTCATGGACGCATGCCGTGCTCAATGCGGTGTCGGTGCTGATCATCGCCTGTCCCTGCGCGCTGGGGCTGGCCACGCCGATGTCGGTGATGGTGGCCAGCGGTCGCGCCGCGCAGGCCGGCGTGCTGTTCCGCGACGCGGAGGCGATCGAGACCCTGCGCAAGGTCGACACGCTGATCGTCGACAAGACCGGCACCCTGACCGAAGGCCGACCGGTCTTCAGCGGCGTGCACGCACTGGTGCCGTTCGATGAGGACGTGGTGCTGCGTCTGGCCGCCAGCCTGGATGCCGGCAGCGAACATCCGCTCGCACAGGCCGTCGTGCAGGAAGCGCGCCGTCGCGGACTGACGCTCTCGCCGGCGCAGGATTTCGAATCCGGCAGCGGCATCGGCGTGCGCGGCCTTGTCGACGGCCACCGGCTCGCGTTCGGCAATGCCGTGCTGATGCAGGAGGAGCGGGTTCCGGTGCAGGCGCTGGAGGCGCAAGCCGGCCGCGCCCGCGAGGAAGGTGGCAGCGTGATGTTCCTCGCGGTCGACGGCGCGCCCGCCGGCAGCATCACGTTGGCCGATCCGGTGAAGGCCAGTACGCCGGAGGCCCTGCGCGCCCTGCGCGAGGGCGGGCTCCGCATCGTGATGGCCACGGGCGACAGCGAACGGACCGCGCACGCGGTCGCCGCGCGACTGGGCATCGAGGAGGTCCACGGCGACGTGCGCCCCGCCGACAAGGCGGCCCTGGTGGCGCGCCTGAAGCAGGCCGGGCACCGGGTCGCCATGGCCGGCGACGGCATCAACGATGCCCCCGCCCTCGCCGCGGCCGATGTCGGCATCGCCATGGGCACCGGCACCGACGTGGCCATGTCCAGCGCGCAGGTCACGCTGGTGAAGGGCGACCTGCGCGGCATCGCGCGGGCCAAGGCGCTCTCCGAGGCCACCGTGCGCAACATGCGGCAGAACCTGGCGTTCGCCTTCGTCTACAACGCGCTGGGCGTGCCGGTGGCAGCGGGCCTGCTGGGCCTGTTCGGCGGCCCGCTGTTGTCGCCCATGCTGGCGGCGCTGGCCATGAGCCTCAGTTCCGCCTCGGTGGTCGGCAACGCCCTGCGCCTGCGGCACGCGGCGACCTCCGGCGGCTGAAACGCATGCGGCCGCCCGAGGGCGGCCGCATGTCGATGCGCGGGCGCTTACTTGACCTTGGCGTAGGTCGCCTTGAAGGCCACGCCGCTCATGATGTTGCCTGCATAGCATTCGTAGTGGGTGGCGCTGCGGAACTCGTTCTTCTTGAAGTAACTGACGATGTCGATCACGGCATTCGCACCGCGGTCCTTGGCGCCTTCCTGCAGCGCCTTCAGCGCCGACAGCGCCACCCAGTTGCAGGACTCCACGTCCGACTTGCCCACGCCGTTGGTCTTCTTGTTGGTGACGTCCTCGCCCATCCGGGCGGCCACGGCAGGCGTCTTTTCTCCGGCCAGGTAGAAGCGCACGCTGCCATCGATGCCGGCGGCCCTGGCCTGCGGCGAGTTGATCAGCTCACGCAGCGGGAGTTCCAGGCGCGTGTCGGCGGCGAAGGCGGTCGGGACGGTGAGCAGGGCCAACGCGGCCGTGGCGAGAATTCGTTTCATGGTGGGCTCCTTGGGATAACGGGTGTTCAATCTTTCCAGCGCTTGAAGATGATCGATGTATTGATGCCGCCGAAGGCGAAGTTGTTGTTCATCACGTAGTCGGTCTGCAGTTCGCGACCCTCGCCGGTGATGTAGTCCAGGTCGGCGCAGCGCGGGTCGCGCTCCTCCAGGTTCAGCGTGGGCGCGAACCAGCCCTCGCGCATCATCTCCAGCGTGATCCAGGATTCATAGGCGCCGCAGGCGCCCAGCGTGTGGCCGACGTAGCTCTTCAGCGAACTGATCGGCATGCGCTGGCCGAACACCGACGCGGTGGCCGTGGTCTCGGCGATGTCGCCGTGGTCGGTCGCCGTGCCGTGCGCGTTGACGTAGCCGATCGCATCGGGCTGCAGGCCCGCGTCTTCCAGCGCCAGCCGCATCGCCTGCGCCATCGTGTCGGCGCTGGGCTGGGTGACGTGCTGGCCGTCGCTGTTGGTGCCGTAGCCGACGATCTCGCCCAGGATGGTCGCACCGCGCGCGAGCGCATGTTCCAGGTCTTCCAGCACCAGCGTGCAGGCGCCCTCGCCCAGCACCAGGCCGTCGCGGTGGGCGTCGAACGGGCGCGGCGTGCTGTCCGGCTCGTGGTTGCGCACGCTGGTGGCGAACAGGGTGTCGAACACGGCCGCGGCCGTCGCATCCAGCTGCTCGGCGCCGCCGGCGATCATCGCCACCTGCTTGCCGCTGCGGATCGCCTCGAAGGCCGAGCCCACGCCCTGGCTGCCCGAGGTGCAGGCGCTGGACGTGGTGTAGACGCGCCCGGTCAGGCCGAAGAACACGCCGATGTTCACGGGCGCGGTATGGCTCATCATCTTCAGGTAGGTGGTGGCATTGATGCCTTCGGTGGTGTGCTCGTTGAGCATGCGGCCGAAGTCGCCGATGGCCTCGTGGCTGCCCGCCGACGAGCCGTAGGACACGCCTACCTTGCCGCTTTTCAGTACCGGGTGCCCCAGCAGGCCCGCCTGTTCCAGCGCCAGTTCGGTGGCGCGCACGGCCATGATGGCCACCCGGCCCATGCTGCGCGTGGTCTTGCGGTTGTAGTGCGCAGGCAGTTCGAAGGGCTCGGCCGGTGCCGCCAGGCGGGTGTTCAAGCCCTCATAACGGTCCCAGTCCTGCATGTGCCGTACCGCATTGCGGCACTCGCGCAGGCGCAGGTGCACGCTGGCCCAGTCGTGCCCCAGCGGGCTGATCGCGCCCGCGCCGGTGACCACCACACGTCGATCGATGCGGCTCATCCGACCAGCCCTCCGTTGACCGAGATCACCTGGCGGGTGACATAGGACGCCTGCGGCGACATCAGGAACGACACCACGGCCGCGACCTCCTCCGGTTTGCCCACGCGCTTCATCGGAATCATCTTCAGGGCTTCGTCGACCACCTCGCCGCTGACCATTTCGGTATCGATCAGGCCGGGCGCGACGCAGTTGACCGTGATCCCGCGACTGGCCAGTTCCAGCGCCAGTGCCTTGGTGGCGCCGATGATGCCCGCCTTGGCCGCGCTGTAATTGACCTGCCCGCGATTACCGACCAGGCCCGACACCGACGACAGCGTGACGATGCGGCCGGGCTTGCGCCGGCGCACCATCGGCATGATCAACGGGTTGAGGACGTTGTAGAACCCGTCCAGGTTGGTGTGCAGCACGGCGTCCCAGTCCTCGCCGCTCATGGCCGGAAACGCGGTGTCGCGCGCGATGCCCGCATTGCAGACCACCCCGTGGTACGCGCCGTGTTCGGCCACGTCGGCTTCCAGTGCCTGCGCGGCGGCGGCACGGTCGGCCACGTCGAAGGCCAGTATGCGGGCTTCGCGCCCAAGCGCACGCACCTGTGCGGCGACGGCTTCCGCCTCGTCCACGCGGCTGCGGCAATGCACGACCAGATCGAAGCCATCCTGCGCCAGCGCCAGCGCGATGGCGCGCCCGATGCCCCGGCTCCCCCCGGTGACCAGGACCGTTGTCTCTCCCCTCATTGCGGCGTGCTCTCCAGATAAGCCATGGCGTCCGGCGGTTCGAACACCGACACGTTGGCGGTTGCCAGTTCGTCGCCGTCTTCCAGGATGCGGCAACGGAACATTCCCAGCCCATTGTCGCCCAGCAGCTCGCGCGTCGCCTCCACCCGAAGTAATGCGCCCGCCACGAACCACGTCACCCGGCTCTCGTAGCGGCGCGTGCCCAGCAGGAAGCCGATCGACGGCTCGCGGCCCGCGCTGCGCGCACGGCATCCCGCCCAGGCGGCGATGGCCTGGGCCATGTATTCCACGCCCACCCAGGCCGGAACGCCTTCGGCATGACTGAACGGTCCTTCGTGAGGCACGCGCAGCTCGACCGCCACGCTGTCCTCGTCCCAGGCCACCAGCCGGTCGACCAGGCGCATGGTGCCGCGGTGCGGCACCACCCGTTCGATGTCGTACAGATCGTGCATCACCCCTCCCCGAACACCAGCACGGCATTGCTGCCGCCGAACGCGAACGACTGGCTGAGCACGTGGCGCAGCGGCCGTGCGGCGGTGGCGCCAGGCGGCACGAAGGCGAGCGCCGGCAACGCCGGGTCCGGCTCGCCATCCCACCAGTGCGGCGGCAGCCGGTGGCCGGGATTGTCGACCATCGCCAGCCAGCACAGGCCGGCCTCGACCGCGCCCGCGGCACCCAGCGTGTGGCCCGTCAGCGGCTTGGTGGAACTCACCGGCACATCGGTACCGAGCGCTGTGCTGACCGCGCGGCTTTCCATCGCATCGTTCTGCGGCGTGGCGGTGCCGTGCAGGTTCACGTAGTCGATGTCGGCCGCTGTCAGGCCTGCCCGCGCCAGCGCGTGGCCGATCGCGGCGATGGCGCCATGGCCTTCCGGTTCCGGTGCGGACACGTGGTGGGCGTCGGAGGTTTCGCCCCAGCCCGCCAGCCGCACCGGTCCCGGATCGCGCGTCATCAGGAACAGGGCGGCGCCCTCGCCGATGTTGATGCCGCGGCGATGCGCCGAGAACGGATTGCAGCGCTCGCTGGCGACCGATTCGAGCGCCATGAAGCCGCGCACGGTGAACTGGCACAGCGAATCCGCGCCGCCGGTGATGACCGCATCCACCAGCCCGGTGCGCAGCAGCCGTGCCGCCGACGCCATCGCCTTGGCGCTGGACGAGCAGGCGGTGGAGATGGTCCAGGCGGGGCCGCGCGCGCCGGATTCGGCGGCGAGGAACCGCGACGGCGCACCGATCTCCTGCTGCACATAGTGGAAGCCTTCCGGCCAGCGGCCCTGCCGGCGCCACATCGCCATCGCCTGCTCCGCCTCGCCGATGCCCGAGGTACTGGTACCCACCACCACCGCCACCCGCGACGGACCGTAGCGTTCGATGGCCTGTCGGACCTGGCCGTGTATCTGCAGGTAGGCTGCACGCAGCAGCGCGTTGTTGCGTCCGTGCAACGGCACCGGGTGATGGTCGAGCGATGGCAACGGACCGGATACGGCGCCCAGTGCCAGGCGGTGACCCGGCAGCAGCGTCTCGTTCATCGCCACGCCGGTGGGGGCATCGTCGCGGAACAACGCCTCGCGTACCGCCGCGGTGCCATGGCCGAGCGCACACACCAGGCCGAGATCGTTCAGGAAGATGGCGTCGCCTTTCACGGACTGGGCGCTCCACCGGCCACCGATTCGATGGTCAGATCATAGCCATCGGCGCGGTTGCGGACCTGCAACGTGGTCGCACTTGTGCGTTCGCGCACCAGCCACGCACGACCATCCCGCCGCAGCTCGCGCACGTCGCCCGCCTCGTGCAGTTCCCATCCGGCAGGCAACACGGCACGCACGGCGTCCGCGGGCCACAGGCTGAACTGCACATCGTCCAGCACGCGCTCGCTGCGCACGGCGTCCGGCAGCCAGGCGGCACGCTGCTCCATCAGACTCTGGCCGTCCCACTGCAGGCGCACGCCCGTGCGGCCCATGGCCTGCACCGCCAGGCGCACCTCGGCAGCATCGACTTCGAGCATCGCATCCAGTTCGCGCACCTGTGTACCGAAGCGGAACACCAGCCGCTGTTGCACGGCCAGTTCATGGCCCAGCGCGGCCGGCGCCAGCCGTAACGCCGGCAGTTCGACCGCGGGCGCGACGGGGCGCGTTGCGCACGCGGCCAGCAGCAGGCTGGACAGCAGCAGCGCGATCAGCCGGTGCACAGCTGCTCCAGCACCTGCAGGCGACGCTGCGTGTCGGCGACGTAGGGATTCTTCCTGTCCCACGCGTAGCCTGCCAGGATCGAGCAGATCATGCGGCGGATGTCCGGCTGCGGATCCGGATGGAAGATGATCCGCTGGAAGCCGCCGGCGTACCACGATTCCACGAACCAGCGGAACGTCTGCACGCCGCCGCGCAGGGGCGCCGCGAAGTCGGCTTCCCAGTCCATCGCCTCGCCGGCGTAGCGGCGGCGCAGGCATTCGCTGGCCAGCTGCGCCGACTTGAACGCGATGGTGACGCCCGAGGAGAACACGGGATCGAGGAACTCGCCCGCATTGCCGAGCAGCGCATAGCCCGGCCCCCACAGCGAGGACACGTTCGCCGAGTACCCGGTGATCTGTCGCACCGGCAGCACGGCCCACTCCGCATTCTTCAGCAGGCGGGTGAGGTTGGGGTCTTCGCCGACGATGGCCTGCAGGCGCTCCAGTTCGGTGCCCTGGTAACGGTCGAGGAATGCCGTTTCCGCGACCACGCCGAGCGAGCAGCAGCCGTTGGAGAACGGAATGGTCCAGTACCACACGTCCACGTGCTCCGGATGCGTGGTGATCAGGATCTTGTTGCGGTCGAAGCCCGCATCGTGCGGGATATGGTCGCGCACGTGGGTGAAGATGGCGCCGCGCACCGGGAAGTTGGAAGGCGACTCCAGTTTCAGCAGGCGCGGCAGCAGGCGCCCGAAGCCACTGGCGTCCAGCATGAAGTCCGCCTCGATGGCGTACTCCTCGCCTTCCGGCGAACGCACGGTGACGCGCGGCGTCTCGCCCGGTTCGGCGGAAAGCACTTCATGACGGTACCGCACGTCCGCGCCCATGCGCTCGGCACCCTTGGCCAGCACATGGTCGAAATCGGCGCGCTGCACCTGGTAGGTGGTGCCCCAGCCCGGCGAGAACTTGTCGCGGAAATCGAATTCGGTGGTGCGCTCGCCGCGCACGAACGCGGCGCCGTTCTTGTACTGGAAGCCGGCTTCCACCACGTCCTGCAGCAGGCCGGCCGCCTGGATGTATTCCATGCTCTGCGGCAGCAGGCTTTCGCCGATGGAGAAGCGCGGAAACTGCTCGCGCTCGACGATCAGGACCTTCCGGCCCTGCTGGCGCAGCATCGCCGCGGCCACGGAACCGGCGGGGCCGGCGCCGATGATCAGGATGTCGGTGCGTTCCGTTTTCATTCGGAGGGGTGTCCATGAAGGGAAGAATCGTCCGGCGCCGGCCGGAACAGGGGCGACAGCAGCCAGACCAGGCCGATGCCGAACAGCAGGGTCAGGCCGAAGGCGCGCAGCGCCGGCGTCGCCGACAGGCCCAGCAGGCCGAACGAAAGCCAGGTGCTCGCGGCACCCACGCAGACCGCGAGCCACGCGCTGGCATCGCCGCGGTGCTCGACCAGGAAGATGCCGTAGTCGATGCCCATGCCCAGCAGCAGCATCAGCGCCAGCACGTTGAACAGCTGCAACGGCTGGCCCAGCCAGCCCAGCAGCGCGACGGTCAGCAGGCCGGCCAGCAGGGTCGGTGTGATGACGCGCCAGGCCTGCATGCGGTAGCGGATCGCCAGCACGACGAACACGACCACCACGCCGGCCAGCAGCAACCACGACATCATGTGACGGTAGTGCGCCAACAGGCGGGAAATGTCGGCGGTGCGGTCCACCCAGCGCACGCCGTCCAGCCCGTTGGCCTGGGCGGCGAAAAGGGCCAGCGCGCCGGGCCTGGACAGGTCGTTGACCATCACCACCGAGGCTACGCCCTGCCCCACCTGTCCCAGCCACAGATGACGCACGGGCAGCGACGTCGGCGACGCCAGGAAGGCATTCATGTCCAGCGCCGAAGCAGCGAATCCGCCACGCGCCAGCGCCTCGCCGGTGGCGCTCGACAGGCGCGCCAGCACCTGCGCTTCGACACGCGAGGTCAGTGCGGCGTCTTCGCCCTGCCGGCGCTGCGATGGCAGCCAGTCGCTCAGGGCGCGATGGCCGCCGACGGACCCGTCGGCCTCGAGTGCGCGCAACCGCGCGACCAGGCGCTCCTCGCGCTGCAGGACCTGTTCGGCATCGCGGCCCTGCACCAGGAAGAACTGTGCCGGACTGGGCATGCCCAGCAGCCGGCCCACCTCGCGTTGCTGGGCGATCAATTCGGCCGGCGACGATTGCAGGCTGCGCAGGTCGTCATTTCCCTGCACGCGCATCAGTCCCGGCACGGCGACCAGCAGCACCACGACGGCAAGCGCAATGCCGCCGCGGCGCGTCGCCAGCCGCGGCCAGCGCGCCAGCGTGCCGCCCAGCCAGCGCGAGAAGCCCGTCGTGCCCACCTGTCCGCCATCGAGCCAGGGGAACAGGAAGATCACCGTCAGGAAGGCCGCCGACAGGCCCACCACCGAGAACAGCGCCATCTGGCGCAGCCCGGGAAAGGGCGCCAGCCCCAGCGCCAGGTAGGCGAGCGCGCTGGTCAGCAACGCCAGCCACAGGCCCGGCAGCAGCTGTCGCAGCAGCGACCAGCGGCGCGCCGCCGCCACGCCCTGGCGCGAGGCGAACCAGTGGATGCCGTAGTCCTCCGCCACGCCGACCAGGCTGGCACCGAAGATCAGCGTCAGCAGGTGGATCTTGCCGAACACCAGCACGGTGGCGGTCAGGGCGACCGCACAACCGACCAGCAGGGAAA
>Ga0208958_1000417_pt1 | contig 51150 bp, 57 predicted proteins | sample RifOxyB1_FD_184032 | JGI IMG/M metagenome (GOLD analysis project Ga0208958, IMG submission 184032) | Soil microbial communities from Rifle, Colorado - Rifle Oxygen_injection B1 (SPAdes) | ecosystem: Environmental > Terrestrial > Deep subsurface > Rock core/Sediment | place: Rifle, Colorado...
GCGGAGGCGATTGGACACGTCAGACAATAGAGGGTTCCGTTAGGGTCGGTATAGGTAGGTTTATTTTCGGCATGAATTTGATCGGGGGGATCGGAGGGAGTGGCAAGCTGGCCTGTCGCATTATTGATAAAGACATCCTGATTAACTATATTTGTTGTTCCCGGCACGGTCCCGCTCAAAAAATATTCAAATCTGGTGGGGCACCCCGGGTTACCCGGATCTTGTGATGGGGGGGCTCCTCCCGTGTCGGAACAGATTGTAGCACCTATTACTCCGTCTGGCTGTTTCGGCCATGCATGCCCTTTTTCAATGGGGTCGTAGGCGCCCTTTTCTGCTTTATCCAAAACCGCTTTCATAATTTTGTTCCAAATGGGGGATGCTCCGGATACTCCCGAGACCGCTCCGCCCATTGAGGTATTGTCATTATTTCCTACCCAGGCAACAACCACGGCGTTTGCGGTGTAGCCGACTGTCCAATTATCGCGTCTGTCGTTTGTAGTTCCCGTTTTAACCGACACTTCGGGATGTCCTGAAACATTTAGGAAAGAGGAGGGGCCAAATGCCGCACTTCTGGCATTGTTGTCGTAAAGTATATGGGAGATTAAAAAAGTTACTGCCGGTTCCAAAACACGTGTACCGGTGAGGGTATTTTTTGTCGGATCATGCTCTTCTAGGGTGTTGCCCTTCCAGTCCATAACTTTGGTTATTGCGATTAACGGTTGTTCGATTCCCTGATTAGCAAAAACTCCGAATGCAACTGCCATATCATAAGGCCTCACAAGAATTCCCCCCAAAGTGGCAGACAACCCGTAGTCTTTAGGTTCAGTTAAGGTAGTTAGACCCATCTGTTTTAAAAAGGCAATAAAATTATCGATTCCGTTTAAGGCCAAAACTTTAACAGCGGGAATATTGTATGAATTACCCAGCGCAAATCTTGCCTCAACCAGTCCGTGGAAACTCCCGTCGTAGTTGACAGGACAATAAATCGGTTGCCCTGCTACGCTGAAACAAGTCGGCACATCGGCAATGGTTGTCGCGGGAGTAATTTTTTGGTTTTTTAAGGCAAGGGCGTAATTGAGAGGTTTAATGGAACTTCCGGGTTGGCGTGAGGCAAGAGTAACATTTACGTTTCCATCCTCATCGGTTGCGAAATAATCTTTTGAGCCAACCATTGCCAAAATTTCTCCGGTTCCCGGCCGGGTGACAATGGCGGCACCGTTCCCGACTTTTTGTTTTTTAAGTTTGCCGACCTCTGTAGCGACTGCAAGTTGGGCAAAATTTTGAATATCAAGATCAAGTGTCGTGTATACCCTAAGACCTCCCTGTTCCACTGTTTTGTCGCCGTATTTGTTGGCAAGTTGCTCCTTAATCCAAAGAGCAAAATGAGGGGCTTGTGGAGGGTTAATTGATGCATAGGTTAGAGGTTCTTCAGCGGCTTTATCCGAATCATCCTGAGTAATATATTTATTGGCAACCATTTGTTTAAGTACTTCTTCCTGACGGCTTTTTGCAAGTTCCGGATGTGCCCCAAATGGAGAATAAGTAGAAGGTCTTTGAGGCAGCCCTGCCAAAAGTGCCGATTGGGCGAGACTAAGATCTTTTACAGGTTTTCCAAAATAGGTTTCGCTGGCTGTTTCAATCCCGTATGAGGTTCCTCCATAAGGGATGGCATTTAGATACATTTCCAAGATTTGATTTTTTGAATAAATTCCTTCCACAATCATTGTTAAAACCAGTTCCTGGGCTTTGCGCCGGATTGTTCTCTCGTCGGTCAGAAGTGAATTTTTAACCAATTGCTGGGTAATGGTAGAACCGCCCTGAAGCTCATGTTTGAAAATAGTGTTAAAAATCGCACGGGTAATTCCCGTATATGAAAGCCCCTGGTGTTTATAAAAATTCTTGTCTTCAATTGATATTGTTGCCTCTTTCATGTATTCGGGTATATCGCTGAGTTTGACCGGAGATCTTTTCTTGTCGGTATATATTTCGTAGATAAGTTTCTCATTCCGGTCAAAAATTTTTGTTGAGACGGGAATGGGGGCTGAAGACAGACGGGTTGGTAGGGGAATACCCCAAAAGAGGTAAACTCCCACAACAAATACAACCCCCCAATAAATCAGTCCTTTTAGACCCCTTTTTGTTGTATAAAGTGGTCTAAGTTTGGAGGCGACTCGGGAAAATGCTTTTCTCTTTTTTTTCATAAGGAAGAGAAATTATACTGCATATTAAGTATACCGCAAATTTTTTTGGTACAATTAACTCCGTATGGAAACGATTGAAGAGCTTGAAAAAAGATCATGGTGGGGCTACCTTGGTAGTGATCTCCAAAAACTTCTGTCAACCTCCGAATTTATTTATAGAGCCGTTGAAAGCTGGGGAGTAGATTTACCGGGCGGGAAAAGGGAATTTAGCGATTATTCGTTTGTTGTTTTTCCTGCGGCAAAAGCCTATGAAGGATTTTTAAAAAAACTTTTTCTTGACCTGAATTTTATTACGGAAGAAGATTATTACGGCAAACACTTTAGAATCGGAAAAGCCTTAAACCCGTCCCTGCCCAAGGAGTTTAGGCGTATGGGGGTATATGACAAAATAGTTCAGTATTGCCAAGGGGAAGGTCTTGCCGAAAAGCTTTGGGACGCATGGAGACTCTCGAGAAATCTGACTTTCCATTGGTTCCCTAATGAGAAAAATGCAATAACACTTACGGAGGCGGGGGAAAGGGTTGAGATGATAATTAATGTAATTGATGAGGCGTTCAAAGAGTGTAAAATAAAATAGCAAAGGAAATGGTAGCCAAAACTACATTAATAAAAAATGTCACGATATATTCCGCTTACCTAATTTTGGTTTGGGCGTTTTACCGTTTCCTTTTCCGGTTGCCTGACCAGGTAGAAGAACTTTTTGTTAAACCCATTCTTTGGCTTTTGCCCCTCTTTTGGTTTGTCAGAAAAGAGGGATTTGGCATTTCTTCACTGGGAATCACATTTAAAAAACTGTTCCCTGCAATTTACCTCTCGATCGGTTTGGGCGTGATTTTCGTTGGCCAAGGGCTTCTGACCAACTTTCTAAAATACGGCGGGTTTCATTTCGGAGCCAATTTAGGAAGCACCCCTTTTATGGTTTCCCTGGGGCTTTCCTTCATCACGGCGTTTTCAGAAGAGACTGCGTTTAGAGGATACATTTTTAGCAGACTTTTGCTTTCCTTAAAAAGCGAATTGAGCGCTAATATCATCCAAACCCTTCTTTGGACGGCAATTCATGTCCCCATAGCCTTCTTTGTTTGGGGCTATACGCTACCGCAGGGAATAATTTACCTCTTTCTCACAGCTATTTTTGGGATGGGCTCAGCATTCATTTTCGGCAGAACCAAAAATATTGTAGGACCGATCCTACTGCATGTCCTTTGGGAATGGCCGATAATCCTTTTTCGTTGACTTGACTTCATTTGAGTACGGAATTACTATAGTACTTACCCGATGTTGAAAAAGATCTTACTCGTTTTACCCGTTTTTGTCTTTGCTTTTGCCGTTCTTTCTATTTCGATTTTGCAGTCAACTTCGATTTTTTATTCATTTACGGCTCAAACCTCGGAATCCTCCGTTTTAGGAATAGAAACCCCCGAGATTAACTATCAAATGCCTTATCAGGGGAAGGTTTTACCCGATAACCCTCTTTGGATTTTCAAAGTCGCGAGGGACAGGCTTTGGTATTTGATTACATCATCGCCTCTTAAAAAGGCAGAACTGGCACTTCTATTTTCTGACAAGAGACTTGTATCCGCTCAAACTCTTTTTGAAAACAAAAAGCCCGACATTGCAATTTCCACTTTAGCCAAAGGGGAAAAATATTTGGAAATTGTCGTTGCCCAAGAGGCAATCGCCAGATCACAAGGATATGACACCTCAGCATTCCTGGAAAGATTAGCTGTGGCATCCCTCAAACATAGACAAATAATAGAGGGTTTGATACCTTTGGTACCGGAGGACGGTAAACCGTTGGTGATAAAAACTGAAGATTATTCAAAAAATACTTATAAAGCAGCAAAAGAAGGGCTAAATTCTAAGGGATTGCCTGTTCCGATTGACCCGTTTAATGGGGATTAATTGAACAAATTGCTTCACTTTTTTACACCTGTTCGCATGCATCAGTAAATTACCGTTTTTCGATTACCGCAAAAACTACAGGAATTATTAAAATCTTAAGCACACCCCGTGCGTAAGGTGATATATTTTGTATAAAATCTTACTAGTTGACAGTCTAGAGGTAGTGTTTGACAATCATTGTCATCACTAGTTGTAGAGTTTTTATTTTACATTCGTGAAACAATATGAAATGTCCTTTTTGCGGTGCAGCCGATACCAGTGTTTTAGAAAGCAGAACCGTAGGTGACGGAGTTTCAATCAGAAGGCGCAGGGAATGCGGAAAGTGCGGTAAGCGCTTTACTACGATAGAGGAAGTTAAAAGAAGTTTCCTTTGGGTGATCAAAAAGGACGGCAGACGCGAGGTGTTTGACAAGGAGAAGGTAAAAAGGGGGATACTCAGGGCTATCGAAAAACGTCCGGTTTCACTGGATCTGGTTGATGACATCACCGATGAGGTCGAAATGGAGATGTTAAGAAGTGACAAACAGGAAATACCGACCCGTGTTATCGGAAACGCCGTACTTAAAAGGTTAAAGAAAATTGATAAAGTGGCCTGGCTGCGATTTGCCAGTGTTTACCTTGAATTTGAAGACTTGGGAGATTTTGAGAAATTGATATAAAAATATGCAGGCACAACTAGTAAAGCCAGTAAAAAAACACACCAACGGAGATGCCAAGAAGCATTTAACCAATGCCGACTTTGTTTTTAAAGCCCCGGATTCTCCTACTGTTCTTGAAGGAATAAGAAAGGATGTTTTTTTAGACAGATACTCCCTTAAAGACGAAGAGGGAAAAGCTTTAGAAGAATATCCGGAGCAGATGTGGAAAAGAGTTGCCTGGGGAATTTCTCAACAGGAAAAGGTCGCATTAAGAAAAGAGTGGGAAGAAAACTTCTACTCCGCGATGACAGACTTTAAATTTGTTCCCGCAGGAAGAATCCTTTCAGGCGCAGGAACCCCGTATCAGGTTACTTACTATAACTGTTACGTCATCCCCAGTCCCGAGGACAGCCGTGGGGGAATTATGGAAAATATCACCATGACCGTTGAAATTCAGGCCAGAGGCGGAGGCGTCGGAGTAAACCTCTCCTCCCTCAGGCCCCGCGGTTCGAGAGTTAAGAAAGTAAACGGAACCTCATCAGGCCCCGTCAACTGGGCCGCCCTTTATTCAACCGCCAATCACGACGTAATTCAGCAGGGAGGTAGCAGGCGCGGCGCCCTGATGATCATGATGAACGATTGGCATCCTGATATAGAAGAGTTCATAACAGTCAAACAGGATTTAACCAAAATTCCCGGAGCCAACCTTTCGGTTTGCGTCTCGGATGCTTTTATGGAAGCAGTTGCCAAAGATGCTGATTGGGACTTGATTTTTCCCGACAACTCTTTTTACAAATATGACGACGAATGGGACGGCGATATTGAAAAATGGAAGTCAAAGGGCTATCCGGTGATAACCCACAAAACCCTTAAAGCCAAAGCCATTTGGGATCTAATCGCCGAGGCTGCCTGGAAGTCCGCAGAACCCGGAGTTGTTTTTGTAGACAGATACAACAAATTAAGTAACACCTGGTATTTTGAAAAAATAATTGCCACAAACCCCTGCGGAGAACAGGGCCTGGGTGCTTGGGGGGTATGTAACCTGGGGCACCTTAATTTACCGGCTTTTGTCAAAAACGGGGTAATGGACTACCGCTCCCTCGGAGAGCACGCGGCCATAGCCACCAGATTTTTGGACAATGTGGTGGACGCCAACTTTTATTTCTACGAAGAGAATAAAAAGACGCAGTTTGGCATCAGAAGAACGGGTTTGGGGACCTTGGGACTTGCAGATGCCCTGATCGCAATGGGTATTAAGTATGCCAGCAGCGAGTCAATTCCCGTAATTGAAAAAATCTATCAGACCATCCGCGATAATGCTTACGAAACATCGGCTCTTTTATCTAAAGAAAAGGGACCTTTCGGCCAATTTGATAAAGAAAAATACCTGCAGGGAGTATTCATTAAAAAGCTTCCGGAGAGAATTAAGAAATTAATTGCCAAAAACGGCATAAGAAATGCAATCATTTTGACCCAGGCCCCGACAGGAACCATTTCACTTCTTGCCGGAGTTTCTTCGGGAATTGAACCGGTTTATGAATTTACGTATAAGAGAAACGACAGAACGGGGGAGCATATGGTTAATCATCCTCTTTATCAGAAATGGGTTGACGCACATCCCGGGGAGGCTGTTCCCGGTTATTTTGTCGGGGCTAACCAGTTGGATCCGGAAGACCATGTCAGGGTGCAGGCAACCATTCAAAATCTGACGGATTCCTCAATTTCAAAAACCGTAAACGCCCCCAATTCTCACTCGGTTGATGATGTTAAAAAACTCTACAGACTGGCATACGAATTAGGCTGTAAAGGAATTGCATATTTCAGGGAGGGCAGTAGGGTCGGAGTTTTATCCAGAGTTTCCGATAATCAGAAAGATACCCAAAAACAGGTAACTCTTGAAAGACCTCTCAGGGTTGACGGGGCAACATATAGGATTCCAACTCCCTTGGGGGTTTCTTTCATAACGGTTAATCAGGATTCTAACGGCAATCCCTTTGAGGTTTTTATAACCATAGGCAAAGCCGGAAGCGAAGTCGCGGCCATGGCGGAAGCTCTGGGGAGAATGATTTCAACAACTCTCAGGTTCGGAAACCATCTTCCTGCAATGGAGCGGGCCCGCGAAATAGTTGACCAATTAAGAAATATCGGCGGAGGGAGGTCGGTCGGATTTGGCCCGAATAAAATAAGATCTCTTCCCGATGCGGTTGCCAAAGCGCTATCGCTGCACTTCGGTTTCAACGGGGAAAACCATGCAGAGTCAAGCTTAAACGGAAAGACCGAGATAGCCTCGGAGCCTGATTTACAGGCTGTGGTCAATCCAGTAGTATATAGTGTTGCAACCCAAGACGGAACCGCGCCAATCGCCTCCACCCCGGCTCAGGCGGTAATTTTAAATAAAGTGGGGGACATTTGCCCTTCATGCGGAGCCAGCGCTCTAGTTTATGAAGAAGGCTGTGCTAAATGTCATGCTTGTGGGCACTCAGAATGCTGAAAGCATTCTGAATTAATAATTTACAATTTTAATTTTTAAATGGCGATCTATACGCGCAAAGGGGACAAGGGGGGAACAGGGCTTTTTTCTCCCGATCGGTCAAAAAAAATTCGGATAAGTAAGTCTTCTTTGAGAATTGAGGCGATTGGTTCAATTGACGAAGCAAACACATCTCTTGGTTTGGCCGCTTCCTTTGTCAAGAACAAGAAACTAAGGAAGAAAATAGCTGATATTCAAAAACACCTTTTTGAAATAGGGGCAGATCTGGCAGGAGCAAAGATTGAGTTAGACGGGCAACTATCTCAAAAAATGGAAAAGGAGATTGACGAAATGGATAAAAGGCTACCCAAACTAACGCACTTTATTCTTCCGGGGGGAGGGCGCGCGGGAAGCCTTCTTTTTATGGCCAGAACTTTTGTTAGACGTGCAGAAAGAAGAGTGGTTGGTCTTTCGAAGAAAGAAAAGGTTTCTGCCGAAATATTAATTTATCTTAACAGGCTTTCCGATTATGTTTATACGTTGGCAAGGTATTCAAACTTCAAAGAGAAAATAAAAGAAGAGGCTTGGAGCAGGTAGTTAACTGATATACAATGAGTGTATATGGCGGCCACACCCGAAATTCCAAGACCCGAGCCTCAGATACAGGAGGTAAAAGAGGCTGAATTTATTGTTCCTGAGACACTAAGCCAATCAGGAGTTAAGGTAGTCCAAAAGAACTTTACGGCGCAGGTAAAAGGGGACAAAGGGCAACCCCTGATTCAGACCCCGCCGACCCAGGTGATCTCGGTTCAGCCTCCGGCAGACGACAAAACCCTTACCACCTGGTCAAAAGGGTCAGTTGAATCGTCCCTAACATGGCTGGGAATGTTTTGGATCAGAGTTATCAAAAAAGCCATGTTTTTTGGCTGGCGGATAATAGGAAAAACTCAATAACATGTTATTTGATTCGATTAATTTTAACGGCATAATATTTGTAGCGGTTTCAATAGCCCTACTTATCTTTTTGCTTGTTGCTTTCGGCTATGCTCTCTTTATGTATTTCAAAAATAGGGGCAGGGAGGCAAGTTCGATTGACTCGGTTCTTCTCCAGGTGGCGGTTCCTCGAAACAATGAAATAAAAATAGACGTTATGGAGCAGCTCTTTTCATCACTTTATTCGATGAAAAAAGGGGGCTGGAAGCAAAAATTTTCTATCCAACCCACGATTTCTTTTGAGATAGTTGCTAGACAGGAAGACATCCGTTTTTACGTTTGGGCCCCAAAAAAGATTAAGGACTTGATAGAAAAACAGATAAATGGGGCTTATGCGGACGCGGAAATTATTGAAGTAGATGAATATAATATTTTCAACGGTGAAGGGCGTGTTGCTTATAAATCTTTTCAACTAGGGAAAAGTAATTTTTACCCGCTTAAAACTTTTAAGGATTTGGCAACCGATCCAATGCTTGGTATTACCTCTGCTCTTGCCAAGATGGGTCAGGGGGAGGCGGCCGTAATACAGGTTTTAATTTCTCCCGCAGAAAGCGACTGGCAAAAACAAGGGAGCAGATTTATTGGGGACACCAAAAAACAGGAGAGCGATCCCGAAAAGGCAAAGTTTTCTACTTCAGCAAAAACCCTCGAGGCCATTGAAGGAAAAATAAGTAAACCCGGTTTTGAAACTTCGATTCGCGTGATCGTAGTATCTGAAAATGAGGAGTCTGCAAAAAGTCATGTGGCCAACATCGGCAGTTCCCTGGCTCAGTTTGCCGGAGATCTGAACAACCTAAAAAGTCGCAAGGTTCATAACAAAGCCTCTTTCATGGAGGACTTCCTTTACAGGTATCAACCAATGTTTAACATTTTGGGTAATCACGCCTCGATCCTAAACTCTGAAGAGCTGGCAACCATCTTTCATTTTCCTAATAAGCAAATCACAACCCCGCATCTTTTCTGGTTGAATTCAAAAACTGCCCCTGCCCCGAGTCAAATTCCGTCCGAGGGGCTTTACCTTGGGCTTAGCGCCTATAGAGGGATTAAAAGACAGGTTCATATCGGCAACGAAGACCGCATGAGGCATGTTTATGTTATCGGAAAAACCGGTACAGGGAAATCCGAGCTTCTTAAAAGCCTGGTTCTGCAGGATATTCGTGAGGGTAAGGGACTTTGTTTTATGGATCCTCACGGAGACGCCATTGAGGATATTTTAAAACTCATTCCTCCAGAGCGTGCCGAGGACGTAATTTATTTTAACCCCAGCGATACTGAGCGTCCTCTGGGACTTAACCTTCTTGAAGCTAAAACCGAGGATGAAAAGCATTTTGCAGCCACGGCCGTAATTAATATGATGTACAAACTTTTTGATCCGTATAAAACCGGAATAGTAGGACCCCGTTTTGAACATGCGGTCAGAAATGCAATGCTTACTGCGATGTACGAACCGGGAAGCACATTTGTAGAAATTATGAGAATTTTAACCGATGCCAGGTTTGTCCAGGAGCTTTTGCCAAAAGTTGCCGACCCGATTATCAGAAGATATTGGACAGACCAAATTGCACAAACTTCAGATTTTCATAAGTCGGAAGTTTTGGATTACATTACTTCAAAGTTCGGACGGTTTGTCACAAATAAACTTATTAGAAACATCATCGGACAGTCCCAAAGTTCATTTGATTTACGCAAAGTAATGGACGAGGGTAAAATCTTACTTATTAATTTGGCAAAAGGAAGCCTGGGAGAGGAAAACAGCAACTTTCTGGGCTTGATACTTGTTCCCCGGGTTTTGATGGCCGCCATGAGCAGGGTGGACGTGGATATGGATAAAAGACGCGATTTTTACTTCTATGTAGATGAGTTTCAGAATTTTGCCACACCCGACTTTGCCGTAATCTTGAGCGAGGCCAGAAAATACCGCTTAGGACTTTGTGTTGCAAATCAGTTTATCGGACAGGTTGAAGAGGAAGTCAAAAACGCGGTATTTGGGAATGTCGGAACGATTGTTGCCTACCGGGTAGGGGTAAGTGATGCAGGTTATCTTGCTCATGAGTTTACTCCGGTTTTTGGTGAAGATGATCTTCTAAATGTCGAAAGGTACCATGCCTACGTTAAAACGATTGTAAATAATGAACCGGTTCCTCCTTTTTCCCTGGATACGACCAAGGATTTAAGCAAAATTAAGGCCATGGAAAGCCCAAGAATCGCCGAAATTATTAAGGAAATGAGCAGACTCAAGTATGGACGGGACGAAAAATTAGTTGAGGCGGAGATTGCAAGGAGGGCAAAGCTCTGATATTCTTCAAACTATGAATATCGGAGTAATAGGCTACGGATACGTAGGGCGGGCAACGGGGGAGGGGTTTGCAATTAACCCTAAAAACAAAATCTTCTGGTTCGATAAATTTAAAGAAAGTCCGAACACCCTTAATGAAGTAATTGACAAAAGCGACTTTATTTTTATTGCGGTTCCCACTCCTATTTTTGAGGATTATTCCGGAATGGATATGGGTATTGTTGAGGAAGTTATCGGACAAGTTGCTCCAAAAGTCTCAGGGACGGATAAAATCCTGATTATCAAATCGACTTCTCTTCCGGGAACAACCAAAAAAATGGCGGAAAAATTTCCGGAAGTTAACTTTGTCATGAATCCTGAGTTTTTGACACAAAAAAATGCGGGGGCAGATTTTCTAAAGCCTTATAGAACTGTTATCGGCTGTAGTTCCCCTGAGGTGGGGGAGAAGGTCAAAAGGCTTTACGAATCAATTTTGCCCCCGGATCAGAAATACATAATCACCGATACCATAAGTGCGGAGTTAACAAAGTATATGAGTAACCTTATGCTTGCCAGCAAAATTATTTTAGCTAACGAGTTTTACTTTTTGTCGAAAAAAGTCGGAGCCAATTATGAAGAAGTCAGGCGTGCTGTTGAAGCGGATCCGAGAATAGGAACTTTCCTCAAAGTTCCAGGATGGGATGGGGATTTTGGTTTTGGACAGGCTTGTTTCCCTAAAGACATGGTTGGAATACTCGGCCTTGCTAAAGATTTGAAGGTAGATGTATCGGCATTGGAAGCGATATGGAAGAAAAACCTCAAAATCAGGAAGAATAGGGATTGGGAGGCAATGCCTCAGGCTTTCAAAAAGACTAAATAACCCCGGTTTGATATAATTGCCTCATCTGATAAAAAATAAGGGCATGTAACTCAGTGGTCAGAGTGCCAACCTTATAAGTTGGAAGTCCTTGGTTCGAACCCAAGCATGCCCACCCATTCGATTCTGTGCGAGCCCACAAGTAAATCGACTTCATCGAGACCCACACTCTTCTGTTTGATTCTTCCTCAGGGGGCAACTCGGAGCCAGGCATATCGTCGGTAATTTGTTGTTATTACCGTTTATCTGAACCGTCACCAACTGTTTAGATTCAGTTATTCTCTCCATGAGAAAACACCTACCTTGCGCATAGTATCTTCCAGGGTAAATTATCTTGGGTGTAAATTTAACCCTCGATTCACAATTTTCAATTTCCGCGGTTATCATTACAACTCGATGAGGCTTTGCTTTTTACCGGGCTCGGTTATTTGGGCAAGCTCTAAGTACCTTTCGGTTGTGGAGAGGCGTTTATGGCCCGTTACCTGGGAAAGAAGAACAATATCAACTCCCGCCTTCAAGTTTTCAACAATGAATGTGGTCCTAAGATCGTTTACCGAGTAATTAGGAAGTTCCGCCCTCTGTACATATCTGGCAATTGAGGCTCTGATATTTCTAACCGCCAAAGGCTTGCCGTTTTTACTGATAAACACATAAGGTGAGTCGGCTTTAGGCCTGATTGTCGTATAGGAGGCTAAAACGTCGGCGGCCGGTTTATTGAGAGGGACATTCCTCTCCGGTTGAGTGGCATAGGCCTCAATTTTTAAGGAATCCTTGCCCATATTAGCAGTTTTAAGACCGGCCACCTCAGAAATCCTAAGCCCTGTTTGCAGGATAATCTCGATTATTGCGGCGATTCTGATATCGCTTCTGACCACATCTCTTAGGGCTCTATATTCCATTTGAGAAAGGAACTTGGGAAGGGTGTTTTCAATTTTGGGATGAGCCACTGAAGCCGAGACGTCGGAAGTAATGATATTTTCGGCAATCATCCACCTAAAGAAAGTTTTAACGGCGTTTAACTTTCTACTAACTGACTTTGGGGTATATTTGTCGGCCAGTAGAGTGTCGCGGAAGGAATCAAGATCATCAGGACGAACCTGCTCCGGAAGAATTCTCTGCCTTTTAATCAGGAAGTCCACGAGCTGTTCCAGGTCGCTTCTATAGGCGAGTACAGTAGCAGGAGAGCGCCCTTTAGTCTTAAGGGACTCGATGAACTTGGGGAACAGGTTTTTGATCGGCTCTTGTGTCATAATAATATGATTTGATGCAGGTTAATCTACCTAATTGCCCTGCAATTATAGCCGAAATTATGAAGATGTCAACGTATTACAGGATGATGTAATGAAAATTATAGAATATGTCAAAATTAAGGCCAAAACCCTGCTGGGGATCGCCACCTGGGTATTAGCACTTTTTTTGCTCATCTCAACTGTTAGAAATATAGGAAGGGTAAGGGGTATTAATAGCGCCGTGCAGGAGGAAAAGGATAAAGTGGAAAAGATGAAGGAGGAGAATGCCGTCCTTGAGGCACAAATTGCCCAGACTCAAGGATCAGCCTTCATTGAGAAACAGATTCGAGATAAGCTTGGTCTTGCCAAAGAGGGCGAAGCAATAGTAGTTTTGCCGGACACCGAAATCCTCAGGAAGCTTGCTCCCCAAATTCCGGTTGAACAAAACTCACTTCCGGATCCCAATTGGAGGAAGTGGCTGAAGCTGTTTATTTAATTTGGTTGCGGGGCTGGGAGTTGAACCCAGCCTGCGAGATTATGCTTTTCTCGTTTCTCCGGTTTCCCGGAGTGTCGGACTATGTCTTCCCTGAAACGTATCCAGAGCTTGGCGTATAGTCTCTACGGACTCGCCCTGTGAGATAATTTGACATCTCATAGGGATTGCCTCGGCGTTGCCGTGACTAAATTTTAGGTTTCACCGATACAGCCAAGATATCAATTAATTTTTTAATTGAGCCCATTTTGAGCCTCGCGTGCAGCCGTACACTACCCCGCATATAACTAACTTTGGTATTATACCATGAAATTTGCTAAAATTGAGCCTTGAAAGCCGGCGTAGCTCAGTGGCAGTAGCGAACGTTTCATAAGCGTTAGGTCACAGGTTCGATCCCTGTCGCCGGCACAAATTTGACTTTTGAGAAGTAGTTTGCTATAGTCCCTATAGTTAAAGAAAAGCTTTGATCCGGAGGGATGGAACCGGTGAGCTGAGGTCTAAATCACCTACAGAGGCGAAACTGTAAAAAGTCCGCAACGAGTGTCGGAAACGGAGCTCGTCAAGAATAAGGTTTCCTTATCTTAACGATCTCGCTTTGGCGAGATTTTTGTTTAAGGAGATAAAGCAGGGTGGCACAGCCATTAGAAGGCCCTTGCAAGTTTTTCCTCGATTTTTATTGGGGGAAGATTTGCAAGGGCTTTTTTTTATAGCCTTAGAGTTCTTTGACAGAGGGGTTTTGACTTAAAAACTACGAAAGGAGGAAAAAATGAAGAAGTGGTTCAAGGATAATAAGTACGAAATACTTTTGGTAATCCTGGGTTTGGCTATATTTTCATTAATACTTGCAGCCGAAGCAGGAGTCTTTGGTCCTTTACCACCGCCTATTAACACGGAACCGTGTTCCGGTTGCATTAATTGGTAAAGGGATAAATAGGGTGGCAATAATTAGCAACTTTACTGTTGCCACCCAACCTCTTTTTTAATAAGTTTTAATTATCTACCCCTCTGTCAGCCTTAAGAAGATATTATTTTGTGTTAAACTAGAAACTAATTATGGACAAAAAACGGGTATTTTCCGGTACAAGGGCAACAGGTAGGCTGCACCTGGGTAACTATTTGGGTGCGGTCAAGGGTTATTTGGAACTTTCCAATAATCCCGAGTATGAAACCATTTATATGGTTATGGATTTACATGCCATAACAACCCCTTTTGATAAGGAGAAATTGGCCCAAAACACGAGGGATGTGGTCATGGACTATCTTGCTTGTGGCCTTGATCCAGAAAAATCTATTATTACCGCCCAATCTTTAGTTCCCGAACACACATACTTGGCCCACATCCTTTCGGCTGAAATATCAGTTGCCAGAATGCAGCACCTGCCAACTTTTAAGGAAAAAGTAGCTCAACATCCTGACAGCGTAACCATGGCACTTCTTAATTATCCTGTGCTCATGGCGGCGGACATTCTCCTTTATAAAGCAAGCCTTGTTCCGGTCGGGATCGATCAGGAGCCGCATCTAGAGGTCGCTCGCGAGATTGCCAGGAAAATGAATCAAAAATATGGCACCGACTTTCCGGAACCAAAGAGGTTTACAACAAAGTGTGAATACATGCCTTCCTTAACAGGGGAGGGGAAGATGAGTAAAAGTGTAGAGGGGAGTTTTGTTAGCTTGACCGATGATTTAGAGACAATTAAGAGAAAACTGTCAGTAGCGCCGACAGATTCAGGTAAAGGAAACAGAATCCCTGAAAAAGGGGGAGTGGCCAACCTTTTGCAGTTTGTTGAACTTTTTGAAGGAAAAGACCAAAGGAAAAAGTTTGAAAATGACTATTTAGGTGTCGGAATTAGGTATGGAGATCTGAAGGCAGAGTTGGCAGAGGCAATTTGTAAAGAATTAAAGCCGATTCAGGAGGAGAGAAAGCATTTTGAAGAAAACCCGGATGAAGTTGATAGAATCATCAGGGAAGGGGCAGAAAAGGCAAGTAAGATTGCCAAAGAGACCGTTAAAGAAGTAAAAGAGAAAATGGGATTTATTTAATATGGATAATATTTCGCTTGATGATTTTTCGAAAGTTGATATCAGAATTGGCACTGTTATTAAGGCTGATGTCCCGGGGTGGAGTCACTGGGTAATAAGAATAGAGGTTGATTTAGGACCCGAGATTGGAAAAAAGAAGGGATTCTCCGGCATAATGAAGTTTTTTAAACCTGAGGACCTGGAGGGGAAACAATTCCCATTTGTAGTAAATCTGGAGCCTAAAAAGATCGGTCCCGAGCATGAACTGTCGGAGGCAATGATGATCATGGCGGTTCCCAAGGAAGACGAAGAAACCCCCACAGTTCTTTTTAAACTTCAAAAAAAGGTTCCGAATGGCACAAAAGTAAGATAGTTGGTATACTTCTCCCGTATGGATCCAAGAAAGATGTTTAATCAAGATTCCGGTAAAAAGGGTGCCAAAGGAAAAAAACAGTTTCAGTTTAAGCTGAAAGTCAATCTTTGGACGATTGCCCTTACGTTTTTGGTTATATTTTTCGTAATTCCGGGAATAATCGCGGCTTTTCAAACGATCGGCACCTCCAGTAATGAAAATATTTCTCAAGTCTTGACCGATATCAAGGCCGGGAAAGTGGATAAAGTAACAGTAGACAGCACAAAACTTATTGTAACTTATACAGACGGGGGCACAAAACTTTCTACAAAGGAGGAGGGTGAAAGCTTTTCCGATGTTCTCAAAAATGCGGGGGTTGATCCTGCCGGCGTAAATTATGAGGTTGTCGACCAGTCACTCTCGAAAGTTATGGGAAACGTTTTGGGTGTAGTTTTGCCGATACTTCTGATGGTGGGTTTTTTCTATTTTATTTTAAAAGCTCAGAATAAAGGGGCACAGGATATTTTCTCGTTTGGTAGAAGCCGCGCCAAGGTTTTTGCTAAAGGCAAGCAAAGCATCACTTTTACCGATGTTGCCGGGGTGGATGAGGCTAAAAAGGAACTTGAGGAACTTGTGGATTTCCTTAAAAACCCGGTAAAATACAGAAAAATAGGAGCCAGGACCCCCAAAGGAGCACTTCTTGTGGGCCCATCCGGTGTTGGTAAAACACTTTTGGCTAAAGCTGTAGCGGGAGAGGCCGGGGTGCCGTTTTTCTCCATGGCGGGAAGCGAATTTATGGAAATGCTGGTCGGAGTTGGAGCCTCCCGTGCCCGCGATCTTTTTGCCCAAGCCAAAGCTTCTGCCCCCGCAATCATTTTTATTGATGAAATTGACGCAATCGGACGCCAAAGGGGGAAGGGTCTTATGGGGGGGCATGATGAAAGAGAGCAGACACTGAATCAAATTTTGGTTGAAATGGACGGCTTTACCCCAAATGACAACGTGATTGTTGTTGCGGCTACAAATAGGGGGGATCTTCTTGACCCGGCACTTCTACGGCCCGGAAGATTTGATAGAAGAATTATTCTTGATATGCCGGATAAAGAAGGAAGACTGGCGATTCTTCATATCCATGCCCGGGGCAAGAAATTTGCAAAAGGAGTGGATTGGGGTAAGGTTGCAGATAGAACAGTCGGATTTTCAGGAGCTGATCTTGAAAACATGCTTAATGAGGCTGCAATCGGTGCTGCAAGGGGCAACAACTCCCAAATCTCGATGGCCGACCTTGAAGAGTCTTCAACCAAGGTTAAACTCGGGCCTGCAAAAAAGAGGCTTCAAAGCGATGAGGATAAAGCTCTTACCGCCTACCACGAGGCCGGACATGCAATTGTTACCCATTTCCTTAAAAAAATGGATCCGGTTCATAGGATCTCGATAGTCGCCCGCGGAATGAGTTTAGGCCACACCTTAATTCCTCCCGTGGGAGATAGGACTCACGAGACCAAATCACGCCTTTTGGAACAGATTACGGCCATGCTTGGGGGTAGGGCCGCCGAGGAGGTAGTATTCAATGAAATGACCAGCGGTGCCGCAAATGACATTGCCCAGGCTACGAAGATTGCCAAAGCAATGGTGGTTGAGTTTGGAATGGGGGAACTGGGACCAATGAATTTAGGAGCTGATATGGGACTGGGGGATTTTGGCCAGATGGAGTGGTACGAACAGGCTCAAAATTCACCAGCTTTCATGGAAAAAGTTGATGCCGAAACTAAAAAGTTTTTGGATGCCGGTTATAAAGCTGCGGTAAAACTTATTAAAGAGAAAAAAAGACTATTGGACAGGGTCAGTACGGCTCTGCTTGATAAAGAAACCCTGGACCGTGATGACTTCGAAAAGATTGTGGGTACAAAAACCTCGTAGCTTGTTTCTTTAATAATTAACTTTTATAATCTCCGAAGTTATGGCTGAAAGATTACCCCAAGCAGAGACCCCTGTTATCAGATTTCATCACATAGGGCTTTGGGATGAGTTTGTTGAAAAATATACAGAAGCCTTGGGGGGTATCTATCCGTGGGATCTTTCGGGCGAAAATTACAGAAAAGCAGAGTCGTTTATTTTTGATCATGTACGTGCCTGCGCAAATACCGAGGTTCACGCAAGGGAATATTTCGAAGAGTTGTCTTTAACTGGGGGTCGGTCGAGCCGGGAAGATCTGGAATATCTTTATGACATTATCGGGTCAACTCAGGCGGATTTTGACGAGGTTCTGGAAAAGAGGACTAAAGCGTTTACGAAGATTTTTGCTGCAGTTTCCAACAATAAAAATAATCTAATAATATTGAATACTGAACCTGATGACATTTGCGGCTCTTGCGCAATAGGGCTGCACTGTAACAGAACCTTCATACAGAAAGTTATCAGAAGCGATAGAGACTTTATTTATATGCGGATAATGCAAAAATTGATAAATCGTTATGGTTTGGGGGGCCCTCTCGACAGAGGCGGGGTTGGCAGGCTCGGTAAAGATGAAATGTATATTAGCGGAGAAACATTATTTAACCGTGAATTTCACAGACTGGTGTCATCCGAAATTATTAAAGTGTATAAAGAAGCTTGGATGCTCCATTATTAATACTTCTGGTACAATACACTTGTGGGAAAACTAGTTCTGATTGACGGGAATGCAATTCTTCACAGGGCCTTTCATGCTATGCCACCGCTTACTACAGGGAGCGGAGAGCCTATCAATGCCGTTTACGGACTTGTATCAATGTTTCTTAGGGTAATTCAGGATCTGGCACCCGATTCAATTGCCGTTGCTTTTGATGAAAAGGAACCGACCTTCCGCCATAAAGAGTTTGGAGAATATCAATCGCAAAGACCCCCTACGGCGGATGAGCTTTCCTCTCAGTTTGGGAAGGCCAGGGATTTTTTTGAAGCCATCCAAGTTCCGATTTATTCAGTGCCTGGGTTTGAAGCGGATGATGTGATTGGGACAATTGCAGAGTATGTGACCAAAGGTCAAAAATCTAAGGAGAATGTGGTGATTGTGACGGGGGACAGGGACATTCTGCAGCTGGTGGATGACAAAAAGGGGATTAAACTATATATGCCGGTTGCGGGGCTTACCAATGCCAAGCTTTACGGTGAGAAAGAAGCGAAAGAAAGGATGGGAGTACCCGCCGATAAAATCCCCGACTATAAAGCATTAGTCGGCGACCCCTCCGATAATTATCCGGGAGTTGCCGGAATCGGACCCAAAACCGCCGAAAAGCTTTTGGAAAAGTATGACAGTATTGATCATATTTATGCTCATTTAACCGATATTGAGCCAAATGTACGGCAGAAATTAGTGGCTAAAAAAGATGACGCAAAACTCTTCCATAGACTGGCTACCATCGTGAGAAACGTTCCGATAAAAATTGATTACAAAGATATGGAAGATTGGAAAATCGATAGTCCGGAGGTTATAAATCTATTTCAAGAATTCGGTTTTAAGACATTAACCGAAAGAATCAAAAAGGCCGGAAAAGAAATTAAGGGGCAAAAACAGACAACACTTTTTTAATGCGGAGAATTGCAATAGTACACGATTATTTAATAGATTTTGGGGGAGCCGAAAGGGTGCTTTTAGCGCTACATAAAACTTATCCGGATGCTCCCATCTATGTTTCAATTTACAGGAAATCCCGTCTTGGAAAATTTGCCGATAAATTTAGAGGCGCAAAGGTGATCCAGTCGGGTTTCGGGTATCTGCCTTTTGCGGATAAGCTTATTTCCCCTTTCAGGTTTTTAATCCCCGCAATTTGGGGGAGCCTTGATTTAACAGCATACGATTTGATTATTTCTTCAGCCAGCTGGGCGGTGACAAAAGGATTTGAAAAGAAAAAAGGAGCTACCGAAATATGCTATTGCCATACGCCGCCAAGGTATTTATATGGCTACGATACCTCCAGAAGGTTTGACGGGGTAATGGGCAAACTTGTTAGTTTTTATAGACTGCTTGTTAATCATTTCATGCTCCAATATGATTTTAAACAGGCTCAAAAAGTCGATTATTTTGTGGCCAATTCAGAAGAGGTCAAAAGAAGGATTGAGAAGTTTTACCGCCGCGGTTCAACTGTCATTTACCCGCCGGTCGAACTTCCGAAACTGGGGGCTAGCACTTCGGATAGGAATTACTATTTAACCGGAGGGCGTCTCACCGCTGCCAAAAATTTTGATTTGATAATTAAAGTTTTCAACAAACTGGGGTTACCGCTACAAATTTACGGATCAGGGCCTTTAGAAAAATATCTCAAAAGCATGGCAAAGGATAATATAAAATTTTTAGGAAAAGTATCGGACGAGCAAATGGCGAATTTATACGGAGGGGCAAAAGCATTTGTTTTAGCCCAAAAAGATGAAGATTTCGGAATGACCGCGGTTGAGGCGATGTCATTTGGGACGCCCGTGATTGCCTTTAAAGGCGGGGGGTATTTAGAATCTGTAATCGATGGCAAAACGGGGCTGTTTTTTAGTGAACTGGATAGCGAGAGTTTATCTTCAGCGGTTGAGAAATTTGAAAAAGCCAAATTAAAACCGGAGGACTCCGTTCGCCAATCTAAAAAATTTTCAAAAGAAAGATTTATGAAAGAAATGGTTACATTTATTGACAAACATGCCTGAACTACCTGAGGTTGAAGCTATTAAATTACAATTAGGAAGACTGCTGAAAGGTCATAAAATTGTTTCGGTTGAAGTCAAAAGCAGGAAGACTTTTCAGGGAGACGGGACTAAAATTATCGGCGGAAAAGTGACAGGGACCAGACGGTTTGGGAAGGTTTCCGTAATTGATTTGAATAACGGCTGTTCTATTCTTACACATGTTAAGCTAACGGGGCAGTACATTTATAGGGGGCCCAATCTCTCAAATCCCAAACCCCTGTCACCAAAAGTAATGGGAGGAATCCCCGGGCCCCATACTCTGGTTACTTTCAATCTGGATAAAGGCGGGAATCTCTATTACAACGATGTCAGGAGGTTTGGCTGGATACGTGTCGTAAAAACTTCCGAGGTCGAGACCGAACAATTTATTAAAAAGTTGGGTCCGGAGCCCTTCGGCTCCGCTCAGGGCCATGGCCCCAAAATATTAACTCTCAATATTTTTAAAGACATTTTGAGTAAATCCGGCCGGCCTGTAAAAATAGTTCTTATGGACCAGGAAAAAATGGGGGGAGTGGGGAATATTTATGCTAATGATGCGCTCTGGCTTGCTAAAATTAGTCCTAAAACTCCCGCGAAAGATTTGGATCAGAAATCTGTTAAAGACCTCTATAAAGCAATGCTCTCCGTTCTTAAAGAGGGGATAAAACATGGCGGCGCATCCGAGCTGGCTTTTGTGACACCGGACGGCACCGAAGGGGAATACCAAAAACATACTTTAGCTTACGGCCAGGAGGGGGAGCCATGCGAGAGATGCCACAAAGCCATAATCAAAAAGTTCTTTTTAGGGGGACGCGGAACGTACTTCTGCCCCAAATGCCAAAAGTGACATAATGGATTAATGAATAACGGATTAAACGGGGAAACTTACAAAAAAATTGAGGCATTCGCGCTTTCCAGAATGTCAGATCTCAAATCTGTCAGCCATAATGATTATCATGTTATCCGTGTAAAGGACAATGCTTTGAAAATTGCAAAGCTTTTGGGTGTTGAAGGAAGACTTGATAAAAACCTGCTTGCCGCAATCTGCTTTCTTCATGATTTTACCTACAGCATAAGAAAACCGAATATCTATACATATATTTTTGAAGGTAGGATCGAAAGGCGGATGATCCGCACGGCTTTGAAGAAATTTGATATTTCGGATGAAACGAAAGAAATAATGATAGACGCGGTTTTCAGACATACCCACAGCTTTCCTTTTAAGAAGTTGAATAAAGGACACAGCCTTTATGCCAAAATTCTTCAGGATGCAGACACCTTGGATTTTTTTGACAAAACCCGGATAAATTATTTTTTGATGATGGGGAATCATGGCTTTTTCAAAGGAATCAGAAAGAGTTTTATAAATGCGTTAATAAGATACGGAGTGAATAACCTCGGTGCGTTTCTGAACTTTCCAGCTTTGGCAAAAACTTTCTTTGAAGATCCTTCAATGAAGCTAAAAGAACAGTTCCATTACTACGAATACGGTGCGGGGAACGTAAAAACGCTTCTTTTTCTGCCCGGCTATGCGGACAGCGGCCTGATGTATCAAAAGTTGGGCAGAAGTTTGTCCAAGGACCACCGTGTGATTGCGCTGGACTTTCCGATGATCCATGACCCGGAAAAAATTTATGACCTTACCACGCTCACGGATTTTGTTGAAAGGTTCGTTAAAGAATTGGGATTGGAAAACTTTACAATCGCGGGCTTTTCCTCATGCGGGCATGTTGCTGTCAATTATGCTTACAATAACCCCGGTAAGTTAAAAGAACTTGTGCTTCTAAACTCCACGCCGAGATTTATTTTGTCAAAGACCAACCGCAGGATTTATAAAATTCTTACTCCGTTTTTCTTACTCAGGCCGGTTCTTTTTATCTATTCAAGATTCAATACAATAAAGATCATCAGAAAGATTTTAAAACTACCTCATATATCCTCTTTTACCATAGACAGGATGAGAAGCTACTATTATTCGGTTTTCGGCACAGCAGCGCATTTAATAGGGGAATCGGTTTTGGTTAGATTCAAAAAGGTAAAAGTGCCGAAGAAAATAATATTTTTTAAAGATGACACAATAATACCGTGGGAACGCTATCAGCATTTTGTAGAAAAACTTGACTGCGAGGTTGTCGTTTTTTCTGAGGGCTTACATGCAGACAAAAGAATTTATTGGGAAAAACTCAAATCCCTTTGGTTAAAAACTCCAAAAATAGAATTTCAGGACGTAAATATTGAAAAAAGTAAATAAATTGTATTTAATTCAAAGTCAAACGTGATCAAATCAATTAAACTTCTGGGTTTTAGGAATTTTAAAAAAGGTGTTTTTGAATTTTCGCCAAAAATAACTGTTATAGTGGGGCCCAACGCATCGGGCAAAACCAATATCATAGAGAGCATTTTTCTTCTGTCGACAGGCAGAAGTTTTAAGGCCAGGGTGGAGGAGGAGACGGTTAATCACCAAAAGGATTTGGCACGGGTTAAGGGTAATTTATCTGGGGGGACCATCCTGGAGGCGATAGTAACGCGGGGGCTAATCGATATAGGGACCCAAAGGCCCGAAAAAGTGGTGCGGAAGAAACTTTTGATAAACGGGGTACCAAAACGGTTGGTTGATTTTTCGGGAAACCTTAAAACCGTCCTTTTCGGGCCTTGGGATATAGATCTTGTTACGGAATCGCCGTCTCTTAGAAGGAAATTTTTGGACACCGTTATCTCACAAGTTGACAGGGAATATCGAAGAAGCGTTCTTTCTTATGAAAAAGGCGTCAGGCAAAGAAATAAGCTCCTTTTCCGCATACGCGAGGAAGGGGTCTCCCGCAGTCAGCTTGCTTTTTGGAACCAGCTTCTTATTAAAAATGGCGACTATATTACGGTTAAGAGAGAGGAATTTATCGAATTTATAAATAAACTGCATGGCGTTGACAGCCGGGACTTTCAACTCACCTATGACCGTTCGGTGATAAGCGAAGGACGGCTGGAGCAATACAAAGAGGAAGAAGTGGCCGCAGCAACAACTTTAGTGGGGCCTCACAGGGATGATTTTATTTTCAAACTGGAAAATAGAGATCTTGCGGCATACGGAAGCCGCGGGGAGCAGAGAATGGGAATTTTGTGGCTAAAAATGGCAGAACTTGCCTTTATTGAAGAAAAAACAGGGGAAAAACCAACCCTTCTTCTTGACGATATTTTTTCGGAGCTTGACCACAAACACAGAGGTATCGTGATGGGACTAACGAAGAATCAGCAAACTATCATTACGACGGCAGACCCTCACTTTATCGGTAATTTAAAAAAAGTGGAAAAAATTGAATTAACTGGTTAAAATGTCACCATGGATAATAGAGCCGAATTGACACCGGAAGCTTTGGAGGAATATTTTAAATCTGATCTGAATAAGACGCCATATGGCGTTCGGGAGAGGTATGACACACTTTTACTGGATGAGCAATTAAAAAAAGCAAAGGAACACCAAGGTAAGCCTCCTGGACCGATCCCCCTTGAGTTGAGAGAAAATTTTTTACGAATAGCTAAGGTTACAATGAGTATTGAAGATGCCCGTAGGGCGCTAAAGATGGAAAGAGATTGGGAAAGAGCTTCCCGCGGGGGACGCCCCCCGATTGGGGGCGCGGTGGACGATTAGTTTCTTCTTGTTTTTTCCGCAAAAAGTGCGTTAATATAAGGGAACATGTACGCTCCGAAATATGTAGTCTCCAATACAATCCTGAAAAACATTGGCTCAATTGAGGCCAGCAAGGAAGTTATTGAAAACGCCCCCCTGGTTCCGTCATTTGCCAAGCAATTCCAATCGGACGCTCAGGTCCGCACTATTCATCACGGAACTCATATCGAGGGAAATGATCTGACCCTGTTTCAAACCAAAAAGATTTTGGAAGGGCAGGAAGTTTACGCCAGGGCCCGCGATATTCAGGAAGTGGTTAATTACCGAAACGTAATGCAGCTACTCGATGAACTCGCGGTTAAAAGGGGAGGGTATGACCCTGACATGCTCAAGGATATTCATAGGGCCACCGTTGATAGAATTGTCATGCCTGAAAGGATTGGTGTTTTCAGGACTACCGAGGTTGTAATTAAGGAGGAAGGAACCGGAAAGATAATTTTCTCGCCGCCCCCTTCCCACGAAATTTCGTTTCTTTTGGATGATTTCTTCGGGTGGCTGAACGACCCTGCGGCCCGCGAGATCCATGCGGTCATAAGAGCAGGTATTACCCATTATATATTGGTGGCGGTCCATCCATTTGTTGAAGGCAACGGCAGAACCGTAAGGGCCTTTTGCTCCCTCATTTTAATGCGCGAGGGATATGATATTAAGAAATTTTTCTCGCTTGAAGAACATTTTGACGGAGATCCGGCTTCCTACTACGAGGCGTTAAGCGCGGTAGACAAGCAGTCCCCCAATATAGGAAGCCGCGAGGTTACTCCCTGGCTGGAATATTTTACCGGGGTGGTAGCAACCGAGCTGACTAAGATAAAAGACAAAGTCAGAAAGCTCTCGGTAGATTCCCGTCTCAGGGTCAAATTTGGGGAGCAGGTGGCCCTAACCGACAGGCAGATGCGCTTGATTGAATATATTTCAGACCAAGGATCCGGAGGAATGAATGAACTTAAAAAGGTGCTTTCGATGGTTTCGGAAGACACCATATTAAGAGAACTCAGGGATTTATTGAATAAAGGGATTCTTAAAAAACAGGGAAGCACTAAGGCAAGTAAATATGTGATTACAAATAAATGAGCACGCTGGATCCGCAACTACTGTATATGATTTTGGTTCTGCCGAGTCTTTTCGGGTTAACCCTTCTTGGGGAAGGGGTGAGCAAGATTGTACATGAGGAACGGAACGGAATTATTTCCATGATTTTTGGCTTTATGTTTTTAGGAGCAGTTGTTTTTACTTATCTCTTCTTCTCGAGCTATTTGGTAGCAAATGGCGGGTTATAAAAAGCTTCGCAATTTCGGGTAAAACGCAATATAATCTGAGTTGATATGAAGTTTAAGGAATTTGCTATATATTTGGAAAGGCTGGAGGCAACCTCTTCACGGCTTGAAATTACCAGAATTTTATCCGAACTCTTTAAAAAGGCCGATGCCGGTGAGATAGACAAAGTGGTTTACCTGTCTTTGGGAATATTAGCTCCGAATTATGAAGGAGTTATCCTAAACCTTGCGGAAAAGATGATGGTACGAACTCTTGCGAAGGCTTATCAAAAAGAGACAGGGGATGTACTTAATCTATTTAAAAAAATCGGAGATATCGGATCGGTAGCCCAGGAACTGAGCACAAAATATAAGGCAACGGGTATTATTCTGTCGGTTGCCGATGTATATGAAAGACTTTTAAAAATTGCCAAAGACAGCGGGGAGGGCAGCCAAGACAGCAAAATCGTTAAGATGGCGGACTTACTCAAAAACCTTGATCCTCTTTCGGCACGATTTACTGCCCGGATTCCGGTGGGGAGGCTCAGACTCGGTTTTTCGGAAAAGACGGTAATTGATGCCTTGGCGGAACATGACACAAAGTTGCAAAAAGAAATTGAGGAAGCGTTTAATATCAGGCCGGATATCGGGTACATTGCAAAGCTGGTTAAAGATGGAAATCCGAAAAGTGCAAAACCGCAAGTTGGCGTGCCGGTAGTTCCAATGCTTGCACAGCGCCTTAATTCAACCACCGAAATGATCAAAAAAATGGGAGAAGTTGCGGTCGAACCCAAATTTGACGGACTCAGGATTTTTATCCACTACCGCAAAAAAGATGATTTCCTCCGGATTTTTACAAGAAACATGAACGCAATTCCTTTGGAAACATTCCCCGAACTAACCGAAATCGGTAAATTTATTAATGCCGGCGAGGTAATTCTTGATACGGAAGCAATCGGGGTAGACCCCAAGCGCGAAATGTTTCTGGATTTTCAAAAAACAATCCAAAGGAGGAGAAAACATAATGTAGAAAAAACCGCAGGCGAAATTCCGCTTCAATTTCAGGTTTTTGACGTGATTCTTCTTGACGGCAAAAACTTAATAGGAACCCCTTACATTCAAAGAAGGGAGCTACTTGAGAAAGTTGTGGTTAACGGGAATTTGCTCCGGGTTGACGAAAGTACTGTTACAAGTGACCCTGAAGTGATAAGAAAGTTTCATGAGAAGTACTTGAAAATGGGTCTTGAAGGGGTTGTAGTTAAAAGGGCAAACGGATTTTATGTCTCCGGCCGCACCGGTTGGAATTGGGTAAAGATGAAGGAGGAGGAGGGGAGGCAAGGGAGACTTGCCGATACTGTTGATTGCGTAGTCATGGGTTACACGGCCGGAAAGGGGAAAAGAGTCGGCTTTGGAATGGGCCAATTTTTAGCCGGGGTTGCCGACGGAGACGTCTTTAAGACCGTTACCAAGGTTGGAACCGGCTTAACGGACGAACAGTTTAGGCAGTTGAAATTGAGACTTACAAAAATTGAAGTAAAGGAAAAACCGAAAGAATATGAAGTAGATAAAGATTTATACCCCGATTTTTGGGTAGCCCCGAACGTTCTGGTTGAGCTTGCGGCAGATGAAATAACGGTCAGCCCCAAGCATACGGCCGGTCTGGCTTTAAGATTTCCGCGCCTAATCCAATTTCGCGACGACAAAAGCCCTAAAGACGCAACAACCGTTAGTGAACTTCATGATCTTTTTGAATTCCAAAAGAGTTAATCGCTTCTTGACCAAGGCACCGTTATTGTGAAAAGATAAGCATATAGAAAGAAGGTGAGTATTTATGGCAGAAACAGGTTTGAAAAAAACTACATCCGGAGCACTTGCCTACGTCTTGGGTCCAGTTACAGGAATAATCTTTTTAGTCATTGAGAAAGATCCGTTTGTCAGGTTCCATGCGATGCAATCGACAGTGGTATTTGTTGCCCTATTTGTGTTGCAGTGGATATTTGGAATAACGATTATTCTTTTTCCTTTATCAGCACTTATTGGCATAATCAGCTTTATTCTTTGGCTTATCCTAATTTATAAGGCGTGGCAGGGAGAGCAGTGGGAAGTTCCGGTGTTAGGGAAGGTTGCCAAGGATTTACTTAAAAAAGTTTAAGTTATGAGACTAATCATAGGGTTGGGCAACCCGGGAGAAAAGTATAAAAACACCCGGCATAATGCTGGTTTTTTGGTGGCTGATAAACTTCAGAAGGTAAAGCTGCCTGCCGGCACTGTTCTTAAGAAGTCCGACGTCTTTATGAATAATTCCGGGGACTTCGTCTCGCGTTTATCTAAGCGCTATGACTCAAACCCAAGTGACTTATTTATTATCCATGACGATCTGGATATTCCTCTTGGAAGTTATAAAATCCAGTATGGAATCGGCCCTAAGGTTCACAATGGCGTCAATTCAATCGAAGTCGAATTGGGAACTAAAGACTTTTGGAGGATTCGGATAGGGGTAGACAATAGAAAATCGGAAGATAGGATCGATGGAGAGGAATACGTACTCCAGGACTTTACGGAAGAAGAAAGAAAAATATTGGACAAAACCATAAAAGAAGCTATTCCAGCGATTTTATTACTGCACTAAACCCGTCCGTTTTTTGGTGATTTCGGTTAAGAATTGTGAATTTTATGGTCTCGCTTTTTTCATGAGGATTCGCCAAAATTTCGAAAAGAGCTGGTAAATCGTCTTTTAAATTTTCCAATGTAATGTTTAAGTATCTTCTGTCCTTTCCGCGGCCGGCTTCGACATTAAGGCAGCCACCTCTGTCAATTTCTTCTCCGGCCAGCCTGCACATCTCAGCAATTGTTCTTCGTTTGATAAAACCATTAATTCTTTCTCTTAACAACATTTTGTTTTAAACTTGTTGTAATTTATGGCAAACACATCATTCAAGTCAATAGGCGATGTTTTAAGTAAATATAAACTTGACGACTCAGATAAATATATAAGTAGGGAGTTCCAGAAATATGCTTATGAATTGGCGGAGGAGTTGGGGGACATGGATCACAAATCCCTTTATATGAAGCTGGCCAAAGATACTCCGCGAATCTTGCTTGAAAAAGCCAGAAGTTTTGTTAAAGATGCCCAAAACGCGAGGAGCAAAGGGAGGCTCTTTATGTGGAAACTACAACAGCTAAAAAATGAGACAAAAGCCAAAAATGAAAAAAAGTAATTTTTTTGAACAGGTTTACGGCGAGGTTAAAAAAATTCCGGAGGGAATGGTTATGACCTATGGACAGGTAGCCTCAAAACTTGGTACCAAGGACGCCAGGAGGGTGGGACATGCGCTTCATGCCAATCGTGACGAGGCCACCCCTTGCCACAGGGTAGTAAATAAAGAAGGCAGACTTGCCCCTTCATATGCCTTTGGGGGCTACCATGAACAGAGAAACAGGCTTCTAGGCGAAGGAGTTAAATTTATTGACGAGCTCCATGTAGATATGGAGAAGTGCGGCTTTCGTGATTAGTGTTAAAATGAATTTACTGTCATGCGACGCGAGCTTTTCATCCACCTTTCTTTTTGGTTTTCCTTCTTTGTTCTAATCTCAATCGCCGGACATTTCCTGTCTTTAAGTTACTGGCCGTTTTGGCTCGGGGGACTTGTCGGGGTATTTATGCCCGATCTGGATCATCTTATTTACGTTTTCTTTTTAGGCCCGCAGGAACTTACATCCCAAAGGGTCGGTTTTCTTTGGGGGAAGAAAGAGTATAAAAGGTTGGTTGAACTTCTTTACGAAACTAGAAGTGAAAGAAAAGGGTTAATTTTCCACACCATTTTCTTCCAGGTAATATTTTTGGTTCTTACTTTTTGGATGATGAGTTCCTCCTCCTCGCTTTTTGGAAGAGGCATGGTACTTTCTTTTGCCATGCACCTTTCGGTAGATCAGCTGGTTGATATTACCGAAATGGGAAATTTGGGTAACTGGACAAAATTTCTTCCAATTGATCTGGACTCCGGTAAATCAAAGATTTGCTGGGCGGTAGGGATGCTTCTTGTAGTGATAATGGGACTTTTTATGTAATCCTCAGCAATAGTTAAATTTGTAATATAATGTTACCTTGTATGAACGCGATACTTGAGGCGGCGCTTAATCAGATTAAAGACACATCCCTTCTTTTAAGTGAAGACTATCCGGATAAAAAAAGATTTAAAAAAGCGATTAATGAGCTTTTGACCCCCCAGAGAGTTATCGAGGGCAAAATCTCTGTCAAAGGCAGAGATGGCAAGAAAAGAGAGTTTAGTGCCTTTAGGATCCAACATAACGATGCTAGGGGGCCTTTCAAGGGGGGAATAAGGTTTCACCGGAACGTCAGCAAAGACGAAGTTCAGGCTCTGGCAACCTTGATGAGCCTTAAATGTGCCGTTGCCGGTATCCCTTATGGCGGAGCAAAGGGGGGAGTTATAGTCGATCCTTCCAAGTTAACAAAAGAGGAGCTTAAAGACCTTTCTGCCCAATATGCAAAGTTTATTACACCTTATATAGGTCCCCGGAAAGATGTTCCCGCCCCTGATGTTAATACTGACGGAGCTATTATGTCTTGGATGCTTGAAGCGTATGAAAGGAATATCGGTATGCAGGCTCCGGCTACTTTTACAGGGAAACCATTGGAACTTGGAGGTTCTCTCGGGCGGACTGAGGCTACCGGGCAGGGCGGAGTATATGTTTTAGATGCATATCTAAAACGAAATTTAAAATACGTAACCAGCCATGCTGTAAAAATTAATACTTCAAAAATAACGATAGCAATACAGGGGTTTGGGAATGTGGGGTACTATTTTGCGAAGATTGCGAAGGAGCTTGGATTTAACGTAGTGGCGGTTTCTGATTCTTCGAGTGGAATATATAGTTCAAAGGGCTTGGATATTGGCGCTCTGGCAAAATACAAGGAAAAAGGCGGGTCTTTTGGAAATTACCCTTTAAAATCCGGGTCCAAATTAATTACAAATGCCGAACTTCTGGGCCTTCCCGTAACTGTTTTGGTCCCTGCAGCCTTGGAAAACTCGATTACAAAAGAAAATATGGAGGGAATTTCCGCTAAGGTGGTTTTTGAAATGGCCAACGGGCCGACAACAAGCGAAGCCGACAGCTATCTCCACGAAAAGGGGATAGATGTAATTCCTGATATTTTGAGCAACTCCGGAGGCGTAACCGTAAGCTACTTTGAGTGGGTACAGAACCTTAGCGGATATTATTGGACCAAGGAAAGAGTAAACGAAGAACTGAAAAAGACGATTACAAAGGCATTTACCGATATTGATAAAATCGTCAAAGAAAAAAGAATTTCTTACAGACGCGCCGCAAATTACATTAGCATCAAAAGAATAATTGACGCCATGATGCTTAGGGGACGAGTGTAGTCTATTCTTTACAGCAGTCCACGGCTTTTTTAAAAATCTCGGTGAGTTTGTCTAAGGGGGAAGAGGTTCCCTTAAGCCTGACTTTCTTCTCACCAATAAAGTTAATGTTGGTATCATCCATCGGAACGTCTCCGATATCAACCACCTTAAGATTTATTGCCCAGAAAAGGGAATACAGCCTGAAGGATTTTTGAAACAGTTCCCAAGCCTCTTTTCTGTTTCCCTTCTTTTCTTCTTTTGTGCCAACTTCCATTAAGCGCATCGAGGCGGCGAGTAAATGTTTACTGATACACCAGACCTCCCCCTCATAATCTTTGATGATCTTTTTAAGTAGTTCCGTCCTCATACCCCGGACTTCGTTGAGAATATCCAGATACTGTGGTTTTTCGGTTTTTTGGGCGGTAAAAAACAAATGCTCCTCAATTGAAATCAGATTCATGATGGCTATAGAGAGGTCTTCACTGGAGGATAAGTCAACCTTGCCGGTTTTGGTGACACTTTCAACCTTTTTGACAAGATCATTGTAATTCTTAACCATGCGTATATTCTAAGGTGTTTTGGTTATGCTATCAACCTTTGGTCATGCGCTCAACCTGCAGCTATAAAATAAAAAATTAGACTTGTAATGATTAACGCCAGGACGGGGAAAATTACTTTTTGGAACGGAAGGAAGATTTTTTTGAATTTCATCCTCTGATACTTATCCGCCAGAGCCCCGAGAAGAAAAGCAGCCGAGCCAATAATTATTCCTAAAACTATCTTGTCTACTCCCCACATGGTGTTACGAACAATGCCGATTGTGCCATCTAATTTAAATGGAATGAATACAAATAAGTACATCAAAATAAAGGTCGGAAAATAGTAATACTTTGATTTTAACTTTGGCCACTTTTTGCCTATCCAATCAACCGTAATAAAGGAGAGTGACAAAATTAAACCTCCGATCCAAATTGAGGTAATCAAATCATCAATTCCCAGTAATCTGGATATTCCGAGGCCTGCAATAACGGTAACCGTGCAAACTGGACACATTATTAGATAATACTGTAGCCGGATTTTTCAACGACCTTTTTAATATTAACAAAATTTCCATCCCCTTCAACCTCCACCGTTGATTTTGAGTAGGAACACTTAGCCTTTACCCCGGCGTCCTCCAGGTTAAGCTCCAGCAGGGAGGCGCAGCTCGGGCAATCAAACCCCGATATTTTGTACGTTTTTTTCATGATATTCCAACAAGCTTTGCTTATTTAATTACATTAAACGATCCGCTGTACATTCCCATGCTGCAGGTATAAGTCAGAAACCCAGTTTTTTCCGGGGTAAATTCGATTACTTCGGTTCCGGTTTGGGGAAGCAATTTAAAAAGATTATAGTCGGGAATAGTAAAGGCTCTCGCGCAACTTGTTACACCGTTTGTGACAAGGGTTAATTTTACCGGTACTCCCAGTTTGAGCGTATTTACATCTGTTTTGTAACCGCGCGCGTAAACATTGATCGTAACTTCCTGAACACCTGCGTTAATGGGAGCATTTTTCCCGCCAACGCTACTTTCAAAAGCGACTCTCCAATAATTTTGCATGGTATGGATAGAACCTCTTAGAACCTGCCCGCTATTTATGGAAATAATTCCCAGGATTGCTACAACCAAGGCTGCCAAAATTGCGAGGCCCTTGCGTTTGAAAAGTTCGTTAGCTGCCATCCCTATCACGAAAAATACTGGAATTGTTCCTAAAATGAAGGCAAAAAGAATTGATGCGGAGACAGCGGGGTTGGAAGCGGAAATAGCTAAAAGCATCATTGCCTGAGTCACTCCGCAGGGAATAAATATTGTTAGTGCTCCCAAGAAAATCGGAGTAAAAAATGACTTTACTCTTGTTTGGTTTCGTAAAATTTTGAATATGAATTTTGGGGGGGTGATCACGAAATGCCGGAAAAAGGGATGGAGATTGGCAAGATTTGCCGCAGTAAGAAGTATAAAAACGCCTATTATTATTTGCAGCCATCCTTGGACTTTGGGTGTGACAATAAGGCCCTTTCCAACAAATCCCAAAACAAATCCAAGTAGGGTATAGGCAATTAATTTTGAAATTAAAAAAGCAGCCAAAGCGCGGGCTCTGAGTCTTTTTGAAATCTTCATTTCTTCCTCTGTGGCCAACGCGGAGGTTAAAAGCCCTCCCTGAACCGCAAAGCAGGAAATGCCGCCGGTCGTAAGTCCTGTGATAAATGCCAGCCAATAGTTAGCCATCTTGACATTTAGGATAGAGGTAATTTATACTGTTGTCAATCCCCCCCCGGGGGATACTAAAACGCAAATGCCAAATAACAATACCAAAAAAAGTATTCTGCACAGATACCAAATAGCCAGAGGGCATTTGGAAAAAGTGATATCAATGCTTGAAAGCGGCGAATATTGCATAGACATCGTTCATCAATCTTTAGCGGTACAGGCCGCGTTAAAAAAAGCAGACGAAGAAGTTTTGAAAAATCATTTGGAAACCTGCGTTTCCGATTCGATTAAAGAAGGAAACAGCAAAGAGGCAATAGGGGAGGTAATGCAGGTACTTAAAAAAAGATGACACAGAAAAAATCATTCCCCATTGTCGGAATGCACTGCGCTTCCTGTGCAAAATTAATAGAGAGAAGACTTTCGAAGGTTCCAGGGGTAGTTTTGTCCAGTGTGAATTACGGAAATGAAACGGCATACCTGGAATTACGCGACGGAAAAATTGCAGAGGGCGCTATTGAAAAAGCTATCGAAGGTCTCGGGTATAAAGTCGGCAAGAATATTGAGGAAGAAAAAAGGAAGAAACTCGCGGGTTTGAAAGTTAAAGTGACGGTCTCATTAATCTTGGCCGGATTTGTTATGGCTAGCGGGTTTATCGCTCTTCCGGAACTATCCAAGTATCTGATATTACTTTTTGCCACGATAGTCCAGTTTTGGGCAGGTGGCGGGTTTTATCTGGCTACATGGAGCGGAATTAAAAACAGGTCGACCAGTATGGACACCCTTGTCGCCATCGGGACTTCAGCCGCCTATTTTTATTCTGTTTATACTTTTGTCGCCGGCGGGCCATCATATTTTGATACCTCGTCCGTAATTATTGCCCTGATTCTTCTGGGGAGGTTTTTGGAGGCTAAAGCAAAATCGCACACATCGGACGCTATTAAAAAACTATTGGGTTTAACTCCCAAAACGGCATCTGTTTTACGGGGAAGGGACTATATTGAAATACCGATAAGTGAACTTTCCGTAGGGGATTTGGTTAAAGTGCGGCCCGGAGAGAGTGTCGCAACCGATGGGGTGGTTACCGAAGGGGTCAGTTACGTTGATGAATCGATGCTCACGGGCGAGCCCATGCCGATTAAAAAAGAAAAGGGGGACATGGTAACAGGAGCCACAATTAACAAAAACGGAAGCCTGGTTTTTGAAGTTACAAAAATCGGTAAAGATACAATGCTTTCGCAGATTGTCAAAATGGTTGCGGAGGCTCAAGGAAGCCGGGCCGATGTCCAAAGATTTGCAGATAGTGTTTCTTCATATTTTGTTCCGGTGGTTCTTGTTATTGCACTCATTACATTTTTCGTTTTTGGATTAACAAATGCCATAGCGGTTCTAATTATTGCCTGCCCGTGTGCGATGGGTCTTGCAACCCCTACCGCGATTATGGTTGCCGTAGGAAGGGGGGCAAAAAGCGGAATTTTGGTTAAAGATGCCCAAAGTCTTGAGCTTTTGAATAAAATTAAAACAATTATTTTTGACAAGACCGGAACGCTGACTTTGGGAAAACCGGTTCTAACCAGTTCAGTTAATAAGAAATATTTGCGGATCGCAGCATCTTTGGAGTCCAATTCTGAACACCCGATCGGGGATGCTATTGTCAATGTTGCAAAAGAGAGAAATATATCCATCGGCAAAGTCGAAGGGTTTAGGGCGATTGAGGGTAAGGGTATTGAAGGAATGGTAGACGGCACGAAATATTATCTGGGCAGGCCGGGTATATCGCTTTTTGAGGGTAAGAAACTTTTGGCGGAGTTTAAAGTTGAGGATAGTTTAAAACCGAATGTTGCCGAAGTTGTGGATAGCTTAAATAGAAAGAAAATTAATGTTTGGATGGTCACAGGGGACAACCGAGTGAGTGCGGAAAAAATCGCAAAAGAGGCACATATTAAAAATGTATTGAGCGAGGTAATGCCGGGTGGAAAGGCCGAGAAAGTAAAAGAGTTTGATTCTGTCGCGTTTGTCGGAGACGGAATTAATGATGCGCCCGCCCTGGCCTCAGCCGACGTTGGAATTGCAATGGGAACCGGAACGGATGTTGCGATAGAGTCTGCCGGAATTACCCTTCTTAATAAAAACATAGGTACTGTTCTTTCAGCTTTCAACCTGTCTAAAAAAACCATGAACATAATACGGCAGAACCTATTCTGGGCCTTCGGATACAATGTTATCCTGATTCCCGTCGCTGTTTTAGGGCTTCTTAATCCGATGTTGGCGGCCGGGGCTATGGCTGCCTCCTCAATTTCGGTTGTGAGTAATTCATTAAGACTCAAGACGGTAAAAATATAATGCTCTAATCTTTAGATCTTGACGCGGGGGCTAGTGCTTAGGTATAGTGAGAGCGTTGCGGCGCAGGCGAATTGCGTCGAAAACAAATTATGTCGGCTGGAGATATTACAGATAAAGATTTTGATACACAGGTTCTCGGCAATAAGCTTCCGGTACTTGTGGATTTTTGGGCAGCATGGTGCGGGCCGTGCAAGATGGCGGCACCGGTTTTGGAGGAGCTGTCCGAGACTTACAAAGATAAAGTTCTTGTCGTGAAATTAAATATTGATGAAAACCCTGCTGCGCCGCAGAAGTACGGGGTTATGTCTATCCCCACAACGATTCTTTTTAAGAGCGGTAAAGAAATCGGTCGTCAGGTTGGTTTTTCAGGAAAAGAAGCTTTTGAACAGTTAATGAAGAAAGGATGATACTTTTCTTCCACGCTAAGCGTGTGAAAAAATAATAAAGGAGGTGATTATGTAAATGGATCCAACACAAAACCCAGTTAATCCGAGTGTTCCGGTAGCCGATCCTAATGTGGGTGTACCGACACCTCCGGCACCAGTTACAACTCCTCCGGTGATAACACCGGAAGAACCGACCATGACTCCTGCTCCCGAGCCTCAACAGGCTCCGGATGAGCAGCCAGTAGCCCCACCCGTTGTGCCGGCTGAAGGAACAGGAGATGCAGGGACAGAGATGCCGCCTACTGGCATTCCACCTGCTGCAGTTTAGTCAGTTGAAAAAAATGAAGTGAAAGAGTTCTGACTTTGTCAGGATTCTTTCATCTTTGTTGAAAATGTAATCATGGATACTCAGATTTTCGCACCAAAACCGACTAATCCCGAAGGTCCCTGGGACACTATAATCATTGGTTCGGGTCCTGCCGGGTTTACCGCTGCCATTTATACTACCCGTGGCGCAGCCTCTACCTTAATTTTGGGAGGGGAAGTTTGGGGAGGACAATTGATGTTAACAACAACAGTTGACAATTTTCCGGGTTTTCCCGAAGGTGTACTGGGACCAAAATTAATGGAAGATATGCGGGCCCAGGCGGAAAGGTTTGGGGCGCAGTTTCAGGGGATTAATGCCGAATCGGTAGATTTGACCAAAAAGCCGTTTGAAATTACAGCGGGAGGAAAAATCTATCTAGGCCGGTCAATTATTGTTACAACAGGAGCATTGACCACATGGCTCACGGCTCCGGGAGTCAAAGAATTAATCGGGAAGGGGGTTTCTTCATGCGCTCCTTGCGATGCCCCGTTTTTTAAGGGTAAAAAAGTTGCTGTGGTGGGGGGAGGAGATTCTGCCATGGAGGAAGCATCAGTATTAACAAAATATGCATCGGAAGTGACGATAATCCATAGGCGCGGGGAATTTAGAGCCTCTGTTGCGATGCAAGAGAAGGTTAAGTCTGATCCAAAAATAAAGATTTTATGGAATACTGAGGTAGAGGAGGCGGTGGGTAGTGAAAAATTAGAAAAACTGGTTTTGAAAAACAATAAAACAGGGCAAACATCAGAAATAATTGTTGACGGTCTTTTTGTGGCAATAGGCCATAAACCCGATAGTGATGTTTTTGCCGGACAGATAGAAAGAGACGAAAAGGGATTTATTGAATTTAAAGCCGATCATAGCGGGACATCCGTCAAGGGTGTATTTGCGGCGGGGGATGTTGTGGACAAAAGATTTAAGCAAGCCGTGGTTTCTGCCGGGATGGGATGTATTGCTGCCATGGAGGCTTTGAAATATCTGGAAGAGGCGGGTTGACAAATAAACTTTTTCTGTGCAGAATAGACACATGCGTGTAAAGATAAAACCCCTCAAAAATCTCCAGCAGTTTTTTGTTCCGGTGCTTATAATTCTTGCAATCGGGCTTTCGTTTTTCTCAGGGACCCTTTGGCAGAGAGTGAAGAACCTTGAAAAAGGTGGAGTGGCACAGGACACGGCGGGTCAGCCCGCAGCTGCACCGTCCGCGCCTAATGTATCTCTGGATACTATTAAGGGGTTATTTGATAAGGACCTTGTTAAATTTGGAGATAATACCAGCAAGGTTATTTTTGTTGAAATTTCGGATCCGTCTTGCCCTTACTGCCAAATTGCTGAGGGTTTAAATCCTACTTTGAATTCTCAAGCCGGGGCACAATTTAAATTAGTCAAAGACGGCGGCACCTATGTGGCACCCGTTCCCGAAATGAGGAAATTAGTTGATGCAGGGGAAGCTTCTTTCGTCTGGATTTATTCTCCGGGCCACGGAAATGGGGAAATGGGGACAAAGGCTCTTTATTGTGCCAATGAAAAAGGAAAATTCTGGGCAGTTATGGACCTATTGATGACCGCCAGCGGATACGATTTTCTTAATAACACAATCAAGAATGACAAAACGAAGTCAGGGGACATGGCGACCTTCCTTAAGAGTGTTGTTGATCCGGCTTTCTTGAAAGATTGTCTTGATAGCGGAAAATATGATCAAAGGTTGACGGCCGATGCGGAAATAGCTAGGTCGTTGGGTTTCCAAGGAACCCCCGATTTTTTCGTTAATTCTACTAATTTCGCCGGTGCATATAGCTATACCGATATTAAACCCACTGTTGACTCCGCGCTCAAATAAAAGACTAATTTTCAGACTGCCAATATTTTCTTAACTTTTTCGGTTAATTTTCCCGGATTAATGTCAGTTTTGAGAATTACATCTCTGGCCCCAAGACTTATAGCCTCTTTAAGGATCGGATCATGGGACAAATTTGTCAACAGAAATATATTTTTATTTGCTGCTTTGGGAGGAGTCTTTTTGAGTTCGCCAAGAAGAGCTATGCCATCCATTTTAGGAAGCATTACATCAAGAAGAATTAAGTCGTAACCGCCCTCCTTAGCTTTAAAAAGGCCCATTTCTCCATTTTCGGCAACATCAACCTCATAACCGGCCTGCCTGAGAACCAACGAGTATATGTCACGTGTTCCTTTATCATCTTCGACGATCAATATCTTTGCCATTTCTCAATTATACTATGCTGCCTCAACTATGGGTAAAGTAAAGATGAATTTAGACCCCTCCCCATATTTGCTTTCAATCCAAATTTTTCCGCCAAACAATGTTAACAGTTTTTTACTGATATAAAGACCCAGACCCGTACCCATAGTGCTGGGAACAGAAGTATGGGAATCATTGAGTCGTACGAACTTTGCAAAAAGTTTAGGTATATCATTTTCTTTTATTCCGATTCCTGTGTCTTGAACTGTAACTTCAGCATCTTTTCCATCGGTTTTAAGATTTATAATTATTTGCCCTCCTTTGGGTGTAAATTTAAGCGCGTTTCCAACTAAATTGGAAAATACCTGAATAAGTCTTTCCTTATCGGCATTTACAAAAATCTTTTTGTTCTCTTCGATACCATGACTGACCAGGTCTATATTTTTGTCCTTGGCTTGCAGAAGAAAATCCTCATAAATTTCTCTGGCTATTTGGACAAGATCGGTTTTTTCTAAATCTACCTTTATTCGACCCATTTCTATTCTTGAGACGTCAAGCATATCATTAACAAGATTTATGGCATGCTCGTTGGAGGAAACAGCAACGTCAATATTCTCCTTTATTTTCTGAGGAATCTCCTTTGAATTTTCCGCAAACCAGAGATTGTTTTTAATAATTGAAAGCGGGCTTCTAAGGTCATGGGAAGCCATTGAAATAAACTCGTCTTTTTGATCATCCATTTCCTGGAGTTTAATATTCAACGAAGCCAGATTTTCCTTTTGTTTAATCTCCTCCAAAACACTTTTTATCAGGAGCGCTCCAAAGATGGACACCAGACCCATAATTATAGTATCCAGGATCAGCTCTCCGGTAGATTGGTAGATAAAAAGTTTTGCAAATAGGATTATCAGAAGCAATACAACCACCGCTTCTGTTGCTATGACCTTAATATGTAGCAGATTATGTTTTAAAATAGCATAAGCTGTAAATCCGAGAACAAATAAGCTTAAGAAAGGTCCGTAGTTGCTGGCGTCGAAATTGTTGTAAAGAAGGGGGATTGCAAAGTTGGTGACAGTTCCTAAAATAGCCAAAAGGGCAATTCCCAAAAAGACGTACTGTATTTGAGTATGTTGGTGGCCTTTTGTTTTGGTATACTTTTTCCCGAGGAGGAAGAGAGAAACCAGTATATATGCAACGAATTGGAATCCCCAAACCGCAATTGCGGGACCAAATATAACTTCCGTAACCCCACCGGGTACAACATTAATCCCGGTTATGGTCAGATTGAGCATGGTGAATATATTGGAAATAAATACGGGGATAATAAGCAGAAATAGGTGCTTGATCTTTATGTCAAACAACGAGTAGGGAAATACGAGGGAGAAGTAAACTAAAGCAAAGCTAATATAGGGAGATTCCAAAAAAATCAACTTGTTGAATATAAATGCTCGCGGATAGTCCGTAAATTGATTAGACAAAAAATTTATGGATAACCAACCCGCAACACTTAGTACGAATAAAGAAAAAGATACGTTGATTTGATTTTTATGATCGCGGAGTAGTACAAATAAGCCAAGTAGAACATTGAGAATAAAAACGAGTATGAGCAGGTATTTGTAGTACATTTCTTACCATTCAATTATAATAGCACCATCCAGGAAAGAAAATGACTGAGATAGAAAGATACAAAAACTTTGAGGGGTTGATTAAGGATGCGGAGCTCGGTAAACTGCAGCAATCCCGAATTTTGATTGCCGGATGCGGCGCAGGTGGCCCCGTTGCCCTTCATCTTGCCCGTGTAGGAGTAGGGACTAAGGATTTTGGCGGGATTATACTGGCGGATCCGGACAAGGTAGAGTGGCGCAATATCGGGCGCCCGCCGTACCTCTTTTCCGATGCTCAGGAAGGAACAGCAAAGGTTTATGCGTTGGAGTCCATTTTAAAAAAAATAAATCCGGAAGTGAACCTTGGCACGATCGGAGAGGGAATAACTCTTGGGAATGTCGACCGGCTTGTTGTTAACTCAGATGTAGTTGTCGAAATGGTTGATGTCTCACAGCCGCAAATCACTTTTGCACTGCATCGGGCGTGCGGGACGCACCGTAAACCCCTTGTGACAGGGCTGGACCTTGGTGACAATATAATTATGTATGTTTTTGACTATAGAGCGGAAAATTCTGCAACTTATGTAAAATTTCTAGGTTTGCCTGAAGATTTGAGGCAGGAAGATTTTGCCAGTTTTAATCCGTTAGCAATTGCAGCACAGTTCATTATCGGGAAACAAGAAAAAACCTTTGTCGGTAGGGAAGAAGCCCTAAGCTACTATGGAGACGGGTTTTTTGTTTCAGAAGACAACATAAAAGCCGTATTTGAAAAGTTACCCCGCGATAAAGCCACTATAAACATGATAGAAAGTATTTTGGGAGGCCAGCTTGAGCATATAGCCCAATCCGATATTGCAAGCCAACTTTTGGGCACAGCTCAAGCCTTGGTTATCAAACAATTGATTTTGGGCAATCCGGTGAAAAGTGCTCCTTCACCGATTAGGATTTATTTATCTGAAATTGTGTCTGTATAATAAGACATGGCCCGTGTTGAAGCAGAAGCTAAGTTTAACAGGTTCATTGGGGCGTTTGCCGTAAAAGAGTGTCTTGACCCGAATATAATTTCCGTAGGAATCGCCGTAACCGAAAAAGATAAAATCGGAAGGTTGAAAGTTGTTACTGAGCGCTATCTCAGCCCGGAAACAGCATACATTACTCCATCTGATTTAAGCGGACAGGGGTTATACATAGACCAATATGAGGCGTGTTCTCTGCCGTTGGTTGCAAAAATCGGAGATGAGGTTGTGGGGTCTTTGCGCCTGATACCCAATATACCGGGGGGTATCGGCCTGCCAATTAACTATGAACCGAAAATATTGATCGACGGGGAATGGAAGCAATTTGTGTTGAAAGCTTCATACGAGCTGTCTCAATATGCGAATTCGCTAAAACGTAAAAAGGATCACAGGGTATCAGTTGGGTTGATCAGGGCTTACATGGGGATTGTAGATACAACCAGAGAATTTACGTCTGTTGCAATTATAGATGATAGAGTAGCCGCTACTTTAAACGGCCCATATTCAGGATTTAACTTACCGCAAATAGGACCCTCGGTATATTATCTTGGGTCTCAATCAACACCTGTTTACATAAATATAAATGACGGGAGGCAGAATTCTAGGCTGAACGGGCATGCGGAGTTGGCCGATTTTCTCTCTGGTCGGAAAAACGTTTCCGGGTTTGAGTGGTATGCCGGTCCCTAGGGAGACCCGGTAATCTTCAAAGATGGTGAAATAGAGGATGAACCAACATCCCCTGGATGTTACAATGAAATATGCCCCTGACTGAAAGTCAGATAATTGGTTTGGTCAAAAAAAGTGGACTGCTTTTACTTGATGAAAGTACGATTGCCAAAGCTGAGGCTTACGCGGCGAGTACCAAGTCTCCAAGTCTTTTGGCTTCCCTTGTTGAAAGCGGGGTGATCGCCGAAGATCAAATTTCGACCGTAATTGCAGATTACTACAAAGTTCCTGTTATATCTCTTTCGAAAGTTTCCATTCCTGAGGGCGTTGCTCATATAATTCCGGAGAAGGTAGCCAGAAAACAAAAGGCGATTGTTTTTGCAAAAGACGCGAATGGTGTTAAAGTAGCCCTGAACGATCCTTCAAATCAGACAATTCTGACTCTGGTTTCCAAAAAAACCGGGATGAAGGTAACTCCCTACTACGCAAGCGCAAGCGACGTTGAAGGAACCATCCAGCTTTATAAAAAAGCACTCCAAAAAACAATTGATGAGCTTCTGAAAGAATATGTTAAACAGGCAACGCTTTATCAAGGGGATTTGCCGATAATCAAAGTGGTTGATGTTCTGATTAATGCTGCCTATCAGGATAGAGCCAGCGATATCCACATTGAACCGGAGGAAAAAACTTCCCTAATTAGGTTTCGTATCGACGGAGTTTTACAGGACGTACTTCGGGTTCCTCGCGAAATCCACGAGCGGATAATTTCTAGAATTAAAGTTTTGTCAAATCTTAGGACCGATGAGCATTTAAGCGCGCAGGATGGGAAAATGACGGAAAAGCTGGAAGAGGAAAATTTGGATATCCGCGTTTCAATAATTCCTATTACCGAAGGCGAAAAAGCGGTTTTACGTTTACTTTCCGGGCACTCCAGAGAATATACGCTAAGCGACCTGGGAATGAATCCGGGTGATTTGCAAAAAGTAACTAAAGCATTTAATAAAACTTATGGAATGATCCTTTCGACGGGGCCAACCGGAAGCGGTAAAACTACTTCAATTTATGCAATCCTGAAAATTTTAAATACCCGCGAGAAAAACATCATGACCATTGAAGACCCGGTGGAGTATAGAATCCAAGGGGCTAATCAGGTCCAGGTTAATGCCAAGACCAATCTGACTTTTGCCAATGGGCTACGCTCAATTCTGAGGCAGGACCCGAATGTCATATTTGTCGGAGAAATCAGAGACAGTGAAACCGCAGGAATCGCAGTTAACGCTGCTCTTACCGGGCATTTGGTATTATCAACTCTTCATACAAATGATGCGGCAACGGCAATTCCGCGCTTAACCGATATGAAAGTTGAGCCATTTTTGGTAGCCTCAACGGTAAACATAATAATTGCCCAAAGACTCGTCAGACAAATTTGTTCTGCCTGTAAAGTTGAAGAAAGGATACCTGTTGCCGAACTTAATAAGCATTTTCCGGAATCGCTCGTTCAAAAGTACTTCGGAGGCAAGGAGGAAGTTGCTATTCATAAAGGCAAAGGGTGTAAAATTTGTAGGCAAACCGGATACCTTGGCCGTGTCGGACTTTTTGAAGTGCTGGAGATAACAAAAGGAATCAGAAAACTGATTTCGGAAAAGGTCGACTCTGATGTTATTGCTCAGGCTGCGATAAAAGAGGGGATGAAGACCATGCTTGAAGACGGACTTGAAAAAACTGCTTCGGGGATGACAACAATGGAAGAAATAATAAGAGTAACAAAAGTTGAGACCCTGCAATAGTATGCAGGAGAAATATCATGCCTGATAAAAATAAAGGAATAAGACTGAGCAGCAGCGAAAAGATTGCCTTAATCAGTAATCTTAGCACGATGCTTTCCGCGGGAATTCCCATACTTGACGCCGTAAGTAATCTTATAGAGGATGTCAAAGGAAATCAGAAAAAAATACTTGATACGCTCCGGGATGATCTAACCCAGGGGCACCAGGTGAATTACACCCTGGCACGGTTTCCTAATGTTTTTGATAAAGTTACCGTAAATGTGGTAAGAGCGTCGGAAACGGCAGGAACGCTAGATGTCATATTAAAGGATCTCAGGGAAAACTTAAGGAAACAGAATGAATTTAGTGACAAAATAAAGTCCGCGCTTCTTTATCCGATATTTATTATTTCTGTTTTTATTTTGGTTCTTCTTGTCAATTTGATTTTTGTTATTCCAAAAGTTGCCCAGGTGTTTAAAAGCCTTAGGGTCCCGCTTCCGCTTCCGACCAAGATACTGATATTTACATCTGACCTCATGGTTCAAAACACCATCCCCTTCCTTTTTGCCGTAGGAGTAATCGTTCTAATCCTAATATATTTATTTACCCAAAAGAGGTCCTTGATTCTAAATATATTTTATTCACTTCCGCTTGTCAGCGACCTTGTCAAACTTATTGATGTAACCCAGTTCACCAGAAGCCTTTATCTTCTTTTAAATTCCGGTATATCAATAGTCGCTGCTTTGGAATTAACTGAAGATATCGCCATGCGCCGCCAAACCAGAAAGGTCATAGAGGATTCCAAAAATATGATTCTCGGAGGGAAAACTTTTTCGGAGGGCCTCAGAACCGGAAAAGGCTATTTCCCGATAATCATGATAAAGCTTATAGAAACCGGGGAAAAAACCGGAACTCTCGATAAATCTCTCAGTGATATTGCCGAATATTTTGACTACGAAGTTACAAATAGATTAAAAACCTTAACTGCTCTTTTGGAACCCGTTATGCTTGTAATTGTCGGGATATCTGTTGGGGCGATGATGATTGCAATAATTGCACCTATTTATTCCTGATCCAGCCAAGTGGGGAATGTTCACTAATGAAAAAAGGCTTCACTGTCGTAGAGCTTTTGGTTTCCATAGGAATTCTAACGGTACTTTTTGCCCTTACGACAATTAATTTAACCAGGCTTCCTTCCAGCGCCTCCCAAAGTTCAATCTACGACAGGCTGGCTTCAGATCTACGGGGTCAGCAAACTAAGGCCATGGTAGGCTATGATTCGGCGGCTCCTCCGGTGGGAGGGGTATCTTATGGTGTGCACTTTGAAACCACAAGCTACACTCTATTTAACGGATCGGATTATTCTTCCGGCGACCCAAGTAATTTTGTTGTTAACCTCGACCCAAACTTAACGTTTACTGAAATAAAGTTTCCAAACTCGCGGGTTGTGTTTGACGCCGGTTCCGGGAATATCGCAGGATATACAGTGGGGAGCGATAGCGTGTCGATAACAGATTCCCTGACGGGTGAGGTTAAAACATTGAGGTTAAATAAATATGGGGCAACATACTAATAGTAAAGGCCAAATAATAATTGAACTCTTGATTGCTTTTGGACTGGCAGGAATACTGCTTCCCGCGCTTCTTACCGGGTTAATCGCCGCGCGAAGCGGCAGGGTGGCTCAGGAGCAGAGAATTATGGCCGTTGGCCTACTCAGGGAAGGGGAGGAAGTAGTGAGAAGTGTCAGGGATATCGGTTGGGACAGGATTACAAGTCCGACAGTTACAATGGATGTTCCTTATCATTGGGTTCAGGAGGCAAATGAATGGAGTCTTGCGGAGGGGAGCGAAACTTTGGGAGACTTTACAAGGAGCATTGTGATTTCAGATGTAACTCCTGCCGACCCGTCTCTTAAAAAAGTTACTGTTACGATTAGCTGGGGAGATATTTTTCCCTCAAGCACTGTTTCGGTTATATATTTAGCCAGATGGAGGAATACTTCCCTGACGGATTCCGGAACGGTTCAACCCCAAGGCCAAGGCTTTGGAGATTGGTGCAGACCCGCTCTGGCCCTGACAAACATTGATCTTAACCGTCAGGGGCACCCGACCTCGCTTCGTGCTTTTGAAACAGCCGATTCTGTCGATGGGAATAGGATTTTGGCGGGAACGGGCGCAAATTCTTCCGGCCCCGCATTTAGCAACATTAAGATTATGGGGAATGACCCTCCCACGGCCGCAATTCTTGGGGATTATAACGGAACACCCCAGATTAAAGTAAATGATCTGGTTGGTGACGATCACTATGCGTTTTTAGCTACCGATAGCCGCGGCATCGAAATATTGGATATAAATACTGTTCCTTATCAGGTAATCGGGTCGTATAAACCAACCGGAATGAAGAATGTAAATAGTGTTTTTGTGGTAGGCAATACCGGCTACGCGGTAACAACCGACAAGTTTTATATTTTCGGAATAAGCCCCGACAGAAAGACTGCCACCCCGTCAGGCAGCCTGGCTTTGGCAAACGGGGCAAAGGTAGTGGTTGATCCCAGTAACCTCTATGCATATGTGGCCAATCCGGATCCGGCGGGGGAGTTGAAGATCATTGATGTCCATTCACACCCGGCGGATTTGACCGGCGCTGACGTTAAAAACGTAGATGTGGATGCAAGCGCAGGGCGTGACGTTTTTATCAATGCGTCAGCAACCCGCGCCTATCTTGCTACGGCGTTAAATGCTACTAAACCGGAATTTTTCATAATTAATATTACCGATCCGGCTAACCCTGTCGTTATAACAAATGGGGGGACATACGACACGGGAGACATGAACCCATTTGGTGCCATCACTGTCACGGACAATAGGGCAATAATAGTTGGGTATGGGGGTAACGAATACCAGGTTTTTAGTGTTACCAACGATCAGGTTTCTTTTTGTCCCAATCACGCCGAAGGAACAGACTTTTTGAATATAGATACGGGCGTTTATGCGGTCTCCTCAATTCTCCAGAAGGATCAGTACGCTTATTCGTATATTTCAACCGGGGACGCTGAGGCGGAGCTAAAAATAATTGAGGGAGGCCCCGGAGGGGGAGGAAACGGAAGCAATGGCATGTTCGAATCCGCCACTCTTCCCGTCCCTGACCCGGGTCATGACGTGGCTTTTAATAGTTTTACGGGTACGGTAGATCCTGATTTGTCATACAAGATTTCTATCAAACAGGCGGTAGGCGGAAGCTGCAGCGGTGTAACTTTTTCCGATAGCGATTTTATGCCGGTTATTCCGGGACCCCTTCCTCTTGGGACCATCGGCAGCGGTTATGTAAATCCGGGGCAGTGCATGCGGTACCGGGTCTTTGATTCCGGAAGTGTAACAAAATCATTTACGGTAACATTTAATTATTCACCATGATAAACGAAGCTTGACACAAGCCATGCTTATGACGAAGACACTTATATGACAAAAAAATTTCAAAAAGGAATCACAATCGTTGAGCTGATAGTTTATATAGGTATACTTTCAATTTTTATGTTGGTGCTGGTGGATGTTTTTGTGGCAATTCTTAATTCCAAACTTGATACTGAGAGTACTTCGACTCTCAACCAAGATGCGCGTTATATTTATTCGCGTCTTGCATATGATATAGCCAATGCCGACACGGCTTCGGTTCCAAGCCCAAATTCTCTTGATTTGATTTCAAGCGGAGTCAGTTATCACTACGCAATGGACGGCAGCGGCAACCTGCTGCTAAACGGCATCGCCATAAACGGTTTGGATACAAAGGTTAATAGTATTGCTTTTACCAAGATAGGGAATACCGTCAAAATATCATATACGATTGAGTCTTTGATCACGCTTCCTTCCGGAAATCAGACGCGTACTATTGAAACAACCGTAGGGTTAAGACCATGAAATACAAAAACAAAAAATCTGAATCAGGGCAGGCCCTTATCATGCTCCTTTTTTTCATTATGATAGGCATTACTATTACGACTGCCGCAATTTTTATCATCGTCAGTAATTCGATTTCTGCTACAAATGTTAATGAAGGCGAAATTGCAAGGGCTATGGCAGAAACCGGAGCGGAAAATGCGCTTCTTCAGATTCTGAGGGGAAATTACCTAAAAGGAGGCACAACTTTGGAGACTATTCCTCTTGCCGGCGGAGAAGCGAACGTGACAATTACAAGTGCGGATGGAACACTGACAATTGATTCGGTGGGCACCGCCGGAAATTATGTAAAAAAGGTTAGAGTTTCAGTCACGAAAGATGGTATCATGGATGTAACTTCTTGGAAGGAGATAAATTAAATGATTGAAGGCAGACGTGAGGCAATAATATTATTAGATAAAAACCGGATTTTTGTCTTTAACGGTAATGAGTTTTTAACGCTTGACGTTCCGGAAACCGTGGTTCGGGATATCGATATTGTTGATAAAAGCGGATTTGATAGTTTGGTTGACACATTTATAAAAACTAAAAGGCTGAATTCAGCTCCCGTCTGGCTTATCTTGGCGGACGGAATCTGTTTTGGCAAAGATGTCGCTGAGACCGATGCTACGAAAGTTGAAGGTGAAATTAAAGATTTTCTTGATGCAATCCCTTTTGATAAAGTTATTTCTAAAAGATACAGGGCAGGGAATGGGGTTAGGGTGATTGCGGCCAATCAGGAATATATAGAAGCCGTAATAGAAATTTTCGAAAAGAATGGATTTGTCACGGAAGGGATTGTTCCGGGAGCGATGTTCCCGGGATTTTCCACCAGGAAGGTTCTGGATGCTGATTTTGCCAGATACATTCTTGGAAATAGAGATCTGATGATAATGGGGAATATGCTCAGCAAGGTTTTTTTACCGGCCAATACTCACGAAACCCCTCAGGAAGCACCTAATAAAAAGAGTAAGCTTTTACCGTTCCTAATCGGCGGGTTTGTCATACTTCTGATAATTCTGGTCGTGGTGATTATGGCAAGAAGGTAAATTTGATATATAAAATACCACTTGACACGAAATTAGTAATGTTCTAACTTAGATTAATGCTCAAGAGATACAAGGGTTTTACGCTCATAGAACTTCTGGTAGTTATCGGTATTTTGGGAATTCTTCTCGCAATTGTTTTGATCGCTATTAACCCCGCTAGGCAGTTCGCCCAAGCGGATAATACAAAGAGAACAAGCGATGCAAATACGATTTTGAATGCTATTCATCAGTATTATGCTGATAATAGGGGAATTCTTCCTCCCGGAATGCCTGCCAGAAGTGACACGGAACCCGCGATTGAGATAAAGAAGGATCCGATAAATCCAGGTGCAGATATCTGTGCAGAAATTTCCCCAACCTATGTTTCAGCTCTTCCGGTTGACCCGACTGTTAAGGGAAGTCCCTTAGATACCGGTAACGGGATAGCTGTTCTGGATTGTACCGTAGAATATTTGACAGGGTACTTTGTGAAAGTAGACTTGGCAGGCCGAGTAACAGTCATTGCCGATAAGACTGATCTTACGGTTACGCCTACGAAGATAGCGATAACCAGATAATGTAAGCGGGTGAAACGTGCCGCCGAAAGGCGGTTTTTTTTGTGCCCTTCGACTACGCTCAGGGTCTTCGAGCCATTACCGCACTTTTTTTCGGGGCCGGTATGGCTTAAATATGAGGGCTTCTATTACTTTATATGCAATGATTGCAGCAGACCCCCAAACATTGAAAGATTTATTAACACCAAACATTGGAAGCTCTGTGATCGTGTCAGCCGCATCAAGAACATCCTGACTGATTCCTTCTGTCTCGTTGCCAATAACTATTGCAACCGGAAATTTTACCCGGGTAGCCAGGAGAGAATAGGGAATAGCCCGGCGGTCTTGCTCAACGGCGAGAATCTGAACACCCTCTGACTTCAACTTCCCAACGATTGAGGCAGTGGAATCTACTTTCTCCCAAGGGACCCATTCTTCTGTGCCAACTGCGGCCTTGTGGATCCTGCTACTTGGGGGGTATTCGGTATCACCGCAGATGTACATTTTTTCTACCGCTATGGCATCAGCCAACCGGAACAGCGAACCAATGTTATACGTATCAATAACACGGTCCAGGACAAGATAAATCGGATTTCTTTTAATTGTGCCGAAAGTCGCTGGTGTTGGACGGGTTTTTCTCAGATCCTTTGCGCCGAGCTTAAACATACTGCAATTATATCTGATTTTTCAGACCTTTGACTTTATGGAGGTTTGACTCTATTCTTTGAGATGCAAATGACAAATCTTAACCAAAACGGAGCCGATTTTGTAAGGGGAGTCGACTTTGCACTTAAAAAGGCCGGCACGAGCGAGGAAACGATCAAAACCTCGGCAGCAGCTTCAACCCTGGCCGTCGTTTATGAAGCCGCAAGGAATGCAGTGGAATTCAGAAGCGATCACCTTATCCGCCAGGCTGCAATTGTAAGGATCCTAAGGCGCAGGCTTTTTTTGGGACAATCAAGCGAACGCCTTGCACCGATTCTTATTAAGGAGCTCATCTGGGCCAGGTATCTTAAAGACGACTTTGTGGCTATGAGCAAGATTAACGATATAGAGCTAATTATTAATAGATATGAAGTAGCCTTTTCGCTTACCAAAGATAAAGATTTAGGTGAGTGGTTACTGGATCTGGCCGGGTGTGAAATAGAAGAAAGTCTGGTTTTTAATCCTTATCCGCAGCTTCTCATTAATTTCGTTTCAGGAAGCATGCAGTCCCGGATAAAGATTTTCGGCGTGGAAGATGAAAGGGTCCGTGATATCCAGGTTTATATTGCTACCGAGAGGGTATTTGCCAAAAATAGTGAAATTTTTATTGCCTACCACCTACTTAAAGCTATGATCCCCGGGTGGTTTGGTAAAAAATCGGATGATGTTGCCGGGTTTTTCCCGACACTTCTGTCTACAAAAAAAGAAATCGACAGGGATTTAGCATATCCGCTCGCGCCGGATATCAGGCGGGAGGTCACAAAGGTTATCGCGCCTTTTAACGTAATACGCGAAATGGTAGTAAGAAACCCGGAGAATTTTGAGAAAAATGTGGCGGATAAAGAGGCTTTTGGCATATTGGCAAAAGAAACGTTAGAAGAGCTTTATAAAGAGAATAGGGGACGCCTTATGAGGGCTTCCACAAGAAGCATTATTTACATTTTCTTAACAAAAATGATATTCGGCCTAAGCCTTGAGCTGCCTTTTGATATCTTTGTCGGGAAGACTAATTACATTGCGCTGGGAATTAATCTGATCTTTCCACCTACCCTGATGTTTTTACTTAACGCAGGTATAAGAATTCCGGGCGATGAAAATACCAAAAAAATTCTTGAAAAAGTAGATGAATATCTTTACGGGGAAGGCGTACCAAGAGTAGCCGAAATAGGAAAAAGACAAAAAGCAAAAAGTGTTTTTGAAAGGATCTTCCTTGCCATTTACAGTATTCTTTTCGTAGGGGTATTTGTGTTTGTTATTTGGCTTCTGAACCTTCTGCATTTCAACCCGGTCAGCCAGGCTATTTTTCTATTCTTTCTTTGTGTTGTTTCCTTCTTTGCATACAGGGTCAGAAGTATTTCCCACGATTACGTTTATCAGGAGGAAAGAGCCGGTTTTTTCTCTTCCCTTATCGACTTCCTTTTCCTACCGGTGGTCAAAGTGGGCCAGTGGCTTTCTGTGCAAATATCAAGGCTAAACCTCTTGGGCTTTATATTTGATTTTATTATTGAAGCTCCCTTAAAAGCGTTCCTTGAGGTTATAGAAGAGTGGGTACGGTTTGTCAGGGTCAAGAAAGAAGAAATCTTCACACAGGGGTAGAGGACCCATTGGCTGCGGGACCAGGATTCGAACCTGAATAAACAGCTCCAAAGGCTGCTGTCCTACCATTAGACGATCCCGCACTGAAGCTGTGAGCCCAGAAGGATTCGAACCTTCAACCGCTTCCTTAAAAGGGAATTGCTCTACCATTGAGCTATGGGCCCTTGATTGTCCTTGTGACCCCACTGGGACTCGAACCCAGGTAATCAGGCTGAAAACCTGATGTCCTAGACCGCTAGACGATGGGGCCAATCAACAGTGGTATTTTACCATTTGTTTAACAAATGGCCA
>Ga0208958_1000420_pt1 | contig 51002 bp, 46 predicted proteins | sample RifOxyB1_FD_184032 | JGI IMG/M metagenome (GOLD analysis project Ga0208958, IMG submission 184032) | Soil microbial communities from Rifle, Colorado - Rifle Oxygen_injection B1 (SPAdes) | ecosystem: Environmental > Terrestrial > Deep subsurface > Rock core/Sediment | place: Rifle, Colorado...
ATAATATGTTTCCCAGAATTTCAACTTCATGACATCTATTTCAAGAAGGGGTGCCAGAATTTTCGGTGCCTGTTTTTCGACATAATGTTTATAAACCAGGTATTCCACGGTCTGTTCAACAAGAAGAATTGGAACTTCGGTTTTTGGAATATGGGGCATGACGTAAAATGTCTCCGCGTGGATCAGGTCGTAATTGCCCGACAAAAGCTCGTCTTTTATGGCTTTGTTTTCCTTGGTGGCAAGGTTCCTGATTACCAAAAAGGGGTAAGTGCTAAAGCCGGTCCGTAGGATATTACTAAGTGTCCACGGTTTTGCGGGTCTATTAAAAACCCTGACTTTTTTGCAAAACTTTTCAAGTTCGGGTATATATTTCCTCTCTTTATCGTCTTTTACTAAAGAAAAAAGCGTTATTTCATGCTTTTTTGAAAGATTTTTAATCAGGTTATATGATCTGGTTTGTCCACCGGACATCAGAGGAAAAGGCAAATATGGGGTGAGCATTAATATTTTCATAGATTTTGCGTTATGAACATAGGAATCTTTATTTAATTATCAACGGCTCTCGGAGGTCGAGAATAATGTATTTATCTGTTTTTTCCACAGTCGTAAATCTTTTTTCAAAATTAAGGGTATCCGTACTATTCAAATCAACCGAAACATAGTAACTCGCACCCTCATTGATAATGTTATCAATGGAGTTATCTACAACCGGCCAACCAAACCTCATCGTTTGATAAAGAAATGCCGTATCTCCATTATATGGAGCAACGACCCATGCATCTTTAGGAACAATTTTATTAACTTCCGCCCCTGCCTCAATTATCTCAGGGTGGTTTATCGCATAATTTCCTTGGACTTGGAACCATCCTGTAACCAGCATTATAAACACCGAGAAAACCAAAACAGATCTTGCCAAAAGCTTATTAAAGGTGGTTTGGGTCCAAAGATATATGCTCCCCGAAGCCAGTGTAAGGGCTATAACAGGAATTGTCAGAATTTGATAATAATCATGCATTACGTTGGCGTTAGCAACAGAAACTACATAAAAAAAAGCACCGATTAAAAACCAATGAATAAATAAATTTTTAACTTTGGTATTAAAAACCCCAAAGATAAAAGGAACAATTCCAAGAGACCCCAATATCAGGTGTCCCAACCTTTCGCCAAAAATCCAGTTCCAATAGGCAGGATGAAATCTTATTTCATTTCCGTTAAACGCCCACCAAAAAAGTGGAATTCCTTCTGGAAATTTCGATTCCCACCATCGCCAGGCAACAAACGGGGCAAGCGCTACGACAAAATAGGTTAGCGATTTGAACAAAAGTTTTTTATCCCTAAGCAGTTTCTTTAGCTCAAACTTCTTGACAGCCAGGTATGAAATGGGGAAAATATAAAATCCGAGATAGGGTTTAATCAAAAGCATCATGGCAAAAAACACTGCGGAGAGATAAAAAAAGAAATCGCCGGAATCATCAAAAAATTTAATAAAAGCCCATATGGCGATAATTCCGAAAGTTACACCCATAGGATCGGATAAAATCACCCTTGTAAAATAGATATTGTAAGGAATAAATAGGTAGAAGAATGCGGACAGAAGACCTCCCCAGGTTCCCAGGAATCTTTTACCGATTAGGTATAAAAAACATCCGGTTATTAATGCACAGAATATTGTAATCAAGCGTGACCAAACCTCTAAAGAAAATTTAGGAAAGGCATTGGCCACCAAAGCAGAGGTTGCGTTGTAAAATGGAAATTCAACCATTCGGAAACCTTGAAGATTTAAAATTCTCGATTGAATGCTGCTTATATCGTAAAATCGGGGAATAAGTAAATTTACTCCATCTTTTATGTATATTCTGGTTACTGAAGCAGTATCTGCCTGCCTCCAAGAATGCCAATCTGCTATTGGGTTGCCTATTTTGTATAATCTCACAGTAAAGCCCAATATTAATATTATCGATAATAATAAGTACTCAAAATATTTGCCTTTTAAAAAAAGATTAAGTTTTATGTTCATAATGGATATCTTTTACCACATACACGGCCAGTCCTATTAGTAGCCAGAATATTATTGCAAATTTGGATGCTTCAAAAACATCAATAAACACTGCATTCAGCAATATCCCGATAAATCCGCCGATAACTCCGGCAACAAAACCCAGTTTAACGCCTGTCAGATTTTTAGTTAACGGTAAGGCTGATGCAAATGTAAGTAGGATCCTTACCATAATTAAAGCAAATCCGAAAAGACCCAATAGTCCTACTTCTGCAAGTAATCTCAAATAATCATTGTCTACCGCAAGACCCACCGATGAGTAACCGGTACCTATCAAAGGATCCTTAATAAATGCCCTGATAGCCCGGGGCCATTCTACGTTTAGCCTGATCGAGGTTGACCTGTCTTCGATAACGGGTTTTGGAGTCGAAATAGGCACTGGTGTTCCCGCCGCGGGTGGTACGGGCGCCTCTTGTGCCAAGACCTCAAGATTAAATGGTTTTGCATCTACAATCTTTACGTTTTTGGCTTTTTGGAGATAAACGTTAATCAAATTCTTGTATCGTGCAAGTAAACTTGTAGAAAAGCCGGTTAAGATCAAACTGGCAATTACAACAATAATAATTGCCCTATATTTCTTTACCAAAAACAGAGAGACGCATACAGCTATTAAATACGAGGCTAGAGATATTCTTGAAGCCGTGTTTATCAGTAACCAATAGCCGGATAGGGAAGCTACGAGAATCAGGATTTTACTTAGTTTGTCTTTAATCGTAAAAAGAAGTGTTATGAAAATAGGTAAAACTAAAACCATAAACGCGGCGAGATCGTAATGTCCCGCAAATGTTGAGGTTATTTGAGCTCCAGGAGTCCATCTTAAGGCTATTCCTTTAGAAGATTCGAGATTCTGCGTCATGATTACCGGTAAATGAAAATATTTTTCTCCTATCCCATACAGGAAAGCAACGAATACGGTAATCATTAGAACCTTAATGTAAAACTCCAAATTATTGTCTTTATCATGAGGAAAGAAAGTCAGAATTGCAAAGAACGGAACAAAATACTCGGCACGCCTAAGTAGGTGAAGTATCCCGACATTGGGAATCACGGTTTGTGTCAGAAATATTCCGGCAAAAAGTGACACTGAACCAATTAGGAGAAAAAGGGCCATTGCACGCACAATATCGTCGTTTAATGCTTTTTTTATATTAGGAAGGACCCTGACAAATATAAATATTGCGATAATGGCTAACAAAAAATCTTCGAATCTTATCGAAACGTAGGTTCCTGGAATTTGAATAAAGGGAAATTTCGGATAAAGGGGTACTATAACGATCAGTGCAGCCACTAGGTATTTGGCAATTCTATTGAGCGGTTCATTAATTTTGTTAAGCAATTTTAAAAGTTTTTGCATGTTTAACTGTTTTCACCCACTCACTACTCAAAATCCAGATTAGTCCCAAAGTTGAAAGCCCTGTAAAAATCCGGACAATAACATTCGAACCTACATATTTGACAATTATTTTCCCCTGAAATGACTTTCCCCCAACTACAAAAGTACCCTGACCCGGGCTTAATTCATTACCGGCTATATATATCGATTCCCGCATGGGGTGGGCCACCTCTTCCAAAAATGTGGCGTGTGTTTGATCCCTGATTAAAGTTTGGGCGTCCTCGGGAGGATAATTAAGCCGTTCTCCCCAGCCAAACTGACTAACATAATGGCTCATCAACTGTTCCCTGGTTATATTTGTGTAGTAACCGCGCCGTAGTGGGGTTTCCCTGTCAGCAGGCTCGGTTGAGGGTACAAAGTCCCATAAAGTATTTGGGAACGGAGGAGCCGGCCAGGCCAAATAGACCAGAAGGGCAATGCCAAAGAGAGCAAATACAATTTTCGCCAGGTTTTTCATTATTGAAAGAGGCGGGCCCGGCCTAAAACATAATTTGGATTTTTGTTTTTGCGCTCCCCAATCTCTTTTGCCGGTACTCCTCCAACTATAGCAAAATCAGGCACGTCTTTGGTTACAACCGCTCCGGCTGCGACAACGGCACCCTTGCCAACTTTAACTCCAGGTAGAATTATTACCCTGGGACCAATAAAAACATAGTCTCCTATCTCAACCGGCTCAACCCGTGCCAAAAAGTCTTCTTTTTCCAAATCATGCTCGGAATTGTAAATCATTACCGAAGAGGCAATGTCAACGTGATTCCCGATGGTTAGCGGTGCCCTTCCATCCAAAAAAACATGATCACCGATAATCGTATCTTCTCCTATTTTGATTCCGCCAGGTTCAAAGAAATTGGCCCACATATGAATTACCGATCCTTTGCCAATACCTACTCCGGCTAAGGTGTAAAACAATTTACGGAAAAGGTGCGAAGGAACGTGGCCTACCCACCTCAAAATCATAAGTTCAAAGTCCAAAATATAATTGTAGATACGGTTTAGTATCTTCTGTTGTGCTTGCCCTGCCGATAGACTCTTTCCTGTTTTATCTTTAAACATTAGTAATTATTCTTAAAGTTTCTCTGGCGGTTTTCTCCCAGGAAAACTTTTTGGCCTGCCTAAGACCTCTCTCTATAAAACTATTATACTTCGTTACAGGCGACAAAAGCACTTCCTTCATGCCTTCGGTGATACTATCTATACTATTAGGATCAACCATTACCCCAGCCTCGCCCACTACCTCAGGCAGGCTCCCGGTATTTGATGCAACAACAGGCACGCCAGAAGCCATTGCGTTAAGTACGTCCAACCCAAATCCCTCCCAGAATGATGGAAGGACGAAAAGCCTGGCACCTTTAATTAATGCAGGTTTATCTTCCTCACTGACAAAATCGGTGAATATTATTTTGTCCTCCAAACCAAGTTCTTTAACTTTCCGGTATATCGAATCGAACATCCAGCCCTTTTTCCCTGCAATAACCAGGCTCAATTTTGAATTTTGAATTTTTAATTTTGAAAATGCCTCCACAAGTCCCTCGACATTCTTGCTGGGCTTGAGCGTACCCAAATATAATACATAGTCCGTAACTATGGAGTACCTGTCCCTTACACGTCGCACATCATTATCGATAATATCGGTATTAAACTTACTTGCATCATATGCCAACGGTGTAACGTAAATTTTATCCTTGGCAAGCGGATAGTGTCGTACAATATCTTCTTTTGTACTATTTGATATCGCAATGATCCTCTTTGATACAAAAATGCTTATAGCACTCCAGATCTTTAACTGCCAAAAGTCTTTTTTTCTAAATTGTGTCATGTATTCGAGGTATCCAAGGTCCATTATTGAACATATTCGCGGTATCGTAGCTATTGGCGGTACGTAGTGGCTAGGAGAAAAGAAAATATCACATTTTGGTTTGCCAAAAATAATATTGGGCGTAAGTTTTGTCAAAATCCAGAGAGGTCCTCCTTTAATAACCTTGTATTTGAAGTGTTGGGTCTCCTCCGGCATGTCTTCCTTCGGACTTTCCTTAAGAAAAACTACGATCTTATGCTCATCTTTCCACTCATCCTGTAGTTTTCGTAGATTTTTCAGTAATTCATACGAATAAGTGTTTACTCCCACCCTTTGGCTAATATTAGCCTCGTTTCCGTCAATACCAATGATCATTTTCCCGCCTCCTTGTAAACATCGAGGGTCATTTTCGCAGTTTTTTCCCAGGAAAATTCCCCGACGCGCGCAAATCCCTTTTCGATAAATCCCTTGGGTCCGTTTAAAATTTTGGTAATACCGTCGGCGATTGAGGCGGCATCGTAGGGATCTACAAGTACTGCAGCATTTCCGGCAACTTCCGGCATCGAGGAAGTGTCTGAAGTGACAACGGGTGTACCGCAGGCAAAAGCGTCCAGTATCGGAATTCCGTATCCTTCATACAAAGATGCAAAGACTAGACCCCTGGCACCTGTAAGAAGTGCCCTTAGCTCATCTTGCGGTACATGGCCCAGTATTCTTATGTTCCTTTCCGGTTTTATTTCAGTCTTGGCAGGCCGTCCTACAAGAACCATTTTGAGTTCCTTCCCCGCGGTTGATAAATGAAATGCTTCTATAATTCTTTTTGTGTTTTTCAGCTCCGTAACTCCAATTGAAATCAAATAATCACCCTGAATTCGATATTTTTTCTTGGCGCTTGTCACTTCCGCCTCGCTTGCCTTCGAAAAAGACGGCGCTTCGGGTATTACTCTAATAATATTTTCGTTTACTCCCAAATCCGTCAGGTCCCCCTTTGTTGAATTTGAAGGAACAATTATCCGCCTGCTTTCCCGCAGTACCCACGACAACTTTCTTTTATGAACCTCCAAAACTTTCGGATGAACCATTTTGGGATACTTTAAAGCATATAAATCATGAACCGTTGTAACCTTGAAAGCACTCGAGGGCGGCTCGGCCCAATCGGAAGAGTGAAATACATCTACATTTCCTATTAATTTCTCTATCGGAAGCGTGTGCAGCTTGTTCCAAATAATATCCGCCATGAGAGGAGAAATCGGGAACACCTTTGTCCCCGGGAATATCTTTAAAATGTCGTCTCGCCTCCTGAAAGCCCCTGCAAAGAGCGAATATTCGTCTTCCGCATCAAGCTTCAGTAGAGACTTCACGAGATTCTCCGTATACGTAGAAACACCTGTTCCGTAGACAATTTGACTAATATCGATTGCTATACGCATACTTGTGGTACTATTTTACTATAATTTCCTTAACACCCTTATAGCAATCGGGGTGGTCAATAGATGTCACTCAAAATATTTAATCGCAAATCAGTCTTTATTTTGGCACTTCTTGTTGTTACTCTACTCTTTACCAGACTGTACAACCTGGACAAAACAGCGAGATTCATCTGGGACGAATCAAGTGATCTTGTTAATATTCACGAGATATATGTCGATAAAAATATAACACTGATTGGACCGATTTCAGAAGACGGAAGCAAGGTTTTTGGCTCTCTCACTTATTATATGTTGCTGCCTTTCGCAATCGCCGGTAATTTTGATCCGGTAAGCACCGCCTACGGCGCCGCTTTTTGGGGAATTCTTGCCGCTCTCCTTCTACTGTATTTGACTTACAAGGTTAATAGAAAATTAATTTATTTAATAGCACCCATTATTATTCTTTGGTACCCGCTGGTTGAAACAGGAAGGTGGGCCTGGAATCCTAACCTAATTCCTTTTTGGGTAACTTTATCTCTAATCTTCTTTTTTAAAAGGGGGTACTTGTTTAGATTTTTATCCGGATTGTCAATCGGGCTCTCTATTCACCTTCATTATTTGGCGGTTTTTGCCTCACTGGGCCTTGGCATCGTTGTTTTGGCCGAAACAATCAAGGAAAAGAAAATTAGAGAATTTATTGCTTTCTCGGCAGGATTTATTTTGGCAATCTTGCCATTTATAATCTTCGATCTGACCCACCCGCCAGGGCTTTTCCTTACTAGGATTTTGTATTTTAATAATCTTGGTGGCGCAAGTAGCGGCATGTCTTTCTTTCAAAATATTATTGTGGCACTGGGGGGAACTTTTCAATATTTTACCCAATCGGTTATTTTAGAAATATTACTTATTTTGACTTTGCTTTCTCTTCTGATCGCAGACCTTAAGAAAAAATCTTCTTCTCTTCGTTTTGCTTTTATCTTTTTAGTTCAGGTCGTCGGACTTTCCTTTGTGGCAAATTTTTATACCCATTACATTATCCCGGCAATTCCTTTTTTTATTGTCTATCTTATTTACCCAAGAAAAGGCGTTTCCAAAATACTTTCATATTGCATTTTAATAATATTAGTAATTTCGGGAATTTTCTCTTTTCCTAAACAAATCACAAAAGTAACTTGGGAAAGCAATATAGCCTCCACAAGATACATCGCAAACACAATTGCAAATGAGATAACGAATAACGACCTTAAAAATAACAACATCGCTGTACTTCAAAGCCATGATCCAAATTTATACGGTAGACGTTATAGAGATTTTTTGCTTATAAGAGGAACCAATCTAAGGGCTAAAGAACAATATGAAATTACAGATCATTTATTTGTAATTTCCGAATCAATGATAGACTCCTTAAGAAAAGATCCAGCTTATGAAATTAAGTTCTTCAGAAGTGGAAAATTAATTAAAAGTTGGGATGTCCCTAATAGCCCATGGAAAATTTATCTTCTTTTGAGATCTCCTACTTAAATTGTTTACCGAACAATATCTTTTCTAAAATTCCAAGAAACTTTCCAAAGTCATAGGCAATTTTAAAGAACAAAAACCTGAAATCTTTACTTTTGAATCCTTTATATAATCCAGTAACAATCGAAACAGGTAAGGTTGCTCTAACTAGAGCAACAACCTCTCCGACGAGCTCCATTTTATATTTTCTTTTCCCAACCCATTTAGCTTGACCGAAAATTTCAGCAAGCGATGAGGGGTTTTTATGATAAAAAATTGCCCCCGACGCATTTTCTGCCTCGTAACCTAATTTCCCGTAAAGACTCCAGTCGTCATCATACCCGCCGGGGGTAAACCCCCCTACCCTATCAAATTCACTTTTTAAAATTGCCCTAAAAACTGGTTGATAATCAGGATAATTTTTAGGATGACGCCTTTTCGGTTCCCACCCTTCATTTATGTTCCAGCACCTGGCCCAAACATTTTCCCAATTAGCTACATACTCTTCTTTACTAAACGTGCCTTTTGTAAAATTCTTTTGAATTGGCTTTGTAAGTTTCTCCAGGAAATTTTCATCAAACGTCATATCCGCGTCAACAAATACCAGGATCTCCCCCTTTGCATGCTTTGCCCCCAGATTTCTTGCGGCACCCGGGCCTTTGTGTTTTTGTTCTAAAAATTTGAAATTAGAAATTAGTAATTCGAAATTTCGTAAAACATCCAAGGTTTTGTCGTTGCTGCCATCATCAACCACAACAATCTCAAAGTCTTGAAAAGACTGGTCTCCGAGTGATTCTATACAGTCCTCAAGCACCCCTTTTTCGTTGTAAGTCGGAATTATTACAGAGATCATTTTTCTAGTTTGTAAACTGCGTAGCCCTGACCAGCATCGGTTAATAAACTTATTTTATACGGCCCACCAGCATTAATCTCCCAAACATCAGACTTTTTAAAATCATAGCCTTTTGGGGCCAAAACATATAAAAGATCCAGATTTTGATAACTTACTACATCTAACGGTTTTCTGCCATACTTATATTCCACGAAATATCGCAAAGTGTACGCTTGTTTGTCAAAATCCAAGACCTCTGCCACGTTAAAGTTTCCATTAGCATCTACCGCTATTGCCTTCGAAGCATCGTCGATATCTTTTGTTGTTGTTCCTTCCGGTATCCCTGTAGGAGCTCTCAAGTTAACCCTGACTGAGGTAAGATTAAAAAATAAATACAAAATTAATAAAGAAGCACCAAAAAATTTTGACCTCTTCCAGATTAAAAACAAAATCAATCCTCCCGCTATAGCCATAACCGGCCAAAATGGAAGAAAATAATAATATGCGGCAGATGCGTTGCTTTTCCCTGATAAGGTATCAAGAAAGTATTGGAAAAGAGTCCGGGTGTTATAAAAATTGTGCCGCAGGTCAAATAAAACCATTGGCAAATTCCCAATGATCACCCCAAGAAAATAGAATGCAGTATCGATAACTTTCTTTTTACTTCTTAGGGCTAAAAATACCAAAACAGCTAAAGTGATTGGTAAAAATAAAAATTGTAAACTCACCCCGAACCCTCCAAGAAGTCCCAACATAAACACACCCGGCAATCTCCTTTTTCGATAATACCGCCACCCGAAAAACAAAATTAACATTCCCAATAGAGGAAGAGGGTTGTAAATCCAAATAAAAAGCGAGTGATAAATCATCCAATCGTTAAATAGAAAAAGTGTGCAAGATAAAAGTGCAACCCCCCTGCCAAACATCCTTTTTGCCACGAGGTAAATAATTAGCCCGGTAAAAATATTAAGCAGAGTAAAGAAAATTGTGATAGTAATGGGATCGTAGTTGGATATAAAAAGCAATGGAATCAAAGAATAGTTAAATATGGCACCTGCATACAGTACATGTGAATTCGTGTCTTGCCGTACAAAATATGGTTGTCCCAAAAGGGATGGTGTTTTAAGATAGTCGGCAGAAACTATCAGGCTTCTGGCTTGTTCAGACCAAAAAGTAACACGATTGGGAAAGTTATAAAATCTGACGAGAGCTGCTAAAAGAAAAATGGCTATCAGAATCAAACTATTTTTACTTGATAATTTTTTTAAAAAGTTCTTCATACTTTTTTGCAATTTCGTCCCAGGAAAACTTTTCTGCCTGCTTTCTGGGTTTGTCCCCCCACTTACTATTTAGCGCATTTTTTAGCGCATCTGCATAGGCAATTACATCAGCCGGGTCGACGAAAATCCCCGCCTCCCCCACAATTTCGCGCCTGATGGGATCCTCCGTCGCCACAACCGGCAGATTGGTTGCCATTGCCTCAACCAATACATTTCCGAATGACTCGGTTGGGCGGGAGGGTAAAGTGAAAACATCGGCAGCTCTATATATTTCCGGCATTTTTTCAAATGGAACGGACATTAGTTTAAATCTGTCTTTACCCAAAATCTTTAATCCATAATCAATAATCTCTTGCTTTTTGTCTCCACCTCCTCCGGCTATAACCAACTTTGTATCATCGAGTCTTGCTACAGCGTCGATTGCTAAATTCAATCTCTTCTGTTCCGTAAATGCTCCCACCGCAAGTATTGTTTTTGTCCCATTTTTAAATCTTAAATCATTATTCCGAAATCTATTCAGATCCACTCCGTTGGAAATATATACAGAACTGATAAAAGGATTTGCCTTCCTTGCCCAATCTAAAGCTTTGGAAGAAAGTGCGATAAAAGCGTCAGGAAAAGAATAAAGATTTATTCTATCGTCCCAACCCATACCTGATTGTCCCGAGACAATCATCTTCGATCCCGTTAACCAGGTAATTTTCCGGGTGATAACAACCTGCCATCTCCCGTTCGTTGGAATAATAACATCATATTTTTTTCTAAATAGATCAAAATAATTAATATCGGCAATTACATCAACTTCATGATTTTTGGAAAGTCGCCGGGAAAGCTCATAAACATAAGTCTCAGCGCCTCTTCTTACTTTATTTTGGTATTTATTTAAGATTGCTATACGCATATTGGTTCCGGACCAGTATTTCCACCCCGTCGATCTTCTGGCTAAGTCTGTAATTTTCAATTACATAATTGTAAAGTTTTTGGGGAATGTATGCCGATAAGCCCGACTCTGTATAGGGATTATAAATAATTAACTTCGGCGAATTGGTCCTCAAATCATTTACCATCTTTTCCTCAATCCCGGGTATTTCCATATACCAGGAAAGCTGCGGAATCCATGGATCAACTGCCGGCAGGGTGTCACTCAGGGCATAAATATTATCCCACCAATTCATAACAAAAATTTTGTCGCCGGGTTTGGTATTGTAATTTACAAAAGTCACGATATCGGAAACATTAGTTTCGTAAAACCTTGTCCCCTCTTTATAACTTCTAATAAAAAACCCTCCAAAAAGACACACGCTTCCCAGCAGATAAACGGGGATGAACAATTTCATCAATTTATCCGGTTTCTTAACCATGCTGGCAAGTTGGGAGATCGCTATTGCCAAAAACGGAATGGCCGGTTGAAAATGGAAAAACTCAAAACGAGGATACGCTCCGAGTGCGCCTGCAAACGTCCAAATAAGTAAATTGATATTTTTCCGGCCGGTCTTCCAAATTAAAGGAATAAAAATCAGGAATGGGAAAAGCGCTCCGGCAAGACTTTTTAGGTCTGGAGGCTGCAACTGTCCGGAGGACCGGGGAAGAATGAAGATTCCGAATTTTATAGCCCAGTTGTAAAAGTCAGGCAAAATACCCACTATCCATAAAATTAAAATTGCCGGAATAAACACAGATAAAATTCCGGTGATAAATTCCTTGAACTTCCTTCCCAAATGTTTAGAACTCGTGGTCAATTCCAGTCCGATAGGAAGCAAAAACCAGACTGCCGTCTGTTTGGAGACAAAAGCGGCAGCCCAAAAGACTCCAGCCCATAAAAAATTTTTCTTTTGAATAAAGTAGAAAGAAACAAAGGCGATGGCACCCATAAACAAATCAAACCAAAGCCCATTGCCGTCAAAAAAGAGCGTCCAGAGGACGAAAGTACAAAGAGCAACAAATGCGGTTTTGATATTCCAAAGTTTTTTGGCAATAGCGAAAACCATTCCGTCAAATAATAAAATAATGAGCCATGTAAATATCTTCAACTGGAGGATTCCGGTACCGAAAATTTTGTAGAAAACTGCAAGCTTAATCAATATTAACGGTGTATGAGCAATTGCAATATCGCGGTAAGGCAGCCAGCCTTTTGTAATCAGGTACGGCCAAAGGGTCATTTCCGGCCAGGCGGTAAACTTTAAATATATTAGCAAAGAAAGATGAGCGATTAAAATCCCTATTAAGATAATCTTCCATTTTTTTTTCATCAGTTAATCAATATCCTGGTTTCCCTAACCATACCCTTCGTTTAATTTTTCTAAGAGGAGTTTCAAAAAATGCTCTGAATTTGTAATCGGCAGACATCGGGTTCCAGGGACTTGTCAATTCGGCCGGTTTATCTCTAAAAAAAACCTCAGGATAATAATAATCTTTGGGAAATTCCTCCCCGATTTCAAATCGGTATTTCTTGCTCCTTTTAATCACACCTGCATCCGCAACGGACCGTCTTAGATTGGTGGCATGAAGATACGGGGCATCAACAAATTTATAAGTATCCCTATCTTGTATCATCTTACCTTTTCCATCCGCCCATCCCCAGACACCGTGAATCCCTTGCGAATGAAGCCCAGGAATGCTCCTATTTATGGCGCGCAGATTGTAATGTCCCACTCGATTTCCAAATTTATATTTCCCGGCCGATTTTTCCTGATAATGAAAAATATCCCCTACCAAATTTATTGTTGGGACAACGATAGACTCAATACCGTCTCCGTCCTTCTTTATTCCTTCGATAACTTTCCGTATTGAATCTTCAAACCAAATTTCATCTCCGTCTAAAATAATAAACCAATCGGAATTTGTCGCATCCAACATTTCTTGTCTTGCTTTTGTAAATGTTTCAGAAGTTACCTCGTCGTACTCCTTAAATTCAATTTTCCCGGGATATTTTTTCTTTAACTCATCAATAATATCCAATGTCCCATCGGTACTCCCCGTATCCCAAAGGAGAATTTTATCTACATAATTAACAACTGAGGAAGCAGAATACCAAAGCCACCGTGCTTCATTTTTTACAAGAGTATGAGCGACAATAGATTCACGATTCATTCTTTTTTCCCCAATAGTGTTTAATCACAATTGTCCATGTATATATAGCCAAAATTGTATTTGTTACCCCCAATGTAATTGTTGGTCCAAAAACCCCATATTTGGGAATCAGGAAAAAGTTCAAGGCAAATATTGCGGCTATTTGGAAAAATGAATAAGCGCCAATATATACTGTTTTTTTCATAGAATAAACTATTGCCGTAACGGCAGGCACTGTAAACAAAAATGGAATTTGTGCTACAGCCAGTGCCTGAAAAACGGGGACCGAATCAAGATACTTAGCACCAAATAAAGTTAAGATAAATGGCTTAGCAATGATTATCCAAAAAATTATTCCGGTGGCAATGGGGATTAACGCTAAAAGAGATTTGACTATATATTTTTTCTCACTTTCTTTATTCCTAAATCCGGCAAGTCTCGGAGCTAAAACAGCTGAGAAACTCGAGGCAAGAATTACAATAAAGGATGCAAGCCTTGATGGAATAGAATACAACCCTGTTGCAAGGGCTCCAGCCATAGCCGCAAGCATTGTCACGTCAAGTCTTCCCGAAACAGAGGATATAATCCTATTAACTCCTATCCAACCGGAAAACTTAATAAGATTTTTGTACTCGTCTTTCTGGGGTCTTGCCCGCAAGAAATCAGTTTTCATATATATCAAAACGAGGACAACTTCTACTATAAATCCAGCTCCAAAAGCCCAGAACGCTGTAGACATAGTCAAGGCACCTATTGCATAGAAGGAAAGAGCAAATAAGAGTCTTACCAAGTAAAAAGCATTATCAATTATAGTTGAGTGAATGAATTTCTTCTTCGCCTGCAGAATAAAAGGAAAAAACATATCGGGAAAGAGAAAAATCGGAATAATCGCCGACCAAATGGCGATGCTTGGATCACGTGTTGCCAAAAATGTTTTCGAAACAAACGGGGCAAAAATTATGATAACAGCAGAAATTGCGAGAACCATTAAAAGCCTGATTACAAACGCTGCTTTTATATATTGACTTGCCTTTTCGTGTTCTCCTTTGGAAGTGTGTACGGCGACAAAATTTACAGAACCAGTGGAAATTCCAATATCGGCAAGGGATGCAAGAATAACTACTAGATTAAGTGCGGCAGAGAAAATACCAAAATCATAAACACTTAGGGAGCGGGCAACAAAAAGTGTAAACAAAAAACTCCAAAAAGCGGATCCCACATTCCCTGCAAAAAGTACAAAGGTATCTTTGGCGGTAGCCGTAAAAAGCAAGCCCTTCGCCCAGTCAAAGTATTTCTTCACTTCACTATTTTAGCCTATTTTTACCTCTTATGTTATCAAAAATAGGCATATCCATGCCCCACTTGCGAAATCTTGCCTCAATTGAGTAGACAATTATATCAAGAGTATAATTGAAAACTTTATTTTTGGAGTAGCCCATGCTTCTGTTTTTAAAAACCAAAGGAATCTCTTTATATTTTGCCCCCGCCAATACCGCCTCATTGAGAAACGCCGGCATAAAAATAAATGTTTTTCTTCGCCAAGGCAATCTTTCCCAATTAATTTTCTTAAATAGGTTTGGGGTAAATGCACGGGCAGAATTTGTGAATTCTTTTATCCCTGAGGGCCCCATAATTACTCTGCAAAAAGTGGATGACCCCAAACTAAAGAATCTTCTTAAAGGTGGAAGTTCATTCTTACCTCCAACAACAAAACGTGAGCCCAAAGCTAAATTCACATCACTGTTTATGGTTTTTATTAAAAGAGGTATTATTTTTTCATCAACCTGGCCGTCAGCATCCATCTGTACCAAAATATCGGGTTTAAGGTTCTTTATGGCATATCTATGCCCTTTATACAGACCCACCCCTAACCCCGGTCCAACGTTAATATGGTGAATATTATCGAATTTTTGAGACATTTTCTTCGCAATATCCGATGTTCCATCAGTGGAATGGCTGTCTGAAATTACAATTTCTAATGAATAATTAGGAATGTGTTTTTGCAAACGCAATATAGACAAAATTGTTTTTTCCAAATTGTCTTTTTCATTAAACACCGGCAATATGATGCTTACTTTCTTTTTCATAGATAAATCAAATGGAGTTTGCAGCAATACAACTTTTAAGCTCCTCTCTGGAAAATATTTTGGGCACAAAAACGACATCCTCTTTCAGGTCTTTCTGGTAGCAATTATCGACAATCTTACCGATATTTATTATCTGCGACTCAAATCTCTGAATATCCATGTCTGCTCCTGCCGTTTGATAAATTATGACTGCGGGAGGGTTTTCAATAATTTCTTTTGAATACTCCTTTTTTTGCCAATCCTGTAGAACGATATTTGCCAAAAAGTACCTAGTGCATGGTTTTCTCATGGAATATAAATAGTTCTCACTCACTCCCCAACCGTAAACGCTCAGTATACATTGATCGCTAGTAGTCAACTGCGTGACTATTTTTTCATAGCTATGTATTTGGTCCGTCATGGTAAAACTTGTTATCTGAGGAAAATAACTGGAAAGGTACTGACGCTTTGGCATTAAAATAGCTACCGAGAAAACAAACAAAATGAGTGCAAAATAAAAATAAGGTCTAGATCTTGCATACAAAAAGGTAACATTCTTAAACAGATATGAAAATAAAAAACCATTAATAATATAAAATGGGACAACTACTTGTATTAAATAGTGGGATCCATAAGTCCCTCCCAAACCAAAGCCCAAAAAAGATCCTAATGCATAGAGAATAATAGAATATTTAATTATTTTATCTGAATTCAGTATGACCATGGGTTTAGTAATCAACCTTGTTTTGTGTAAATCTAAAGTAAAGGTTTTCTTATATACATTAACTAAATAAAACGAACATATGGCAAGAAATATTATTAGTGGAAAACCCTGCACAAATTCTGTAAATGTTCTCGCAGCTGCACTGAAACCAGGTAAAAGATTTTCCGAAATCCTGTCGTATGAAAATGGAAAAAATACTTGTTTAAACTTAAAAACTTCCAAATATGCCCCTGCAGAACCAAGATTGGCCAGATAAATAAAAATGCCAAAGAAACTTGCTAGCATTCCAAATAAAAATTGCATCGAGTTTTTAAAAGCTTTTATAAAACCCCCTTGAAGCAACGAGTAAATTAGCACTGGCAACACCGCTATGGCTGTCAGGGTGAAAGGTTCTTTTGTCTGACTGGCTGCAAAAAACAAAAGACCGGAGAAAAAGAATTTAAAAGAGTCTTTCCGCATACTTACAAGGACGGCTAAGGCTAGCATTGAGAAAAGAAGTCCCAAAATTTCTGTAGGTAAAATTATGGAATTCAACAGTGGAGAAGGAACAATGAGTATGGTAAAAAAGAAAAGAATTTCAAAAACCGGAGTCTGAAATGCCTTTTTAAATACAAACCATATAGAAAGGGCTACAAGTGACATGATTATTATATTAATAATCCGTATGGATAAGATGCTAAATCCAAACAAACTGCTCCATAAATAGACGGTCAATGGCCAAACCGGAGGTTTTATTTCCCAAAAATTTTTATAAGGCGAGCCTATCTTTAGAATTGGGGAAACTGCCAAGAGAAGATGAGAGGCCACATCCCCGGCAAGTCGGGTTTGGGAAAAAATATAAATACTAAAAAGGGATAAAATAATTGCCGAAAAAATCAGTAGAATTAACTTTCTACTGGAATTCCATGCTTTAGCTAGTTTTGAAAATATAATGGCCATTTGAGTTGATTGGTTTATCTTTTAATCAAAAGAACTCCGATTGCATCTTGTTTCTCATAATCATTACTTGCAGGAACTTCATATGTTCCTTTAAGGGTAAACTCTTTTGCAATTTTTGCACATCCGTCGCAAGTCCATTTTTCCGGATCTTTGGGATTCTCAAAAATCATTCTCCAATCTGTACCCATATAATAGTTGGCATCATTAATTAAATAGCTAGTAAGATAAATTGCATCGAATGGAATTTTACCTGTTACCGGGTCAATTATTTGCTTTGGCTCAAGAGGATACCATACGGTTTTCCTTTCCCCATACCAACTTCCCCATGTATCAAGATTGGTAATCACCACCTGATTCGGATCCGTATTCTCTTTCAAAATCTTACTAAGTTCCACATAAACAGAAGGCTTGCCCAGATTGTGAGATTTTGCCTCAAACCTTGAATCAAGAATCAAAACCCCTAAAGTTTGTCCAACTCCAAATAATAATATTAAAAATGTGGATGCGAGAATAACAAATTTTTGTTTTGTAATTTGCGATTCCAAAATTCCAACTAATGTCCCAACTGCTATTATATAAATGAGTGGAATTATCGGATGAAGATAACGGAAAAATGGAATACTGGCCGCTGTAACAATTAGTGTAACCAATACCATAAATACCGAGGCAATCTTAAACGATGATATCTCTTTGCTTTTTGATTTAAGGAATAATCCGACGGTAAAGAGCGCAAAAAGGTAGGGACTAATTATTTGCGGCAGAAGTTTATAGAAGTTATAAAGATTGTAAAAAATATTTTTAAGCGTTTGGGCAATTTCTCCACCGGAAGACGCTGCACCACGCAGTGCGTCGGAAGCAACCGCTGATTGGTTAAATGATGAACCAATTCCCCTTCCTATTATTGAATATAGGAAAAACTTTCCGGAAAGAGGCCTAAGTACAAAATAGTCAACCAAAATTCCAAAAGACAAAAAACAAATAAAAAAAACAACTGACGCTTTTTTAGGTCTAAAATTAATTAATAAACAATAAAGAATAATCCCTGCAATATAAATAAAGGCCTGGGGACGGGTGAAGTAACTAAAAACTAAAAGCGAAAAGCTAATAATTGTTGCCCATTTCTTTTTTAGTGAAATAAAATATGATGCAGCAACTATTTCAAAAATAAACGGAGATTCAGATGCCCCGCTTGTAGCGTAGTGGATTAAATCATAATTAAATCCTACGGCAAGAGTTGATAATGCTCCAACCAGTTTGCTATTAAAAATCTTTTTAGCTAAAAGAAAAACAAAAATTAAAGCAAGAATGAAATAGAAGAACGACGTGGCGATTACTGCAAAATCGCTAACTCCAAAAATCTTAAAGAAAGCGGCAATTGAATATGGCATTACCGGAGGTGTTAAGGCATAGTCAAAAATTTTACTTTTAATTAGTTCAAAAATATTCGGGGACCAAAAAGAGAAACTGCTTCCAAACCCGAGACCACTAATTAAATTTCTGGCAATATCTGCAAATTTTGCCGGGTCTGAAAATGGCAAAACCAAAGAAATATTCATAATATTATATATAATTTTATGCGCAAATAGTGTATAAGTAAAATAATGGATATTCAAAAACTAAATACAAAACAAATAAAGGAAATTATAAATAAAATTCTTCTAAAATCTCACCTATTGCCGTTTATCACTGCCATAAGAATTTTAAAGGTATTAGAAATCGACTATGGTCATTTTAAATCGGTATATCGGTGGGAATCCGTAGACAAATTTGGCAAACCCATTCCATGGTTTTCATACTCTGCCATTGAGTACTTAAAAAGTTTGGATTTGTCAGAAATGTCTGTTTTTGAGTATGGATCTGGTGGTTCAACTATTTTTTGGGCTAATCATGCAAGTAACGTTACTTCAACCGAAAATAATGCTAAGTGGTTTAAAAAAGTAATAAATAGTCTAAAGAATTACAAAAACGCAAAAATAATATTATCTGAAAATAAGGCTGAATATGTAAATGCAATCAATACAAGTAAAATCAGATATGATATTGTTGTGATCGACGGTGAATATAGATATCAGTGTAGTCAAGTCGCACTAAAAAAAATCAAAAACAACGGTCTTATAATTTTAGACAATTCTGAACGGTATTCAAAAATCAAGAAATACTTTAGAAATCACAATCTAATTGAAATTGAGTTCACCGGTCTTGGACCAATCAATCCATACACATCAACAACTTCGTTTTTTATTACAAAAGATTTTAACCCAAGATTTGTCAACAAGATAAAACACCCTGGAAGTATCTAACATACTCTGGACAAATCAATATGTTATTGAAGCAGAAAACCTACTATTTGAAAAAATCAATTATTTTATTTGATATATAGTCCACATCCTCACTACTCAAATATGGATAACATGGAAGAGATAGTATTTTACCAATAAATTTTCTAGACACAGGGTTGCTCAGGTTTTTATATTTCCCTTTAAACATTGTTTGGTCCGGAATTGTAATTGGGTAGTGAATTAAAGAAGGTATCCCATTTTCCGCTAAATACTTTTTAAGTTTGTCCCTCTTTTTGGCTTTAATTACAAAAAGATGAAAAATTGAGTCATCCAGATTATTGGGTAATATAATTTCAATATCTTTGATGCTTTTCAAACCATCTATATATCTTTTGGCAATTTCTCTTCTTGTTTCATTATCCTTATCCAAAAACCTTAGTTTTTCCCGAAGTATTGCCGCCTGAAGCTCATCTAAACGGCTATTTAAACCAAATCTTGTGTGAACATATTTATTTTCCTGTCCGTAGTCACGTATTTCCGAACAAATTTTTGCCAATTTGGAATCGTTGGTAGTTATTGCTCCACTATCCCCGATTGCTCCCAAATTCTTGGTGGGGTAGAAGCTATAGCAGGCTATTTCTCCAAAAGTTCCTACTTTCTTACCGTTCAATTTGGTTCCGTGTGCCTGGGCAGAATCCTCTACAAGAAACAATTTGTGTTTTTTACAAATAGCTTTAATTTTTTCTACATTTGCCGGTTGTCCATATAGATGTACAGGTAAAACCGCTTTCGTTCTCTTTGTTATGGCCTTTTCTATAAGATCTTCGTTTATTTGGCCATTTTCTTTTATATCAACAAAAACAGGTGTTGCGCCAACAGCCAATATTGCCAATGTCGTGGCCACCGCTGAAATAGGAGTAGTTATAACTTCATCGCCTTCTTTGATTCCTAAAGCCATCAAAGAAATTTGAATCGCCTCAAGACCATTTGCGACACCGATGCAGTATTTGACTCCACAAAACTTGGCAAATTCCTCTTCAAATCCTTTCACTTCGTCAGACAAAACATAAACCCCGGAATCAAGAACTCTTTTTACTGCAGCCATATATTTATCACCGCGAAGTTTCGCCTCTTTTTGAAAATCGAGATATTTGATGCCTTTAACCTTTTGCATATAAGTTCAAGAAATCTTCATAGCTCCTTATGTAATCTTCCGGCTCATGTTTCTCCGAAGCCAGGACCAAAATTATAGTATCTTTTTGGAAATCCTGCATTTCATGCCAAACCCCCGGCTCAAGAAGCACGCCCACATTGGGTTTGTCGAGAGTCACTTTCTCTTTTGTTTTACCATCATCCAAAGCAATTACGATACTTCCCTGTATGCAAAAAAGTGCCTGAACTATCTCTTTATGGGTGTGAGCACCCCTCACCGCCCCGGCGGAAACTCCGTAAATATAATAAACACGCTTTATTTCAAACGGTATTTCTGGAAACTGAAGTTGGACTAATATTCCGTCTGTAGAATTTGCGGGGGCTTCAATTAACTTAACTAGTTTTTTGACCATTTGAGTGAACTCTTGATTCTCCAATAGACCGGTCCGAAATATTTTGCCAGTTTATGTCTTAAGAGCATCCCCACCTCTTGTCTCACCGCCTCGATCGAAAATGCACTATCAAACTCTCTCACACGGTCGTATTGTTTTCTAAGTTCTTCTTCATATGGTTCGTATATGTATTCGATAACCTCCTTTGAAATCGTATATCCCAGAACGCGGTTGAAATGGTTTGGCCCTAGAATTCGAAATTGGTGGAAGTGATAACAAACCAACCGATCTTGATCTACATACACCGAAGACTTCCTTTTTGTTATTTTATATTGCGTAACGTTCCAGGGGGCCACATCTACTCCGACATTCTTGGAAATAACCAAATCTTTATCATAAAGATTCGGCCATTCATTTAAATACATCTGGTCACCAAGTTTTCCGTCTTCCGGTTTCCAATAGCACCAATCAAGGCATTGTGCCCTCCATCTTTTAAGACAGACCTCTCCAACTTTATCATTTTTAAATACATTAAAAGCAACATTAAATTTCCCGGCATTTACGGCCATTCCTTCTCTTCCCTCGGGAAACCTGTGTTCCACAACCAATAGTGATTTGTCTCCAATTTCGGCAACCTCATTATCAGGATCGGAATAAAAATAGAGATCCGCATCCAAGTAAACTACATTTCTGACTCCCGGTGACTTCTTGAGAACATGGAGTATCCATGAAGGGGTACATGTCCAGTAATACTCAACAAGATGGCGAGTGTTTTTAACTGCCAAAAGCTCTTTATCCTCAAAATCACGCAGAGGAACTACAGTTACTCCATTTAATTTCATTTTATTGAGAATACCCTCCGTATATCTGTCAAAGGCTAAAATCCAAAGTTTAGCGTCAGGGTTGTATCTAATTAATGAAGAATGAAGAGCCAATCCTTTAAGCAAAAATCCCTTATCGAAGTATGTACAGTAAATGACTGAGCTAGCTGTCCTTGGTTGTTTTGTCATGATTTGGTTACAAAAATTGCCATAGTTGCTAAAAGATTAGACATTTTTTCTAACAACACCCCAATTATAGGCAATTTTTGTAAAGAATTCCTTATTGGTTTAGGAAATAGATGATATCTACCAACGACTTTAATATGGTTTTGTTTGCAAAATTGTTCAAAGTCTTTAACTGAAAGCTGGTGAATGTGCCCAGTTGAATACCATTTGTAACCAAAGAGAGACCACTGTGGGAATACGCCGAGAAACAGAACCTGTAACCGATTTAATACAAATGCAAAATTTGGAAAAGTTATTATTTGTTTTTTTGAAATTCTTAGCATTTCTTTAAACAAAACCTCTGGATACATAGTCATGTGGATGGTCACGTTACAAATAGCCATATCAAAATTCTTGTCTTTATACGGAAGCCTGGTATCAATCATCCCCCGTATCACCTTTAAACCCTTATTTTTACACACCTCGACCCCGCTTTCTGAGACCTCAACTCCCTGGCATTCGTTTCCATTTTTTGCAAGAATTTGCATCAAAGAACCATCCCCGCATCCCAAGTCTATTATTTTCTTATTTTCCCCAACGATTTTTTCAATAGCCAAAAATTCAACCCTGTTTGTAGTTGAACGTTTATCATACAAATAATTTCTGTTATCAGGTTTTTTATCCATTATTTTATTTTCTTAAGTACGACCATATAGCCACGAGGGTAAACCTTTATTAATCCGTCAAGACTAGAAATTATAAGTAGTAGAGGACTTAGGAATAAATTTAGTACAACAAGATTACTTTTGTAGATATATTGTTGTAATTTAACCATATATCTACTTATTAGAAAAAAGTACTTATCTATTGACACAATTTTTAATCCCGAAGATTTCGCTAAACTTTTAATATCATCTACCGTGTAACCACTCCTAACGTGTTCGTATTTTTTGGGTCTGAAGTTTCGATCTTCCTCTTGTTCTTTCGTCAAAGCGGTACCCTTCATCGGTATGGAGATCACAAATAGGGATCCCTTTTTGAGATTTACGGATAATTTTCGCAAAACCCCTCCATCATCCTCAATATGCTCCAACACCTCTAGACAAATAACCTTATCAAATTTATTTTTCCCTAAATTGACTTTCTCCAAAGGCGATGCCCAAAAAATATCTCTTCGTCCTAAATATTTATTAATTCTTTTCGCGCTGGCAATTCTATTTTTTCGAACGTCAATTCCCAACCCTTGTATTGCATATTTATTTCCGAACTCTTGTAGATATATTCCATTTCCACAACCTGCATCTAAAACTTTTTCGCCTTTTTTTAAGTGAAGTAGCTTTTCAACAATCAAATACCTTTTTTGACTAGCAATATCAGGGTAACCGAACAATAGGAAGTAGATCCTTGACAATAATAACAAAGGATCGCTTAAACCTTGTCCAACTTTAAGGCTTCTGATCTGGCTTTGGGACAATTTAGAGTAAACTCTACCATAGTTAAACATACTCATATTTTTTTAATTATACTGTTTACCGTTTTTTTGAAATCGCTTGGTAAGAAAAGGTATATTCTTATCAACAAGAGTCTTATCCATCCCATTTTTAACATATTGTCAAAATACACCGTATCCTTTGTCTTTTCGTAAACTAACCCACCAGGATGGTCTATTGGAAAAGGATTACCTAAATCTTGATAGTATGTTTGCAATGATGGGTTGGATGCTTTTTTGTTTGTACCAACATTGTTTACCAAATTACATTTTGGCGTTATGAAGTACATGTTGTTTCTAACCGCAGTGTAAACCAATTGCATCGCCCAGCTATCCAATTTTCTTCTCCTAATTGCTTTCCAGAATGTTTCTAAATAAAATTTGTATTTTCTACTAAAAAAATAATCTTTATATTCAGAAGTTTTTGAAATTTTTTCTATATCTTCCATGCCTGAATGATATAATTTCCAGCTTCGCCTCCATAAACCAAACCCCCAGATATCGCCAATTTTAGATAAATAATATGAATCATTAGATTTGATTTTATCCGGATAAAAATTAGTACCGTTAATCGAGAATATTCGTTTATCGTTTCTATACTTTTCCAGTAATTTTTGTTCAAAATAGAAGAAGTCTTTGGATGGCAATGTGTCATCCTCCAGATAAATTCCACACTCTTCTTTCTCAAAAAATCTATCCAACGCGCCGGGAATATGCTTCTTGAGTCCTAAGTTCTTTTTGTGGGTCCACACGGTAAGTTGGCAATCCCAATTAATTTTAGACAAAACTGCCTCTCTCGTTTCAAGAACCTCCTTTTTCTCTTCAGGATTTCTTGGTCCATCCTGTGAAATATAAAGTTTTTTGGGTTTGACCTTGGCAATTGCATTAATCACCTGAGAAGCTGTATCTTTGCGGCGAAAAATAATGAAAAGAATTGGTGTATCAAAACTTTTAAGATTATTTATTTTCATTGTTAGTTGTAAGGGCAATCGAATATAGCATCAAGGGCAATAAAAAAATACTCATTCTTCTGGCTGAATCCGGTATATCTTGCCAACCAGGGTAAACAATAAAAAAACCAAAGGTTCCAATAAAAAGAACAATCAGGAAAAACATAGTTATATACAAAAAGGTGTAGTTCTTCTCCTTCCGCTTAAAAATGCTCACTATAATTACCACTAGAAATGCAAGAAAAACCAATCCCCAAGTCGAGAATACATATGTATAAAGATAATTAGTGACCAAAAACAATCTTTCAAAATTAACATTCTTCAAAATACTAAAGTAGTCCAACTTCACCGCATTCAGAACAGGCCCAGTCATATTACTCACATAACTCGAAAATATTTTCCAGGATGAATAAAATATCAGAAAAATAGACAGATAGCGAACAATGTCCTTCCATTTTCTATTTCGGATAGCAGTTAAACACACCGCAGAGATGGGTACTATCCAAAACGGCTCGGCAATTCTTACCCAGGAAGAAAGACCAATAAGAATCGCAGACAAATATAAAAGCCAACGATCCTTATTTTTAATCCAATCAAATAAATAGAATGTGCCCAAACAAAGGTACACCATATATGCCAAATTTGTATATGCCATTGTTGAATGAATTAATAATTCAGGTAACAGCGCCAAAATAATTGTGAAGGCCATTGCTGAATTTTTACTCGTATGCCTCTTAAGTGAATAATAATAAATGCAAACAAAAGACAAATAAAACAAACTATATATAAATTTAGGGTTTGGTAAACCTATTTGATAAACAAAAAGATGGGCAAGAGATGTTAAAAGTGGATACCCCAAAAAATAATCATTTGATAATGAAGCATGTATAAGACTTGGATCAACTAGAAAGGCTTTAGCCCGAAAATCATATAAAGCCAAGGCGTCCCAGTCGGAAATCGGCCAATACAGATTAACCAACAATGTATAGGCAACAATTAAAAATATAAAACCCCAGAAAAGAATGGTTTTTAATTTTGGCTTTTTCTTTTCGAATTTAATGGTTTTGAAAAAATCGATAGTTTCTCTGTATTTAACTGCAAATAAAACTACGCAGAGGGATATCAATAGAGAGAGGGTGTTGTTTAGACTGTAATCTATATTAAAAATCCAATCAAAAAGGAAAACAAAAAAGGTAAAAGTCCCAAGCCCTAAAAGGAAAGAAACGGAAAGCCTTTCGGCCAGACCCATTTTTGCCTTAAAAATAAGGGTTAACTCGAACCCAAAAAATATTAGTAAGATTAGAAAAGGAATAATCAGCATCTTAATTTTTTATTTTGATAATACCCCACTTTTCGGATGAATCCTTCGGATCGTATCGATAATCGCCTGTTTTATCTTGCCAAGTCTTTCCCGAAGTAGGATCCCAATAAGTAATCTCTACTCCGACGACATTAAACTTCGGCCAAACATTGGTATATCCATACTGAGAAATGTTCGTCTCGCCATAATCTATCAGTACGTAGTCGACGCCTTGAATATCTACTTTGGGATCCTTTTCATCTCCGTTTATTAGATTTCTGGGGTAAAGAAAATACCTTAAATAGGCAACATTGCTGGTTTTATCCCATGGGTAAGCCTGCGGAGGAATTAATATAGTCGCGTTCGCGGGAGTCTTATTTTTAATAAATATTGCGTAGTCATAAACAACTTTTCCAATCGTCATCTCCATTTTCTTGTCATAAGACAAATTGATATTTTTGAGGATAAAAACCGGGCGTTTCCCTTTAATCGTTGCAAAATCAGTAATAAGATACTGTCCAAAAACAAAAATGAGAGCCGTATAAATCAAAATACGAATCCTTTTTTCGCTTTCATTAAGTAAAAATAGACAAGCCATCAAAATGGCGGATAAAAGCAGTAGATATGTTTGAAAATGGAAATGGCTAAAAATAAAATTCGGGTACGTTAATTTTTCTAAAATATCCGACATAACATATGCAGCCACAAAAAGAAATGCGGCTACAGAAATTGCATTTCTAAACAATTTAGATTCGCCAAATTTTTTGAAAACTAAAAACAAAACCGCAAATAGCATGACGGTACCGACTCCAAATAACGGCCGAAAATGTTTTGCAAAAAATCCAGCGTAAGTAAACGCTTCCAAAAGTGATATTAGAAAGGTTATTGATAAAACGGAATTTAGGATGCTTAAAATATATATATTTCCATTCATGACAATTGACACGATTCGTTATGCTTCCAACTATTCGTTATAAAAATACCAATTACTATAGTTGTAATAATATGTATAAATACCCTCTGCGGTAAACAGCTTCTTGTAAACTAGAAGGTTTATGGTTTTTTTCAGTGTTTGTTTTATTATCTCAATTGGGGTTGTTATAACGGGTCTTTTTGAAATTTTATTTATAGATGTATATTTATTTTTATAAAGCGAGTTTATTTCTTCCCGTGTATAGGCCCTGGGAAACTGATTAGAGTCCACAATTACATAGTTATCTTTTGGTAAATTCTGCAGATCCAGATACTGTGATTTGATGTCGCCCCTACCCCAAAATTCAGACAAATGAATTTGAATCTCGTCCACAAGCTCGATGGTAGACTCGCCCGGTTTCATATTCATCAAAATAACGGTGTCTCTGGGGTATCCGGACATCTTTTTAAACACGTCGTAGGTTGAAATACTAGACATTTCTTTGGATATAACATCTATACCCCAAAGAGAAAACACATAAATACCAATAAACATGGTAAGAAAAATAAAAATACGATTATGTTTGTAAATATATCTATATGTATTAATTAATTTAAAGCACCAGTGGACTTCCGTAAACGAAAAAACTGTTAAGAAAAATATTGTTGGCATTAGATATCTTGTAAGTGCATATTTCCATGGTAGTTGAATCGCAAAAAAACCAAGAAAAGCTACAAAAAATAGAAATTCAAACAAATCAATTTTTGTTATAAAAATCCTTTGTCTCCTTACAGACGCAAAAGCGATTCTTATCAGGTAAATAATCGGAATTGCCGGGAACAAATAAAGAGTATTTTTAGTTAACTCTTTAAAATAGACCATCAGATTGCCTAGAAGCATATAGGCGTCAAAATAATAATTTGTACTATATCCGCTCCTTGTCAAAAAAGTGATCAGAACCAGCACGGCCGCAGAAGCGCAGGCGGTAATTAACAAATATAAACTCTGTTTGGAATTTTTAACAAACTTATTTTTTCTTGCATACAGGAAATAGAATATCAAAACCGGAAGCATTGCTACAGAGGTTTCTTTTGTAAATATGGCAAGGAAAGCAATAATTGACGGCAATATAATATTTTCACCTTTGATTAACAAATAGAAAAGAATTGCCAAAAACATTGCCAAAATCGGTTCTTGAGGGCCGAGTCTCATAATGTTTTCTGTATTTAACGGGGTAAGCAAGTAAAACAAGGCGGCAAAAAAAGCAACAGATATCGAACGTGTTAGCTCTTTAACAATTAGGTAGATAAAAAAGACGGTTACTCCTATAACCAACATGTGGGCAAAATGCTGAAATTGAAAACTATTTCCGCCAATCAGCCAAACTGTCATATGATACATCCAATATATTGGTCTAAATCTACCACCGCTTTCCAGAAGTTGTGAAAAAAAACCAGTAATATTAAGACCTGATAATTTCTCAAACAGGGTTCTGGTAAAGACTATATCCCAACCGTCATCTACCAACATCCAGTAAATTTTAGTATTGAAAAATGTAATAGGAAGCCAGGCCAAAAAAAGAATAATAACTGTCCAGCTCTTCTTTAAGTTATTAAATATTTTTTTCACTTTTTTATTTTAACAAACTTTGACAAAACTAATGCTATGCAAAAAATAAAGAGCGGGTAGAAAAGCATGGAAAGACGTTCGGCTGCATCCCCAATTGCATACCAACTTTCCATTGTCACACTAAATGAAAAGGTGCCCAGAATCAAAACTGCCAGGAAAACAAAAACGATAAAGTAAATTAGAAATAGGTCTTTTTGTTTTTTAATAAGAAACAAGGCAATGACAGCGACAACAAAAGCGGCAAAGATCCCTCCCCAGGGTGTAACTACATACTTATATAAATAGGTAATCACCTGACCCCACCTATTCATATCAAAAATCGATGAAAACATGTTCCCGTAACCAGAAATTTCGGTTACAGTACTTGCACCGTTTCCGTACAAATAATTTTGGAATACTTTCCAGACCTCGCGTATCGGAAAGAAGAACAGTGAATAAAGCGCAAAATTCCAAACTTTTTTCCGGTATATAGAAACAAGAAAGACTATCAGTAAAACCGCAGCCCAAAACGGCTCGGTAGATCTTACCCATGTTGAAAGCCCTATTAAAAGTGCAGACAAGATGAGGTATCCTGAGTCCTTCTTTTTATCCCAAAGAAAAATAGAGATTGCTCCCATCGCCAAATAGACAGTAAAGGTCAAGTTCGTGTATGAAAAAAGCGAATGATAGAAGAGCGGACCGGTTATGAGTAAGACAACACTGAAAAGCAAACTCAGCTTCCAAGATGCAAATTCGCGCAAGAATCCATAAAATATAAGCCCCAAGGATAAATAAAAAGCCGAATACAAAAACTGGGGATATTTCCCCCCCGCCAGGTAGATTATCGAGTGGGCCAGAGACGTTAAAAGCGGATAACCGTAGTAATAAGAGTCGATGAATGCTTCTTTCATATAACCCGTACCAGCAAACACATGACCTCTGAAGTCGTAAAGAACAATTGAATCCCACATATATACCGGCCAATAAAAGGTGTTTATGAAGCTTGTGACAATCAAAAACACCAAAACTCCCAACATAACTTTTTCAACCGGTTCCAATTTGGAATTTTTAACTGCTTTTGGAATTTCTATAAAAAAGTTTTTCATTCTTCTTTTTGCAAAAAACACCAGTGGAACTAAAAGCAAAAAGAGGAGGCCCAGTTCATTCAATAAACTAAAACGAATCCCAAAAATATTACCGGCAAACATTAGAAGAGTGTAAATTCCTATTCCCAAGAGATAGGAAAGCCCCAGGATAGCTAATTTATTTAGGCGCGGGGTAAGTAAAAGTGTAATCGGCAACCCTATTCCAATAGTTATTAATAGTATTAATGCGGTAGATAAAATCATATTTATAACTCTATTACGCCATAAACATACTTGCTATCCCCTAACTTGTAAATCAAATTTTCTTTTACCTCGGCAGCATTCACTGAATCGGGCTCTTCGTAAATAATTTTCTTGGCAGGAATGTCCTGCCTTGGCCAACCATGACATTCGGGATCCGGTTTGCATACCTCCTTGCCCCAAGTCACTAAAATATAAGTATTTGAACCATATTTTTTTAAATCTGATTCGGATATTATCTTCGTTTCCTGAACAATTTTCCGAGGATGCAAAAATGCCCTGACAAAGTGGGGGTTACCGCTCCCCATCAACCACGGGTCCTCCATTGGGGGAAGAACAATTGTGGAGTCCGTCGGGGTATTATTTTTCACAAAAACCATAAACCTATAAAATTTACCCCACTGGTAAAACATTTTATCGTCATATGAACTATTTAGGTGAAAAACGATATATGAATCGCGCGCAAAGGCCATGTCAAAAACATATGGCATGTTGGAGACTCCAAAAAAAACTAAAGAAAATATCATTGCCGGATATATTATCCCCAACTTTCCGACAGAATTTGGAATCAAATGCTTAAATTTTTCAATAATAAAAACCAAAAAGCTAAACAGAACCAAATAAATCATTCCATCAAGGTGAAGATGGAAAAAATTAAGAACATAATTTGTGTAGTGGGCCCCTTCAATTAAATTCAGTGTTATATAAACAACCGAAAAAGCTATCAATAAAATCCTATTTACTCTGAAGACAAATTTCATCAATTTTGCACCCGTATTCAAAAAAATAAGTAAAAATAATGCTAGAGCAAAATATACTTTTGCACTAATCAAGAAATGGTTTCCCACAAATCCCGGATATTTGATGGTCTCCAAAAGCAGGCTTAGGTACGTAAGAATCATCAAAGCCGGCAAAATTATGGGCTTCTGATATAATTGCTTCAAATTCATATGGCACGCAACTTTCTCCAGAAATTATACCACCGTGATCTCAAAGAATGTTACAAAAGATTTTCGGGGGTGATTCTGGACAACGTCATCGGCGATATCCCCGATTTGCAAACGTACTTTGAAAAAATAGGCAAAGAAATTAACCCCGAGACAATAATTCTGATTTCGTACCATAACCCTTCTTGGGAACCAATCTTAACCCTCGCATCAAAATTTGGTCTCAGAAAAAAAGTCGGGACTCAAAACTGGCTTGATCACGACGATCTTAAAAATATTTTAAATCTTAGCGGGTTTGAAGTTGTCAGTTCAGAAAAAAGGTTTTTCGGGATAACAACTATTACGAAAGCAAGAAGAATAAACGGAGATTCTATATTAAACAGTAAAAAATACAGCGTTTCGATTGTTGTTCCGGCAAGAAACGAGGCAGGAAACATTGAAAAAATCATTCCCTCGATTCCCAAATTCGGCAAATGGCAAGAGATAATATTTGTGGAAGGACATTCGACGGATTCGACCTGGGAAAAGGTTAAGGCCGAAAAGCGAAAAGGGGAAAACGTTAAAATTCTAAGACAAAAAGGTGAAGGAAAAGCGGACGCGGTGTGGCAGGGGTTTGAGAAAGCGAAGGGAGAAATTCTATTGATCTATGACGCCGATAGAACCGTTGATGCCAACGACTTGTCAAAATTTTACAATGCTCTATCTTCCGGTCTCGGGAAATTTGCCAACGGAAGCCGAATGATCTACCCAATGGAGAATCAAGCCATGCAAACACTGAATAAACTCGGAAATAAAATATTTGGGTCTCTGTTCACTTGGATACTCGGGCAGGGGTTTAGAGATACTTTATGCGGAACCAAGGCGCTTTTCAGAAAAGATTATCTTTACATGAGAAAACATAACAAAAAATATTTTAAGATGGATCCGTTTGGGGATTTTGCCCTAATTTTTGGGGCCATAAAAAACAATTTCAAAGTTATTGAAATCCCCGTACGTTATAAGGAAAGAGAATATGGCTCAACCAATATCAGTAGATTTAAACACGGCCTTATTCTTCTTAGGATGACTGTTGTAGCTTACAGAGAGTTTAAACTTTAATGGCAACAAAATATTCAATGAAGGAAAGTTTTTTGAAGTATCTTTCGAAATATTTATTGGCAAGGTCGGTAATAAAAGGGATTCCTATCGGCACCAGCAGTTTATAATCATGTTTGATTATCTTCATCCCTAAATCATTAACCGTCAATCTTAAATCATTGAAGGCTACGCGTTTGTGCGGTCCCTCCGGCATTTTCAAATCCAACTTTTCTGCAATCATAAGAACCGGTTCCCAGGCTGGATTCGCCATCGTACAAACAAAAACAGATTTCCTATCCATAAGTCCAGAGATCTTTCTAAGTGTTTCTTTCGGATCATCAAGGTGCTCGATGACGTCTGACATGAAGATGTAATCAAACTTTTCTTTTGGCCAACTTGTTGAAAATGTTAAATTAGAAATTCGAAATTTGGATTTAGAAATTGAAATCATCTTCTGGCTAATATCATAACCATATCCGTACTTGGGCCGGAGATGATTAAGAAGCTCCCCCGTTCCGCACCCAACTTCAAATACTTTCCTATTTTTCGGAATAAGGCTGCCCAGAAGTTTTTTTAAATTGTTATAGTAAAAATAATTTTTACTTTTATAAAAGTCGTATTCTCGGGCAATTTCATCAAAGTGTTTTTCCGAAGCGGTTTTTCTCATATCAATACCCCAAGAACTGTCTTGATTCTATAACCTCTGCCGGGGTCACTCTCGGAGTTTTCACCAGACCGGCATAATTTACTTTTAACGACAGTTCAGGGTAAAAAAAATCAAAAAAGTTTTTGTCGGACAATGCAACCTTTAAGATTTCGGTTGGCGACCATGGTAGTTCCGAATCGTTCTCTGTGTCGATAAAGTATATATTTTTGCCGAACAAATTTGCCCCATTGACCTTAAAATACTGATAAGCACTAGATGATACAACTTCACTTTGTGTAATCCAATTGGTTTGAATGGTAAGGCGGAGTGAAAGAATAGACATAACTGTCCATACAGTAATAAATAGGCCAATTCCTACCCCACTGATTTTGGCTTCTTCAAGTAAATAACCCAAAGTTAATACCACTCCGATAAGGGGCAGGGTTAAATAAAAAGAAAACTTGTGGACCGGGAGAAAAAGAACGGGTACCAAGGTGAATGCAAACCATAAAAAAGAAAATGCCATTAAACGCCAATTCTTTTTGTGAACCTTCATAAATAAACCGAGAATCATTAATATCTGAATAACAAACAATCCAAGGATTGGAATTATTTCTTTTGACCAATACTTTAGTAGATTCGGATTAATGTGGAAGCCCGGTCCTACAAAATCAATCAACATTTCGGGGATATTTAGCGACCAAAGGCCATACCAACCTAAAGTGTTTATGGCTCTAAATGGGGAGAGGTTCCATATATAAGAGTCTCCCGAGACAAGACCAAAGGAAAAGAAATGTAGAAATAGATATGCCGCAAGAATCACAAAATAGGGAGCAAGAGAAAGAATTAATGTCCTAATTGAAACTTTAATTCTTTTTGTCAGCCTTAAATAAAAATGTGTTAAGACTAAAATGAAGGGCAAAACCACTGCTGTTTCTTTGCTCATTACGCACAGAACAAAAAAAAGTAAAGACGCTATTAATTCGATTGGCGGGCGTTTTGCTTTTACTTCAAGTTCATACTTAACAAAGAAGATAACCGAGGCAAGGAAAAATAATGTCATACATAACTCCTGATATTGGTTAATATAATAAAGCTGACCGAAATGGGTAACGCTCGTAGCATAGAGAAACGATGAAAAGAAGCCTATTTTATTATTTTTAGTTAAAAGTTTTATCAATACTCCAACCAAAAATATATCAAGGAAAAATGTAGCAAACGAAACAATATGAAGAAAGAGCGGGCTTTGATGGAAAAACTCAACAGCCAAAAAATAGATAAAACGTAAAGGTATTGGTCTATATACCCCAATACCTCCGAAATCTTTTGTCAAATTAAAGAAGTTCAAAAAATCTTGGAGGGAGGTGACTTTGGCTATCTTCAGAAAGAAAAAATCGTCATTAGTAAAAAATCCAAACAGCGATGGGTAAAACATCACAAACGATACTATAAATATTGCAAGCAACCCCCCGTGTTTCTTTATAAAACCTATCATATCTTTAAAACATTAATAAGAAAGACCCGTCCCCAGTTATTTATTTTATGCATAAGAAGGATCAGGGGATTCCCGGTGTATTTTTTAACAATTCTGAAATCTTCCTTCAGAGTATTTTTGAATGAGATTGAAGAAATGTTATCTCCCGAAAGTCTGAAACTGGATAAACACCTGTCGATTATGGTGGGCATTGCGACTGCCCCAAGAGTTAACCATAAATCATATTCCATGACAAATTTACCTGTACCCTTAAATGGCCCGTATTTTTCATATGCTTGTTTCGTTAAAAAAACGGACGGCTGCATAAGAAAATTAAAAATTAAAAGTAAAAAATAAAAATTTAGACGCAAGCAGACGGTTTTATAAAGTGTAACCAATTTGGCGATTTCATGATTATTCGAATCGATCACTTTTCCCCGGCCGGCAAACCATAAAGAACCGGGGTTTTTTAAATAAGCCTTAGCAACAAGACCTAAAGTATTTGGTTCGAATACGTCATCAGCATTAATAAAAGTTAAAACTTCACCCGTTGCTTTACTCAGGCCTTTATTAATCGCGTCAAGTTGCCCCTTGTCCCCTTTTGATTCATATTTGATTACATCCGAATATTTTTCGGCAAATACTTTAATAATTTCTAACGTTCCGTCGCTGGACCCCCCATCCTGAATTATTACTTCCAGATTCGAGTATTTTTGACTAACAATTGAATCTAACGTCTGCCCAATATACTTAACCTTATTATATGAGGGGATTACAACGGATATTTTGGGAGGAGTCATTTCTTTTTCAGCGAAAGCTTTCGAACAAGGTCTTCAAGTTTTTTTTCAAGTCGCTTTGTCCGCATATAAGAACTGGCAGCCATCAAAATAACTAATAAAAACGCTCCCACTACCATCATGTCAAAGACCCGGGCAAATAAAAACGTCCGCGCAAAAGTCCGTAGCAACTCCGGAAAAACCACAACAATAATCGTGCCAATCCAAATAACCATCCAACCGGCTATCTCGGTACCATTAATCTCTCTCCGCTTATAATTCAGGGCCGCAAAATAGACCATGGAAAGGGAAAAAAGAATTGCGACTATCTGTAGCCCGATAATCATATAGTTAACCTCCATTTTACAACTTGAGCAAGAATTCCGAAAGCATCAAGCGGCGTAACACCCTTTACTCCGCTATGGTAAATTGTTTCTACAGGAACTTCGCAAAACCTTAATTTTGCCTTTCCGGTTCTTATTACCATTTCCGTTTCAACCCCATAGCCGGTTGATTCCCATTTAATCTTTTCATAGGCCTTCCTCGTTACCCCCCTAAAACCGCAAAGCGTGTCCGATATATAAATCCTGAAAAAAGAACTAACCAGGACAGACGCAAATTTGTTCCCGAGATACCGCACTAAGGGTACCCCTAAGTTTAAATTCCTCGAACCAAAAATAACATCGTATTTTTCCCCTTCAAGCTTGCGGGTAAATTTTGTTAGATCCTCTGGGTTATGCTGAGCATCTGAGTCCATAAATATTACAGCGTCAGCCCCGTGTGTGAATGCGTAGACAGCCCCTGTCTTCATCGCCGCCCCTTTACCCAAGTTAATTTTGTGTTGTAAAAGTGTCACTATCTTTGATCTACAATCTATAATCTTTCTCCCCGAACTATCCGTCGACCCGTCATCAACAACCACAATTGGCATTTTATAGGCGGATACTTCCTTCAAAACTTTAACAATATGCTTTTCTTCATTAAAAAGAGGAATTACTATGAAGATTTTCATTGTTTAATATACCAGTCGATTGTGTTTTTTAGCCCTTTTTCAAAAGAGGTCTTTGCCCGAAAGCCGAATTCTTTCTTGGCACGACTTACGTCGAGCATTCTCCTGGGCTGTCCGTCGGGTTTGGTTTTATCCCAAACAATCTTTCCCTCAAAACCGGTGTATTTTTTAATTAGCTCCGCCAAGGCTTTAACCTTAATTTCTCTTCCGGCTCCCAAATTAACAGGATCCTCCTTATCATATTTCTCTGCCGCCGTCATTATCGCTTCAGCCGCATCCTCAACATACAAAAACTCCCTCGAGGCTTTTCCCGTACCCCAAACAACAACCTTCTTATCTCCATTTCTTTTTGCTTCTACAAATTTTCTGATTAGAGCAGGAATAACGTGCGAAGATTTCGGATTAAAGTTATCCCCCGGTCCATAAAGGTTTACTGGGAGCAAAAATATTGCATTAAAGCCATATTGCTGTCTATAGGCCTGGGCTTGGACTAGCTGCATTTTTTTAGCAAGGCCGTATGGTGCATTAGTCTCTTCAGGATAACCCATCCACAAATCTTTTTCGTTAAAAGGAACAGGCGTGAACTTCGGATACGCACATACTGTGCCCAGTGCAACATATTTTTTAACTTTTGCATCCCTCGCTGCCATCATCATGAAAGTTCCCATTAAGATATTGTCGTCAAACAGAGTGGCCGGAAATTCCCTGTTATAGCCTATTCCCCCCACGTTAGCCGCCAAGTGGATTATTACGTCACCTTTTTTGGCAACCTTGAGACAGTCTTCATATTTACGCAGGTCAATTTCGGATCTTTTGGGAACAAAAATACTCCTGGGGTTTTTGACTTTGATTTTAGCCGTCAAATGCCGGCCGAGAAAACCGTCCCCGCCGGTAATTACCACTTTTTTGTCTTTCCAGAAATTTTCAACCATATTTACAGTATGAAGTATAAACGAAAGCTCGTAAAAATCAAAAAGAATATTACCGTAGAATCAAATATTTTTGTATATCTTAAGGGTTTCTTCTGCAGTTTTCTCCCAACTATAGATTCGTGGCAACTTAACATTTTTGTTGGGGTTTAAGATTGACTTTGCCATGTCTTGGACCTTACGGGGATCAACATACATAATACCCTCTCCTAGTATTTCAACCAAGGCCTGAGTTTTTGTGGCAATAACAGGCGTTCCACAGGCAACTGCTTCCAAGACGGGCAGGCCGAAACCTTCATAAAGTGATGGTTGGATATAAACACTTGCCAGGTTATATATCTTGACCAGATCTTCATCGGCAACAAAACCTAATCTTTTTACACCCGACCAGTCCAGATTTTTTAAGTGAGTTAACTCGGGGTGATCCAGATCAAGGTTTTCTACTTCCGCCGCTTGTTTCCCTGCCATAACCAGCGGTGTTTTTGCCAAACTGCAGGCTTTAATCAAATTCGGAATGTTCTTATTGTAATTAACGTCCCCCACATATAAGGCAAAGTGCTCAGGGAGTCGGTAGCGATTTGCAATTTCTAATTTATAATTTTGAATTTCTAATTTCTTGAAAATAGGGCGCGGTGCCAGATAGATTACATGGACCATTTTTGGATCCACCCCCAAAAACCTGCATATATCCTTTTTGGAAGTTTCGGAAATGGTAATAATTGCATCAACATTTTTCTTAATGAGATATTTATTTATCAGCCAGGCGAGACCCCCGCGGATTCCGGATGGATAATGACTGGGGTAAACCAAAGGAATAAAGTCATATATTGTTAAAACAAATTTTGTATTACCCGGCTTTGAAAAAGGGATGGAAACTTCAAAAGGTTTAAACGAAGTGAGGTGAACCACTTCATATTTGCTCAGGTCCGATTTTGAAACATCAACCCCATCCATTTTTAAAGCCTTAAGTAGTTCCCTCGCGTAAACTCCAATACCACGTACAGAGTCCCCGCTTGTAAGGGGTCCCGAATCAATGGCAATGTTCATATTCATTTTTAAATGGTCAGGTATTTAAAATACGCTATCGGAAAGTGCATCGCAGAAAAGAAACTCCAAAGGAAACCAGCTGCCCCGTCCAATAGCCCCAGATGTCTAAAGTATAGGTTCAGGAAGGTGTATATAGGCTTACATATAGTATATGTGACAAGACGGAAGATATTTTTAGAAATACGTTGCTCATTCAACTCTTGCGCTTGTAAATCCGTGTAGCGGTTTAGGCGCGAGAGGTAGCGTTTTAGGGTTGGGGAATCGTAATGCAAAAGATCTCCAGAAAGCCAGGCAACTTCCCCATCAAGCTGTATTTGTTCATGAACAGATTTTTGTGGAAATCGTGCTTTTCCATTTTTAACTAGGCGGATCACTCCGTCAGGATAAACTCCGGCGTGGATTAACGGTTTCCCCAAAAAAATATTTCTTCTTGGAATAAAGTAGCCAACCACCTCGCCGGTTTTTTTACCGATTGCTCCATCTCTTTTCTCAACCAATGATTGGTGACGTTTAAATAATTCATTATTAACCTTGGGTGGAGTTCCGTTAATGGTAGAGATAATTTCTTTAGCAAGTTCAGGCGTCACAACTTCATCGGCATCTAATTGTAAAATCCAATCCCTTGTGGCTTTTTCCAGCGCTTTTTGTTTTGTGACATGAAAAATCTCGTGATGTGGCTCAAGAAAAATCTTTGCATTATACTTTTTAGCAATCTCAACCGTTTTATCTGATGAGTATTCGTCCACAACAATAATTTCGTCTGCGATATTCTTAACCGAATCGAGGCATCGGCCGAGATTGTTCTCTTCATTCCTTACTGCCAAAACTACCGATAAAGTGTTTTTCATTTACTTAAATTGAAATCCGTTAAACGATGCTACCTTTGAAAATCCCCATTCGTTAACCGGATTTAATTTTACCTCTTCTCTGAATTTTTCCGGAGGGTATTTCAGGTAATAAAGAGCAAAAATGTACGGTTGACCGTATTTGTCGGTAACAACTCCGCTTTTCTGATTTGCAAAGATCTCCTTATATTGGTATTGCCAGTCCGCTGCGGTTTGGACAGGATACTTTGTTATAAAATCTATTATGTAGGGCTCAAGTGAAACATAGTATGCCGCAATCACCGCCAAAAGAACAATCGTACTATATTTTTTAATATTTTCCCGTAAGAATCCGACACCCAAAGCAGACATCATGGCAAATGATGGGGCAGCAAGAAGTGCTCTTAGCGCATGAGGCGATTCTTTTGTCAAAGCCGCCGGGATCGGGGCAATAAGCAGCGCCGCCAGAGGCAAAAAGTAAAGAACCTTCTTGCTTTTATAAATTGCCGCTAAACCAAAAAGGAGTAATGGGAGTTCAAACAAATATATTTCTCCATGACCGGGTATTTGACTCCTCGGGTTTGTATCCCCCTTAAAAAATAAAAAATCAGGGCTAAAATGAGATATGTAATTTTTGACAAAATCGAACTTATTGGTAATTTGAACTTCGGCAAAGCGCACCCCTCCTGAATCATATTTATAAAGGCGGTATACGGGAATCAGACTTAATAAAAATAGTGTCAATGAAATAGCTATTACTGCCACATATTTTCGGCTTTTGGTAAATTCACGAAATTTGTATACAAAAAGTAAAAGAATCCAGATAGGAACAATTATCCGGAAGGAGTTATAACTGTAAAAAGATAAAATGAAACTTAACGTCGCGGCCACTAAATAATATTTATTTTTATCCAGGAGAAGAAATAGGTAGGTCCCAAGCAAAAAGAAGAGTAGTCCCGCTGTCGCTTCATAGCCTGTTCGTGAAAAAATAAAAAGCCACGGGGAGATAGTAAGAATAAAACTTGCAAGAATGGCTGTATTTTCTTTTCCTGTAATTTTCTTTGTTAATAGGTAAACAAGGATTATTGTTCCCAAAGAATATAAAACTGCCGGAAGTCTAACGGCATACTCATTAAGGCCTATTACTTTAACAAATGCAGCCACTGTATAAACATAAACCGGAAGCTTAAATTCTCCGAAGGCGCGGAAATGCAGGGGCAGCCTCTCTCCCCATTCATCTTTCAGGTCTGTTGCAATTGAATATGCGTTATAACCGATTGAAGCCTCATCCCAATAAACCGACCCCGGAACTTCGGCGATTTTAATCAACCGCGTTCCTAAAAATAAAATCAGCACAAAAGCAAAAATAAATTTAGAGTGCATATTTTTCAACTATGTCAAAAGCTCTATTACCGTTCAGAAAATCAACCGTCAAAAGTCGTGGCAAATTATCTGGAAAGTCTCCGGACTTACCTATGAAAAGAATTTTCTTCCCGGGATTGGCATTTACGATATCCTGATAACGTGTTCCGGAATCCCCCAAATCCGGAAAATAAAACTTATCAAACTTCAAAACCCAAATCCAATTATTTGCCTCAAAACGGTCAAGATTCGGATCGTTCTGATACTTCGCTGGAGACCAGTTTAAGAAAAACAGCGTAAACATGTGCGGTTCTCCATAGGTCCTACTAAAAACTATTAAGTCGTAATCCGCATAGTGGTCCTTTATATACGTAACCACCTGCTTATATCCGTATTGCCAGTCGCGCGAATAAAGTGCCGGATAAATGTTGTAGTAATTATTCAAATAGCCTTTAAAACTAAAGCCCAGCACGATTACCGATGCACCCACAATAGCCCATCGGACAATATTCTTCCGGCTTAGCACTCTAAATGCTTCATAGACACCAAACGCAGTAAATATTTGGTAAGGAATTGCCGCTAGAAGTGTTCTTAAGGCATTAGGAATACTGTCAACCGTTACCGACACCGGAATAAATGCCAAAAGGAGCCATGAGGTAAGGAACCATCTCCATTTATTTTTCTTTCTAAACATTAAGTACAGTCCAACTAATATGAAGGGTGCCTGGATCCAGTAAAACTCCCCGATTCCCTGAACATGCTGCTGCTTATGCCCGGCGCCATTGATAAATAAAAAGTCAGGGGTAAAGTGGCTTAAATAATTTCCTGCAAATACATACACAAAATGAGTTACCTTGTTATGAATCAGGCGTGGCAAGGGTTCGGGTAGATTGGTACTACCCCGAGCTTCGTTAATTCGGAGTGTAAAACCAGGATCATCCGTAATGCTCACCAATTGAAGCCTTGCGGTTGCCTCCCCGCTTATCATAAAACTTGCCAAAGGTATCATTGATAAAGCAAAAATCAGAAGGCCTAGGAATACTGTCTTGGTACTTTTAAAAATTTCTTTTCGGTAAAACAGAAAAAGTGCAATTAAGAATAGTGGGGTGAAAACCCGAGCGGCATTATACGTATATATCGAAATTACAAAAGGAACGACCGATAACAACCAATACTTTTTGTTAGTAAAACCTTTAGTAAAAAGCCATGCGCCGAGGGTAACCCAAAATACCGAGAATGATGATTCAAAAGAGGCTTTGGTCAACTGGATGTGCCATGGGGAAATGGCAAGAAAGAATGCCGAAAGTAGTCCAATCCACCTGTTCTTAAATAACTCTTTAGCCAGGAGGAAAAGAAGTAAAACTGTTAAGGTTCCGTAAATAACAGGCGTAATTCTAACTCCGAATTCATTCAGCCCGAATATGGCAATTCCTGGGATTGAGGCATAAACCTGAGCAGGGAGCTTATACTCCCCGTAAGATTTGAAATGAACCGGTAAAAGTTTTCCCCATTCATCCCTGCCTGTATTAAGAATGGAGTAGGCATTGTAGCTGATTGAGGCCTCATCCCAATTTAGAGAAGGCGGGTTTTGAGTTACTCCGTAAAATCTCAAAACAAAAGCAAGGATTGTCACCAAAACTACCAAAGCCGGTAGAAGAGCTTTTTTCATTCTGTTATATCTATTTTACAATAGATTCAAGAGTTGAACCTAGTGCCAAGATTTTTGACGAAAAACTTACTTGAATCTTTTATCCTTAATAAATCCCGTTCTATGGAGGTAAAAAGCAAATATTGCGACGAACCCTTCCAAAACAAACTTAGTCCCTTTTACAAATTGTATTGATGATGCCTTTTCATGATAGCGGGTAGGAATGGCAATCTCTCCGATTCTAAATCCATATGAAAGGGTGGAGATTGTCATCTCCTGATCAAAAACGAAATCGTCTGAAAACCTTTGAAACGGAACGGTTTTTAGAAGCTTCGCCGAATAGGCTCTCAGACCCGAAAAATGTTCCGTAAAATTTACTCCCAGGAGAATATTTTGAATTAAACAAACAACTCTGTTGACAAAATACTTAAGTGCCGGCATTCCCCCTTCAATTGCATCTTTTTTATTGGCAATTCTGCTTCCAAACATAAAATCATACTTACCTGATAAAATCGGGCCGATCAGGTCCGAAATCCGAGTCGCATCATATTGATAATCGGGATGAAGCATCACGATAGCGTCTGGCTTTAGCTTAAGCGCTTCCCAATAGCAGGTTTTTTGATTACCCCCATAGCCAAGATTATTCGGATGCTGGAAGACCTTAATTCCAAGCTTTTCTGCAACTTTGACTGTGTCATCTTTACTTTTATCATCAACCAAAATAATGTTTTCTCTGTATTCTGAGGGAATTTCTTTATATGTATCTTTTACTGTTTTTGCTGCATTATACGCAGGCATAACTATTACTATTTTTGGAAGCTTTTTCATTTAGTCCGTCCCCTGTTAAGTTTGATGGAGTTATTACTCTTAAATGAAATTATCACCATTAGAACAAATATTCCCGTCTGAAGGAAACTTAGTATCCTAACCAGCGGATAATTCGCCCAAAATACATCGTGCAACTGTAAATTTACAGGGTACCCCCAAGAGACAAATAAATTTATTGAAAATAGCAGTGCCGCCGCCAACCATAATATCAAAGTCTTATTGTAAAACATCGTTAATATAAGGAAAAATACCAAACCTGCAAAGTAATATCTATCAAGCATGCCGGTAGCAAAAATGTAACTTCCACCAGTTGTTATAAAAAGTCCAAGAACCATGTTTTTTAGATCGTTTTTCCTGGAAATAATAAATATTGAGATAGCATTTAAAATAACTAAGAACAGATAACCCCATAAGATGGCTTTAATTCCGATCATTGTAAAATCCAGTGAGCTCTGCTTCATCGGAGAAATCAATTCCCAGAAATTAAAAGCCTGAGTAGAAAGAACATTTCTGGTCTGATTAAAAACTTTCGGGAATATGGTATTAATCGTATAGAAAAATGTATTCCCTTCGGTAAAAGGTATTGTTGTAACTACAAAGAGCCCTAGTCCCACTAGGAATGAAATAACAAGACTCCAGAGTTTAGGCTTCTGTCTTAAAATGTAAAAGGCGTAAAAAGGCGCGGTAAAAACGGCTATTGGTTTTACTTCAACCGCAATAAAATAAACTATTACAGATAGAGGAAGATACCAGTATTTGAATTTACCTGTACTCTCTTTTCCTATATATATAAAATAGAACGACAACAGTAAAAATAGAGCTGACAGCTGATCGTACTGTCCCCAAAGTGAACTTATATAAATAGAAAAAGGAGATAGTAAATATAGAAGCGATGCAAGCAAACCCTTTCTTCTGTCTGCATATTTCGAGCCAATTAAAAATACGACCAGACCAATAATTATGTCCGAAATAATTGGCAGCAACTTCATCGAAATAATGTGTCCGGTTACAAATGGGGTATTCAAATAATATGTCCACCCAAACCATGAAACAAAATTAGACCAATGTTTGAAGATCGTGGGCAAAAAATTATATGTCATAAAAATATTTCGGATCATTGTTATTAACCACAGAGTCTTTCCATATATCACATAGTTAAAATCGTAAATTAAATTCATTAGAGGCAGTTGCGTAGGCCAATCGAAAACCCATACTCGGTTTCCATAAAAGCCTCTCGTTCCATAAATATAAATCCATTCAGACCAACCGGTATTCGTAATTAGGTCATTGTGGTTACCATAGGGAAGAAGCAACACCCGGAGAGTAAATGCAAAGGCGGCGCCCAATAAAAACCAAATAATATAAGTCTTTTTCATCTTACCTTATAAATATTAGCATCATCATTTTCGAAAATCTTTATCATAGAATACTCCCCCTCCGCCATAGGAAGATGATAAATCTTGGGTAAATATATATAGCGGATATTGTTATTCTTCAAAAAATTATTGGACCAAGTTAAATCTTTCTCAATAAAAAAACGGGTTGCTTCATCGATTCTGCTTTTGTAGTTTGTGTTAAGAATAATCTGCTGTTCCGCATCCTCAACAAAAACCGGCTTTCCTGAATATGCCGAAACATAGGCATTATCTGCGTAGGCGGATAATGGGTATGGATCTTTAAAATTACTTCTAAAACTCATGTCATACGGGTGTTTAAAAACAACGCCGTATGGTTCTTGTTTTAGAAAACCAAGGGCATGATATTCTCCTAACGGTAAATATGCCGGTGGGTTCGGATAAAGCAAACTCCGGAATGTGGCAACTGAGCTGATTGGTGTAATTAATGTAATTGCAATCATCAGGGGAATGGCGAATTTTCTAAAAGAATTCGCAGCGTAAAGACCCGCAAAAAATAAAAAGTAATAAAAGAATTGGATAACGTTCCAAGGGTTTCCTTTTTGGACAAAAAGAAGTGTGGGAACTAGGGAAGAACCCATCAGCAAAAATATAAATAAATGTAAATCATCCTTAAAAAATTTCTTTCTGATTCCCCATAAACCGATAACTCTCGTCCCCAAATTTCCAATAAAAAATATTACCAGACTTATAAGTTCGATTGCCGCAAAGTTAAACCACTTCCTACCGCCCAAATAAGCAAATCTCTTGGCGGTAAAATCCGGAATACCAACCCGATCTCCCGCATCAATCATAGTATTAATCAACCAAAGCGGCTGAAATCCAATTAAGCCTGAAGCGCCTTTCCCTATCGATAGATAGATGCCGGTAAAAATAATTGACGAAAAGATGAAAACCGGTAAAAGACTAAAATTCTTGTCAAAAAATATTTTCTTTAAGGTCAAAAACAAAAGTCCTGCTATTGCTATCGCCCCCGCATATGCTTTAAAACCGACCAAAAGACCAATCGCAATAGATAAAATTACACCCTTAACAATATTAGGTTTTTTGAGATACAGGTCCATTAGGATGATCGCAAATATTATTATCACCAGGGATATCGCATAAGGGGGATTTAGGTTCATCGAAACAGGTTGATTGGCCCAAAACGCCGATTCTCCGGCCAAAGGTTCGTGTTTGATTAAACTAACAACCCAACCGAAGCTGCTCCCAAAATAGGCGAAAAATACCGCCAGTATGCTTACCAATTTGCTTTTAAAAAGCCTTTGGGCAAGCAAATACGTCCCAATTCCCAAAAGAGCCGAAAATATTACAGGGAAAAACCGGTATATGAGAAACTGGGAATTAACATTCAAAAACCTGGAGATAACTGCAACCAGTAAATCGTAAAGATAGTGATAATTGGAAAGCACTTGCCCTGCAAACCCGGGGTTTTGAGGAGGTATGGCCAGTTTCAATTGATTGACCAATGCTTCATGCCAAACTCCATCGCGCGCAAGGGGCCCGAAGTAGCCTACACCGTAGTTATAAAGCATCCCGCTTCGAAACATACCAACCCCTTGAAAAATCGTCCCGAGCAAAACTAAAATTATTGGGATGATCATGTTTTCCTTACCTTTGGGAAGTAGTAATAAATGTAATATAAACCGGCGGCGGCAAAAACTGTTTGTAAAATACTTCGCGACCAATTCAAATCAAAGCTTATTCCCAGACTTTCCCACAAACCCGGCGCGTTTTGCAACGACGGAACAAGCGGAGCAAAAATACGCGTGGTAAGACCGGGATCGAAAAAAGTAATCAAGCCCAACCAACTGATAAGAGAAAGTAGGGTGAGTGGCCAATGTTTAAGTCCAGATTTTATAAGATCTATTATCAAGAACGGTGTAATCCAGACAAACCACTGGGGATGATAATGTGTAAAAATAAAGAACAGCAGAAGCATAATAAAAAACCTGCTCCATAAACTTTCCAATGATCCTTTTAAGTAAAAGAAAAGAAAACAGAAGAACACCATTAACAACGGAAAAATTATAATTGATTCCCCGCCGGATATGGGAATTGCTGCATAAAAACTTTTTGTGGTTTGCCCGGCTAAAAGAGCACTGCCTCTATATCCCTGAGAATTTATAAAAGGCAGGATGGTGGCTATATAGGTTACCGCTCCTATCCCAATAATCTTTATGCGATCGAGCCACTTGTCCCGAAGCAGGGCTAACGGAATTAAGAAAATTATCGGAAATATTTTAAAGGATGCTCCAAAACCCAGGAACAAAGCGGCAAGGAAATATTTTTCTTTCTTAACGGCAAAATAAAGTGCGAGAACAGTAAAAAATGTTGGAATAATGTCAAACTGCCCCATCATATACGTTGCATACAAATTAACCGGATTAAAAACCCAAAAACTTAAGGCGAGAATTTTATTTTTCGGCTTTTTGAAAAAGGAATAAAGAAGCCAACCAATGGCTGCATCGAAAAGAATATAAGGAGCTTTGAGGGCAAGAAGAAGAAGGTTGAGTTGCAAATTGCCTAAGATTCCTGGCAGGTCAAAAACAAAGCTTTGCAAAAAACCGCCGGGAAAAGGAAGGGTTAACAGATGAGTTACCGGCCCAATGAAAAAATACATCAATGGAGGGTAAATAAAAAGATTTGCGGGATAAATTTTATGAATAGGGTCTGAAACCGGCAGTTTGCCCAAATAATCATAAAAATTTAAGAAATTCCCCTTAGAAATCACCTCACCTGCATAGTAAAAGGCTTTTATATCGGGGTGAAAAGATCCCAAGGCCAATATCAAACGCAGCAAAACCCCCAAAACTATAATAAATACGATAACTCTTTTCATTTGCTTCTCTTAAGGATAATTGTAACGGCAGTGATAAGGCTAAGTAAAGAAACAACATCTAGGATTTGTCTATATGGAGTCTCCTTAAACTCTATGCTGACGGAGTGCTTACCTGGGGGCACATTAAACTCGATTTGGCCGTAGGGATTACCAGCTTTTATATCAACAGTTTTTCCATCAACCTTGGCGGTCCATCCGGGGAAATAATATTTATAGTAGTTGAAAACGGTTTCCTCTGCGTAATCTGTATTAAACGTAGCATCCAGCCCAGGATTTGGAGAAACTTTATCTGGACGCTCCCGGGTATCAGCCGGCAAACGCAAGTACTCCTCTCCCGTTTTGAGGTACTCAGCGGAAGCTGCCGGATACGGAATATGTCTATTCAAATAATATTCATCGGTTCTTCCTAAAAAGTCATGGGGTTTAAAATCGCTAAAATTTAAAATGATTGCCGCAAGAATAATTAGTAAACCCGCTGCCTTGCCGAATTTAACTTTGTCAAAAATAATTACAAGGATGGACGTCGCAAATGTAGTCAAACTCAAAAATCTCCATGGGAACTGGAAGTAAGGAAGTAGAGGAACCAAGTTCCAAACAAACGTCGACCTGTAATTCATCATGAATATGGAGAAGAAAATCATGCCAAGCGCCCAAAGGGAAAATTTATTCAACTTTTTGGAAAAGACTACGGCAAATATAACTAAGGCGATGTTAACCGCTCCCAAAAAGAAACTCATGCCGTCGTAGGGGCCGGCAACGCTTGCACCATAACCAAAATAGGGGGTTATGAGTTGTTTTAGGGTTGGAAAATGATCGACAAAATTGAATACCGTATCGTATTTCATTAGCCCGCTTTCGGTAATCGCCGGCAGCCAGAAATACAAACTTACCAAAAGTCCCAAGGCAAAACCGCAGGAGGATCTGACTATTCCTTTCCATTGCAGGATGGCGATAAATACTAAAAATGGAATGAACATATAAGCCATAATATTGTGCGACAGAATAAGTCCGGCGGTAGCGAGCGCCAGTAGCCCTATCCATCTTTTTGATTCGTCCTTACCTATTTTTGTAACAGCGAAAGCAGCTAGTGGGGGAAAAATAAATGCGACTATCTCGCCTATTGAACCTCTAATATAAATATCGGTTGCCCTATAAGGCGTATAAATATATAAAACCGCGCCTGCAAGAGCGAGAATACTGTTGGTATGCTCTTTCAAAAACTTGTACATAAAATACATTGAAAGAGGCACACTTAAGAAAAATACTGCTTTAATACTGTCAACCAAGGTTAAACCCAACTTATGGAAAATCTCCCCGATATAGAAAGGCAGCGGAAAAACAAAATTGAAAAGAGGATAACCGAAACCGAAACTTAGGTCCGGAACAAATCTGGGGGGAAATTGTCCCAATTTTAGCGTTCTATCCATCTCAAAAAGCCAGCCGATATGTAAATCGTCACTGGCTCCATAATACCCGTGAACAAAAAGTGCCCAAACGGCGGGTATTGATAAAACCAGAACGATCAAAAACAAATACTTATGTAAAAATTTTTCGATTTTTTCCATATTTAATAATTAGTAATGCTCCGCCAAAACTTACTAGAGACAAAATATTTGCAAAGGTTCTTAAAGGAGTGTTATTAAATTCTCCCCTGACATGATAATCGCCTTTGGAAAGATTAATTTCGATTCTTCCTAAATCATTATTGTGGGAGTGAGGAAAAACTTTATTATCGATTAGTACTGTCCAGTCCGGAAAATCAAAAACCGGTATGACAATATTTGCATCTTTTGTGACAAGCGCATCAAACTCCCAGCGGTTGGATCTGTTAATATAATTTTCAATATCCCCTTCACCCTGTACAAAAAACGGTGAGGTTGGGGCCAATTCCCTCGGCTCAAGGGCTGTTTTGGGAAGATAATCCAAAAGGGCCCCGGATTGCTGATCTATGAAATTTTGCCCCGAAAGGAGCTGTGAATCCGTCAATCCGTAATAAAAATGCTCGGGTTTAAAATATTGCCAGTTTAGTATCGCTGTCAGTAGAATTACAGCGGTAGAGACAGCAATCAACCATTTTCCTTTGAAAAGCGATACAAAATAACCCCCAATCAAACTTGACGAAAGGATAACTATTGATAAAAATCTCCACGGGAACTGAACATAGGCCAGTATTTTAATGAACTCCCAAATGGGCGCCGATTTGTTATGCGTCATGGATACTCCAAACCCGAACATAATTAGTAAAAATGTAAAAAGGGCAACATCTTTTCTTTTTTTACTTAAAACTACTGCAAAAAGAGACAAAACCACCAGCCACCAATACGGCCAACCTATTTGATAAGAAATGGTATTAGACGATTGTGGCTGAGATCCTGAATAATTCCAGGATCTGTCTATAAATAGTTGAGGGACCTTTACAAATTGTGCTCTAAAGTCAAGCTCCGCTCTGGTTAGTGCATCCGTTTGCACCAGTCCCTTTTCAAAAAAAGCAGGCAAAATGAAAAATGCCGCAAGCCCAAATCCTAAACCTAAACTTAAAAGACAAATCTTCAAACCTTTCCATTTTTCTTTATATAGCCAAAAGAGTACCCAAATAATTATCAGCGGTGTGAATATCAATACCATAATATTGTGCGACACAAAGAATAAGAAAGTTGTAAAAGTAGCAAGGGAAAAATATTTCCTGTTTTGGGTTTTTATTAGGCGTAATAAAAGATAAAAAACAAAGGGGATAATGGCGAGTGCAAAGCTTTCCCCCACCGCTCCCCTAACATATGAGTCAAGCGCCCTGTATGGGACAAAAAGATAAAGTATCGCGGAAACTGTACCCGGAATTTTCCCAAAAAGCTCTTTACCCAAAAGGTACATCCCCACTGCCCCGAAAATCAAAGGCAAAAGAAATAGCAATTTGGCAGCGCCAATGTAACCCAAAATATAACTGGCGGCTGCCCCGATATAATAAGCCAAGGGGCCGTAAAAATTAAAAAGGGCATATCCGTTTCCGTATCCCATGTCGGGAACCCACCTGCAGGGCAACTGAAAATCAATAAAACATTTTCTCATCTCAAATATTCGTATCACCTGAAGATTGTCATGGTGCGAAAAATACCCTGGCACAAAAAGCGGCCAAACAACCAGAATGGATAAAGCAAAAATTAATATTAAGGGCCAGTTATTTAGAAAGAACTTTTTCATGGCGTTTCAAATCCAACACTAAATAAATAATAACCCCAAAGCTTACCAATGTAATGATGTTTCCGATTTTTCGGATAGGGGTGTCAGTTAATCTAGCTTCTATTGAATGCTCTCCTGCGGGCAAATTAAAGGTGATTAAACCCAAACAATATCTCTCACCGCTGCAGTCGTTATTAATATGATCGGTAACTTTCCCGTCAACCTTAACTTCCATTCCGGGAAAATCAAAAAGAGGAATACGGATCTGAGATTCACTTAAAGCCTTAACTACTCCGGTTTGAAAGTTGCTTCCTTTGTTGTATTCCAAAAACTTTGCATCCCCTTTTAAAACTTCGGGTAATTCAGGGGCTTTTGAATAAGGTGGAAGTTTTGCATAGATCGGCAAGTAGTCAAAAATGCTGATCGTAAGCTGTTTTTCCAAGGAATCTCCTGAGAATTTATCCGAGTCTGTAATATTTAGCCATGCCTTGGGAACAAAATAGTTGATGGTCAATGCAAAAGAAGCCAATACCAGAATCACTCCTAATAGGTGCTTATACTTTCCGGAAAGGGATACCAAAAGCCCTGTCAGTAAACAAAGTAAAAATATCGAAACTGCCAAAAACCGCCAGGGAAACTGCATGTACCACAAAAGAGGCATCTCGGCCCAAATAAAACTCGACTTCATGTGAATCATGAAGATACTGGCAAGAGTCACCCCAGCCAAGCCCAAAATCAAAAGAGATATTTTTTTGTGTTTTTTGAATCCAATAACAGCGATAACCGGCGTAATAACCAGGCCGGAAATCCAATGAACCATACCGAGAGAAAGGTTAAGTTTTTCATTAGGAAAACCGCTTGAACCGTACCCCCATTCTCTTGAAATAAAAAGTTTGAATAAACTTACAAAATGCTGACGATAATCAAAATACCCGGAAAGGAGTCCTTCAGTATGGGTGAACTTCCTCTCAAAAAGAACCGGCAGGATAAAAAAGGCCGAAAGTCCAAATCCCAAGAGTCCTCCCGAAATAATCTTTGAGAGGTTCTTCCACTTGCCCTGATATAGCCAGAAAGCCGCCCAAAGGAATGCCACTGGTACGAAGATCATGGTCATAAGTACATGCGTCGTCATCAGGAGGAAAATGGAAACAGACATCCAAATCAGATATTTTGTTTTACCTGTCTTAATTACTTTATAGATCGCCCAAAGGATTAGGGGAAAGAAAATTTGCGCCCAAAACTCACTGAGGGCCCCCCGCACATATACTTCTACTGCTTTATATGGAATGTAACTGTAAACAAGTGCGGCGATTATACCCGCCCATTTATCCTTCGATATAGTTTTGACAAGAACATATAAAGTTATGGCTGAGAAAATATATCCTAAAATAAAGAGAATCTTAACCGAATCGATATATTGGAAACCAATCCGGTGCAGTCCCGCACCTAAATAATATGGAAGTGGCGGGTAGTAATTAAACTGCGGGTATCCATACTGGTACCCGGCATCCGGCACCCACCGGCAGGGA
>Ga0208958_1000422_pt1 | contig 50882 bp, 44 predicted proteins | sample RifOxyB1_FD_184032 | JGI IMG/M metagenome (GOLD analysis project Ga0208958, IMG submission 184032) | Soil microbial communities from Rifle, Colorado - Rifle Oxygen_injection B1 (SPAdes) | ecosystem: Environmental > Terrestrial > Deep subsurface > Rock core/Sediment | place: Rifle, Colorado...
GGTAAAAGACGGCACTTTCTACAACATCTGCTTTATATCCCAATTTCTCACTTAAACTCCAATCGTCGTTATAGCCTCTGGTGACATCAAATCCTCCGACTTTCGCAAATTCACTCTTTAATATGGCCCTAAAAACCTTTTGCGTATCCGGATATCCTTTGGGGTGGCGTCTCTTTGGCTCCCAGCCTTCGTTAATATTCCAGCATCTTGCCCATACACTATTCCAGTTTGAAACATACTCGTCTTTGGAAAAAGTACCTTTAGTCACCCCACCTGTAATTGGTTTAATTAATTTTTCAATAAAGTCTTCTTTGAAGACCATGTCCGCGTCAACAAAAACAATTATTTCTCCTAAAGATTCCTTTACTCCCAAGTTTCTGGCAGCTCCCGGCCCTTCATGCTCCTGCTTAAGCAGTTTTACACCTCTGATATTAGATAATGTTCCGTCTGTTGAACCATCATCAACTACAATGATCTCCAAATCCCTGTAGGTTTGCTTGGAAAGAGATTGTAGGCAAGCATCAATTACACTCGCTTCATTGTATATGGGAATAATTACAGATATTTTCACAGTGCTTCTATTAATTTTATATATTTTTGACTAATAATGTCCCAATCAAACTTTTTTGCTTGTTCTTGTGGTTTGTTGCCCCAATTTGTTTCCAAAGCACTTCTTAATGCGTTTGCGTATTCTTCTACATTATTAGGATTTACCAATAGTCCCCCGTCTCCTACTATTTCGCGTCTTATGGGATCGTCATTTGCAACGACAGGAAGATTTGTCGCCATTGCTTCAACTAAAACATTCTCGAATGAATGGAAAGGTTCTGAAACTAAAGTAAAAACATCTGCCACTCTATAAACTTCGGGCATTCTCTTATACGGAAAACTCACTATTCTAAATCTACCTTTTAATAACCTATTTCCAAGTTCTTGAAGGCTTTTTTCCTCTTCTCCTTTACCAACGATCAAAAGTGAAGCGTCTTCTAATTTTGAAACCGCTTCAATTACAAGATTTATTCTTTTTGTTTTTGTTAGGGCTCCGACACAAAGAATAATCGGCCTCTTCAGATCAGTTTTAAGTTTTAAGTTATCAGTTTTAAATTTGTCCAAATCTACTCCATTTGGAATATAAACAGATTTAACAAAAGGGTTTATTTTCTTTGCCCACCTTAGGGCTTCTGAAGAAATCGGAATAAAATAATTAGGAAAAGAGTATAAATTAATTCTATCATCCCACCCCATTCCAGATTGACCCGAAACAACCATCCTTCCTTTTATAAACCACGTAATAATTCTTGTAAAAACTACCTGAAATCTTCCGTTTGTGGGAATTATCAAATCATATTTATTTGTTAGCAAATCCCAGTAATTTATATCCGAAATAACATCAACCTGATATTTCCTAGAAAGTCTAAGGGATAGTTCTTTAACAAAAGTTTCTGCTCCCCTATTTACTTTCCCCTGATATTTATTTAAGAATGCTAATTTCAATTTTTTCATTTCTTATCCAGTCTACTATTTTTTGAGGCCTATAAGTTCCCAAATCAAACCAGTTGCCTGCCTGGATATTATTCGTAAAAACTATTTCCGGTTTGTTTCCTTTCCACCTTTTTATTATTCCCTCCTGAATGCCAGGAATTTCAAGATACCAAATATAATTATCGGTCCATGGTTTTGGTGGAAGCCTGCCGGAAAATACATATAACCCTGATTGTGGACCCAATAAATAAACTAAGTCGTCAGGTTGAGTATTGTTGGTAATTATTTCTGCAGCTTTTATTTCTTCCTTTCCCCAAAATCTTGCTTCTTTCTGCCAATCAGTTTTTAAAACAGGAAGACAAATCAAAATAAAAAGTAGAATGTAGTATGTAGCATGTAGCATGTAAAAAAACCTAACTCTAGAAAAAAATACGCCATAAAAAATGGCAATAAATGCAAGACCGAGCTGGAAATGGAAAAAAGAGAAACGAGGGTAAATCATTATAAATGAAAGTAATAAGTAAAAAGTGATAAGTGAGAATTTTCGAATAAACAAAACAGGTATAACAGGGATTACGAGCAAAACAAGAATCAACCACTGGTGGCCGGACAAAGCCATCTGAACGTACCCCTGAAACTTACTAAATAAAGTTAGTGGATATATCAAAGTCCAATTAAAAAACCCCAAAATTGCTCCTTCGGTGATTAGTCTTACAATTAATATTGCAAAAAGAATTATTGGACCAATTACGAATTCCAAAACTTTTTTGAAGTTTTTCTCTTTACACGCTATATAAGCCATACCAAATATTAAATACAACCCAGCAGTTTGTTTTGTTAAAATCGCCGCTCCCAGAAATAATCCGGACCAGAAGTATTTCTTTTGTAGTAAGTAGTATGTAGAAAATAGTACCGTTGGAACAATAGCTAGGTCAAACCAAAGTTGGTTTCCTTCAAGAAAGGGTTGAATAGTTACGTAAAACGCTAAACTTAAAACTGAAAACTTAAAACTTTTTGTTAATTTTTTTGAAATAAGAAAAATTAAGATATCGTTTGCAAGAATAATTAGCCAGGTAAAAACTTTTAATGCAATTAATTTATAGCCAAAAAGTTTATAGACAATGCTTAGTGCCATCGCCAAAACCGGCGGGTACGGATGGATCATGTCTTTATAAAGAAGGTACCCGTTATTTCTTAAATAGGGGTATGAAAGCATTTCGGGCCAAGCTGTGAATTTAAGATTAATCAGCAGGAACAAATGAATTCCCAACAAAATCAATATAACCAGGTAGTATTTTTTCATATTTTCTTGGCAACAAAACTCATACTGTCGCCCATTCCTAAAAGGGTAGCGGTTAGCGAATAGGGTATAGCAAATAGGTCTAATATAAAACGCTTACGGCCAAGCTCTTTTAAAGGATTTGCAAACTCAAATATTCCGGAACGCGATTCCCAATGCAAAACTTTAAATCCGTTTTCTTCCAATAATTTAGTTAAGCTCCCTTTAGTAAATTGATGTTTATGTTCTTTGGGTAGTAAATACGGCCAGTGTTTACCTAAAATCCTGGATCCCAATCCACCAATGTTCGGTACATCAACAAACAAAATTGCGTTGGGTTTTAGTAATTTATATGCTTTAGTTAAAACCACAGCCGAATTGTCCATATGTTCCAAAACATGATTCATAATCACCAAATCAAAATAATTTTCCGGTAATTTAGCCTGTTCGAAAAATGTGTTTAAAACCATATGACCTTTACGCTCTGCCCTATCAGCTATCTTTGATGGCTCGACCCCCCACGTTTCACTTCCAGAAAACAAATCCAAAAACACTCCATTGGAACACCCTACATCAAGCACGGTTGATATCCCACTTCGGGAGTGGGATTTAATCAGATTAAATCTTTTTTGAAAGATATTTCTAAACATTGACTCATTTTTCAGATAATCTTCATCCCGATGGTAATTCATATAATTCTTCTTTTAATTTTCTTAAGAGGAGTTTCCGTTAGAGCCCTTATTTTATAGACATTACTCATCACTTTCCATGGAGATGGAACAATAAGTGGTCTTGGCTCAAAAAATACTTCCGGATAATAGAAGTCTTTGGGAAAACTCTCCCCTATTTCATACTTCACCTTCTTAACATCTTTTGACGATCTTTTAAGAAAACTTGCATGCAGGTATGGAGTATCTAAAAACAAAATTCTTTCTTTATTAAGATCCTGTACTTTAACTCCCTCTTTGGTTACGTAGGCTTCGTTCGGATATGTTCCTTCAACATGTAGCCCGTCAGTCTTTCTTATAGCTCTAATATTGTAGTGCCCCTTCCTTTCTCCTATCTTATATTTACCTGCCGACTTTTCCTGATAATGGAAGATGTCTCCGACAAACATGTAGTTGGGAACTACAACACAGTCTTTACTCTCTCCGGCTTTTTCCAAATTATTTATTAGGTTTTTAACCGCACCTTCATACCAAACCTCGTCTCCATCCAAGACAAATATCCAATCCCCGTTTGTTTCTTCAATCATTGTCTCCCTAAGAACATGAACGCTCTCGGAAACTTTTTTAAAAGTGATTTTGGGGTTGTTGATTGTTTTAACTATCTCTATTGTTTTATCGGAACTTCCCTGATCCCAAATAATCATTTCATCCACATGATCAATTACTGAATTAATCGCATACCAAACAAAATTCTCTTCATTTTTTACTATGCAATGTGCCGTAATCATTTTTTTAATTTATTTAAAACCCATAATCCCGGAACGACAAAATTAAATAAGTTTCCCACAAGCATGGTAAAAGCTGCGCCGATATAGCCATAAGTGGAAATTGCGTACCAACCCAACGTACTAATTAGAATTATCTGGCCCAAACAAACAAAAACAAATACTTTGGGTTCGGAAAAATAGTAATAAATAGATGTATGAACAGGAACGGAAATTAAAAATATTGCCTGAGAAATAAGAAGAATACTAAAAGGTAAAATACTTGGTGTATAACTTAAGCCGTATAACTTTGGAATTAGATAATATGAAAGCGGTATTCCGAAGGCAACTCCGAAAACGCTTAAAGCAATTACAAATAGTTGAAGTTTTTTTAAATATCTCTTGGCATCGATAACACTGACAAAACTTGCGAGTTTGGGGGCAACAACTGTGGCAAGAGCTAAAACTATTTCGGAAACAATACTTGAAAGGTTATTGGCAACTGAATAAATCCCCAAATCGCTTAAACTTAATAATCTCGTGGAAAGATAAATATCGAGTCTTGATGAAATTGCAGCAATGACAGTAAAAATTGCAACCCACTTGTTATAGTGAAAAAACTCTTTGGCAATACTCCCCTCATCCTTAACCTTGAAGAATTTTGGTAAAAATGTTATTCCAAGTAAAAATCCAATAAAGGGTGAATAAATATATGCATAAAGAGAAAAATTAATATTGCTAATTCCAAAATAGATTAGACCTAAAACTGCAAAGAGCCTAAGAGAGGTCATAAATATATTAAGACCAACCCAGGAAAAAAACTTCTGCGTTGCCTGGAGGCAACTGGTTACAAAAAATGAAAGCAGCCAGCCGAATGCTCCGATTAATGAAAGTCTTAAGGGAAAAAGAAGTCCGGGTTTGTCTAAAACTGTATATGCAAAAAAGGGAATCAAAAACCAACCAATGGTGATTAAGGCAACACCTGAAATAATTTTTACCTTTAAACCCAACTTCATAAACCGAAAAGCCTTTTCTTTATCAGAAGAAATATACTTTCCCACAAAGCGGACCAGTCCCGTATCTACTCCGACATTAAAAATACTGGAAAGAAGACCAATTGTTGCCGTTGCCACGGAAAATATTCCAAAATTAGAAGGCCCTAAGTTTCTGGCAACAAGAATATAGAATATCCAACCAATAACTCCGTTAATAATTGTACCCGTTGCGGTAACCACCGACTGTCTTAGGGTTTTAGTTCTTATTATTTTCAATATTTTTTCTTTCATTGTTTCTTTCAATAAAAAACAGAAATATGATAGATAGACCAAGTATCGATATGGCGCTCACCCACAATCCCCACCTGAAGTATTCCTGACCTCTAAATTCAATATGCAAATCTCCCCAATCAGGTTCAACGTAAAATCCGTTAACCATCGAATAAACCGGAACCGATTTAAAATACTCAATACCTTTTTTGAAATTCCACAAAGAATTGAAATTTTGAGAAAGAATAATCCAATATCCTTCTTGTTTTTCCTGCAATTTGTATTTTAACGTTCCTTCAGTGTTTAAATTTACTTCTTTCCAAACTTGATTGATAATATCTTTTTTTGAAATTACACCAAAATGTTTAACAAAAATATCAGCCTGTCTTTGCGCGGTTTCAAAATCTTTAATGGGAATTAAAGCAACTGCATTTAGCACTTCAAAACCGGATTTATTTTCGTAAACATATTCAAAAGATCCTTTGGTTAAAACTTTTTCTTCAAGCTCCCATGAAAAATTCTGTTTGTCAAAAGTTCCCAACCGTGTTGCTAACATATATTTACCGTTTTCGGGAACTTTAAACTTAAATTTAATTACTTCACCATTTTTGGTAGAAAACGCAATTCCTCTTCCATAATCAAGATCGTCATAAGAATAATCTCTAATTAAAAGTTCATATTTAGCATTTAAATATTGATCTTTCCCATAAACTGCCCATTGGGAGGAAATATTTTCTGAAGAAGATACAAAATATTTTTGCAAAAAACTCATAGTTAAATCGTTATTATCTTTGCCGTTAAAATATATTTTTAAAGAATCGCTTTCTTTTCCATTAAGCAAGCTGGGGTCCAGTTTTCCGTCCTCAAAATATATTGCTGGAATAGTACTATCCAACATTGGTCCGACAACTCCTACCAACTTCTTGACTGAATACGCATCCGGATAAATACCGTTTATTTCATAAGCTGGAAGGTTCAGTCCCCAATCAAGTTTCTTAACTCCGGAGGTTTTCTCAATTAAAGATAAAATAGTCTGCCAGTCTTTTACCTCATCTTTAGTTGGATTTATATTTCTGACATCTCCTGGAAAAAACAGATACTTAACTCCCAATACCTTTAACCAACCAAGATATTTAGGATTATTTAAAAAATTGAAAGGATCGTTGGAGGCATTCATAGAAGCGAAAGGTTTAAATAAAACCAAATCTCTTGCGCTTGCAGCAGGTTTATTGGATATCTCAAATGCTAAGGGGTGCTTTTCCGGAAACCAAAGAGATGTGAAATTTCCACCATCGCTATTCAATTTTTTATATATCGATTCAAAGCTACCGTCAACTTTTCTATTACCTAAAATAAAGTTAAGCTTTCCGGAAAATGCTGGGAAGATAAGAAAGATGAGATATAAATATATTAATATAGGAAGTATCTTTATTTTCGTTTTGAATACATCAACTGTCTCCCCTATTAATATCCCACCAAAAAGAACAAGAGGAATAAAAAACTTGCTTGAATCTCTAAAAGCAAAACCAAAAGGAAGATTAACTAAAAAATTGTAAAAACCTCCAAATGGGAAGGTTGTTCCTTTTGCCAAAAAAGAAAATATTAAAAACAAAAAGGCAAAAGTTAAAATTCTTTTTTCTCTTTTAAACAAAAGACTTCCGAAAACTAAAAATGGTATCAGACAAAAATAAAATGGAGGTTGAACTACTTTACCAAAAATATTATTCGGCCAATGAGGAGCATAAAGAAGCAATGAATTGAGCAAAGATGAAAGCTGCAGGTCAGATACGCCCAAACCCAAGGCTTCAGTTTTAATTTTTATTAAAGTAAATATCCAATAAAAATTAAGAGAAATCAAAAGTATTCCGGAAATAATAAGAAAAAGTAATTTTTTCCAATCCTCAAAAAGTTGCCAGATAAAAAGGGTAAGATACGCAATAAATACTATGCGCGGGTCAGCTACGGTGAGAATAAAAGAGGAAAGCAAAAACAAGAAGAAAGTTAAAACACTTGTTTTGTCAAACATTCTTTTACCAAAAAGAATAATTAAAGGGAAAAGTCCGTAGGCAAGTACAACTCCGATCTGACCACCATCAACCAATAGTAGGTAATAGGTAGAAAACGGATAGGTTAAAGTAGAGAAAAAACTAACTGTTTTTGATACTTTTAAATATCTACAAAGAAAATACGGACCAACTATGCAAAAAATTATTGAGGGAAAATAGAATAATATTTTGACTGTCGCATCACTTCCCAAAATAAGAACTTTATTCAATACTCCCATTAAAAACATAATCGGAGAAATCCATAGAACCGAGTTAACCCCTCCAAAACTTATGTTTCGAGTCACCCAAGTTAAAGGTTCATAAAAAAGTTCTTTCAACCCTTCGGGGTAAAAGAATGGTGCATCCCCCCATGTCAGAAGTGTGTCAAAAAAAACATGTCTAAAAATCAATAAAACCGGCAATAGTATTAACAAACAGTTAAGTAACTTTTTCATATATGACTAAACCTAAAAGAAGAAAATAAAGATAGTTTGCGGCCCTAATAGCTATTCCCCAGTGATTAGTGAAAAGAAAAGCGCCTATGGCTACAAATCCGAATAAAGCTATCTTCATATTAGAAGTTTAGCAAAAGTGGTAAACTTTTGGTAATGAAACTACCCAAAAACAGATATTTTCCCTTTTTTCTCATTTTTCTTGCAGCATTAGTTTTTTATCTCCCCGTTTTTCTTAAACCGAATATCCTTCTTGAAAGAGAAAATGACTTACAAGGGTTTTTCTGGCCGATAATATATTTTGTTAAAACCCAAATTATTACCAATCATGTGCTTCCTTTCTGGAATAATGTGTTTTTCGGAGGAACTCCGCTTCTTCCCGACCCTCAATCTCCGCTTTTTTATATTCCCGACGTTATTTTTCTTATCCTTCCTATTGGCATTGGTTTTATCACCTCTTTTTTTATTCATTCGGTTGTTGCGGGGGTGGGTACATATCTTGCCTCTAAAAACGGATTTGGGTTTTCAAAAACGGCGAGTATCTTTGCTAGCATCGTCTATATGATTTCTCCGAAGTTTGCGGGATATTTGGAAGCCGGACATTTAGGACTTATTACAGCATGGGCATTTTTACCTTTTATCCTCTACTCGCTAGTTAAACTTACAAAATCACCAAAATCAAAATGGTCGCTTGTTTTAGCAATCTCCCTTACCGGACTTTTTTTCTCCCATCTTTTGACTTTTTTAATTACCCTTGTGTTGGGTTTTACCTTTCTCGCTCTTTCCGGAAAGGGTCTGAAATATATTGAGAAAAGCTTCATCTTTTTTATTTTGGCAGTACTTTTAGCCTTTGGACTAACTTCAATCTCGTTTCTGCCGCAGCTTTCCTGGAAAAATCAGACAACAAGATCGATGCTTATTTCCGAACGGGACGTTTACCCAAAATGGATATCGAAATTTGAATTTATTAAGTTGGCAGTTGTTCCTTGGACTAATGGAATTAATGGTCTAAGGACAGTTGAGACAGAAAAAACAATTTCTTTAGGACTTTTTACTTTGATTCTTGCTTTAATCGGATTTTTAAAGCTCTCAAAAAGAAACAAAGTTTTAATATTCCTTTCTGTAACTGCAATTTCTCTTATTACCCTGAATAACGCCTCGCCTATCTATAAACTGCTTCTTTCCCAAGACTTATATGTTTTAACCAGGGTTTCAACCAGGGTTTGGTTTACAGCGGTTTTAATTACTGTCTTTATGGCAACATACGGCTTTGACAAACTTGAAAAAGAAAATAGGAAGGTTAGATATTTATTGGGAGCCCTTGCCATAGCCGAACTATTGTTTATTTCCTGGAACATAATTTCAAAACCAATTACAGCTAAGACCAACTATGTTTCGGAAAAAATCATTAACCTGATTAAGAAGGATACAAGTAAATTTAGAGTATTCTGTTTAAACCGCTGCATCTCCCAAAAAACCGCAGCAGAAAAGGGACTTGAACTTACCGAAGGCTACGGAACACTCCAGCAGGTAAACTATTACAACTATTTTATCCAACTATCCCAATCATACTTTAATAGATATTCCCTTTCTCTTCCTCCTTTTGAAATATACCTTTATGAGAAGCTTCAGCCGTACGCACCAGCCCTAGCCGAGTTTAATGTAAAGTATGTCGCCTCCCCCCATGAGCTTACTGGCAAAGACTTTTTTCTAATCTTAAAAGACAACGGGTATTTTCTTTATGAAAATACCATTGTCAAACCAAGAGCATATTTTTTAACCGATGGTAAAGACAACAAAAACATAGAAGCTCCGATTATCAAGTATTCACCAAATAAAATAGTTATAGACACCTCTAAAAAGCTATCAGACACGGTTATTTTAGCCGAAGTTTTCAATCCCGATTGGAAAGCATATTTAGCCGACAACAAAGAAATTCAAATTCAGGAAGCTCCTAATAGCTTAAGACGCATCGATTTACCTGAAGATACCAATACAGTTACATTTAAATATGAGTCCGATATGTTTAAAATAGGAAAGGCAATTAATTTAATCACCATAACTATAATCATTCTTGTTTGTCTTATGACCTTTAAATCAAGAAGGAGAAAAAACGCAAAATGAAAAAAATAGTCTTTTTGATCGCGTTCGGCATTTTACTAAGCATCTTTGTTGCTGAAATCTTCTTAAGATTATTTAAGTCCGAAACAACCTTAAAATTCTATGATAATCCTGTTTTCGGAAGCGCATTTGTTCCTAACCAAAAAGGGGTGTTTGTCACAGAAACAAAAGAATATTTCTCGAACGTAGAGATTAATTCTCAGGGTTGGCCAGATTTTGAACACAGTTTTGAAAAACCAAGGGATGTTTACAGAATTCTCATTTTAGGAGATTCTTTCGTTGAAAACCTTCAAGTACCTTTTGAAAAAAGATTTTTCAGACAGCTTCAGGATAAATTGGGTAATAAGTTTGAGATAATCGCCATGGGTAGAGGAAATACAGGGACAGCCCAGCAATACCTAATGCTTAAAGAATACGGACTTAAATATAAACCCGATCTTGTTATCCAAATGTTTCTTACTGCAAATGATGTTAAAAACAATTCCTCAGTTCTTCAAAATGACCCCTATCTACCGTATTTTGAAATTGAATCCAACAACAGCCTAAAGGAAATTTCTCAGATTAAAAGATCTAATAGAAAACTGTCGTCATTAAAAGAAATACTCAAAAAGTGTGAGATTACAAAGATTATTCTTTTTTTCCGCCAGAAATATCTTGAACGGAAAGCCATATCCCTATCCGGAGGATACCCTACCGATTATCATATCTATGATTCAATTTATTCTGCTGATTACCAAAATTCTTGGGAATTAACCAAAAGATTAATTCTTGAAACTAAGAGGGTAACGGAAAATTCTCAAGCAAAATACATACTAGTTACACTTGCAAATAACGAACAAGTAAATACAAAGGTTCAGGGAGAAATATTTAAAAAATACCCAAATTTGAAAAACGCAAATCCTGACTTTGAAAAACCTGATAAAATCTTAAAAGAATACTGCCAAGAACAAAAAATTGATTGTTTTTTTATGTTGCCTTATTTTAAAGATTACATTAAAAATAATCCCAACGAGACAACTCACTTTTTTTACGACGGACACTGGAGCCAAACGGGAACTAATTTAGCAGCACTATTTCTCTATCAAATAATTTCCCAAAACTAGAGCATCTATCCCACTTTTCATAAACGTATCGTAAGCTTCCTGACAAGTATTAACAATCGGCTGACCTTTTAAGTTAAAGGAAGTATTAAGAAGTACATTTATTCCGGCTTTTTTACCAAAGGCCTTAATAACGTCGTAATACATAGGGTTGACTTCTCTTTTAATAAACTGAGGCCTTGCGGTACCGTCTACATGAGTAATTGCTCCAAGTTTAGATTGCCACACGGGTCTTACAGGAACAACCGCAATCATATACTGAAGCGGCTGCTGATCTTTCCCTTCTTTTCCGACATCAAAATATTTATCCCCATCTTCATAAAGGCAAACCGGAGCGAAAGGCCTGAAAGCTTCCCTGAATTTAATCTTGGCATTAACCAGATCTTTCATCTTTTTATCTCTTGGATCAGCCAGTATGCTTCTAGCGCCTAAGGCTCGTGGTCCCCATTCAAATCTCCCTCTCACCCAACCGATAACTTTCTTTTTATGAAGCATCCCAGAGACTTTCTTGACAAGTTTTTTATCATCATATCTTTTTGCCTTAATGCCATTCAATTCTAGAAATTCATTTATTTCCTCTTCCGAATTTTCCTTACCCAAATAAGGCGTGATAAATGTATTATTTTTGGGTTTGTTAAAAACGTGGTGGTAGGTATATAAAGCTGCTCCCAATGCCCCGCCCGAATCCCCCGCTGCAGGATGAATAAAGATATTTTTAAAGCCGGCTTCTTTAAATATTTTCCAATTGGTTACCCCATTTAACGCCACTCCTCCGGCGTAGCAAAGGTTTTCTTCACCGGTTTGTTCCCGTATGTTTCTTGCAATTACCAAAAGCTTTTCATCAAGAACCTTTTGAGCACTTGCCGCAATATCGGCGTATATGGGTATTACTTCATCGCTTCTTTTGGGGTCTTGTGGTTCAACGCCAAAAAGATCAATAAATTTCTGACTAAAACTGACTTTATCCGAAAGATGAAAATTAAAATAACTTAAATTCAGATGAAATGATCCGTCTGAAGATTGTTTAATAAGTTTCTCTACTTCTTGGGTAAATCGCGGTTTACCATATGGAGCAAGACCCATTACTTTAAACTCGCCCTCATTAATCTGAAAACCTAAAAACTGAGTAAAAGCGCTATAGAAAAGTCCCAAAGAATGAGGAAACTTTATTTCTTTTTCTAAAGTAATTATATTACCACTTCCCCTTCCCCAAGAAGTAGTTGTCCATTCACCTACCCCATCGCAGGTTAAAATTGCTGCCGAATCAAATGAGGATGTATAGTAAGCAGCCCCGGCATGAGAAATATGATGTTGGGTAAAAAGAATTTTCTCGCTATCAATTCCTACATTTTTAGCGATAGTTGATTTAACCCAAAGCTTATCCTTCAACCAAACTCTATATCCATTGATAAACATCTCGCGGGCTTTGGGAACTGTAGCTAAAGATGAAAGAGTGATTCTTTCGAATTTTAAGAAAGGTTTTTCATAAAAGACTACCCAGTTTAGATCACTCCCTTTAATTTTAGATTTATCCAGACAAAATTTAATTGCGTGGGTTGGAAACCCTGAATCGTGTTTTATTCTGCTAAACCTTTCCTCTTCTGCTGCTGCGATAATTTTTCCATTATCTATTAAAGCGGCCGCCGAATCATGATAAAAACAAGATATTCCTAAAATCTTCATAACTTTGATATTTGATTTTTCATTATTAATTTTCTTTAAGTCTCTTTAAATTAGATGAATTATCTGTCCATTCTTCCCATACAGGAAAATTTTTTATCTTGAAGTAATCATTAAACAATGAGGAAATTAAACCAACAGGAACAATAATTACACAATATAAAATGGAAAAAAATAGGCCTAACTGAAAATTGCCGATTTTCTTTGACAAAACTTTCCATTTTTCCCAAGTGTTTTTCATTAATTTTAAAAAAGCGGGTACACAATCGGGGCAAGGGGCGAAGAACCTATAAAAATAATCAATATCCCAACAACCAAAAAGACTATCAACATTGGTATTAGCCACCAAAGTTTCCTTTTCCACAAAAAGGATAGCAGCTCTTTAAATATTTTTAATTTCTCTCCCACTGTTGAACTATTATACCTCATTAAACATTCTTCTTTCGGAGAAAAATGTATTCAAAGAAAAGAATCAGAGAACCAACAAAAAAAGCCTGGAAACAATATATCGAGGACCTTTCGGCCCAAATATCGACCCGAAATAATTGTAATAAGGCTGAAAGAAGCCAAAAAAAACCGGCAATAGAAAACAATGCTTCACGACTAGCTTTCAACATGATGGGTAGCAAAATAAACCCTATAAAGAAAATCGAATTAATAGACAGGAGAAAAAAAGGTTGAAAATAACCGGCGCTTCGCAAAAGGACCAACACAATAATCACCAAATTAAATAAAAGGATACCTGGCAAATTATTTATCGACCACCTTGCCGATTGGAGATAAAGCATGCGATAACTTTTAATTATTTTTTTCATCTTTTTTATTTTTTGGGTCTGAAGCGGGCGTATAAATTTACCCCGGTAGATAATAAGATAATCAAAACGGACAAGGTCATTCCCAAGTTAAAAAGCATTTGTGGCTGGTAATAAAGTATAAATACTTGTCCGTCTTTACCCTTGGGAATATACCAGGCATTAGCATAACCATTAATCATAAAGTGCGGGAAATAAACACCTTTTAAGATCGAGTCCTGACTAGATAGTTTCCAATCTCGACTATATTTTTCTAAAAAGGCAATAATATATCCTTCCGAATTACTTTTTGGTACTTCAATAGAGTACTTAACAGGACTTATTTTATGAAATACTAAATCGGGTGCATTTAAAGGCTTTTGTTCTTGTGCTAAGATAAAAACTTGATTATCATAAACCCTTTCTAAAACAATATTTTCTATAAAGGTTTTACTACTATCGCCGCTTGCACTCCCAGGCACCTTTAAATTTACTTGCAGTTCTGAATCAATTTTAAAAGGATTAAATAGGAAACTCATATGCTTCCAGTCCAGTGAGTTATCAAGCTTCTCAATATTATTCGAAATAAAAGAACGTGACGAAAATTGGACAAAATCAATTACAGGACTATTTCCATAAAAATATTTATAATCAAATTCGAGTAAATAAGAGTATTTGGTACTAAAATCCCTGACGTTGAATGATATATTTTTGTCATCTGTACCCGAATTATAAACAGTTATGGTATTTAACTTATCGGAGGGAAGATCTTCACTTCTTAGGTCGCCCTGAAATAATTGACTAGATAAATCATTTTTAATCAATTGGTCCCCAGTAGGCGGAAACTTAATATTTAGAGTGTGTTTACCTTTATAAAGATTGTATATAACAAAAATAATGTAATCGTCAAAGTTTTGATATTCAGAAAGCATATTAGAATCTAACTTTAATGCAATTTGTTTCGGTTCCAAACCTCTTTTTTCAATATATATTTTATAAGTACCTCGTTGAGAAATTTCGAAAGTAAAATTCTTATTTTGATTTGTGGACAAGTCATTTATTTCTAGAGGCAAGGCTTGATTTAAATATAATGAACTTTCTTTAAGATTTACTTTTTCTACCTCTTTATCACCTAAACTAGTTACGACCACACTTTTAAAAGGTAGGGCCGATGAGGCACCCAACATGGCTTCAAAATTAGAATAGTCAGCGTATAAGTAATGCGGTGAGAATATTTTGGCAGTTAGATTATTTCCATTAATAAAAACCCACTTACCGATAATTGATTTATCCTGGCTCTCTGAAATTAATTCCTCGGGAATGTGCGAATTGGTAGTTACATCTCTTTTGACAAAAATAGTATTCACCCCCAAAAAAGGAAGTAAACCTTTTGCGGTTTCATACTCACTATCCTTAATTTTTTCATAAAAAGTATCTAAAATTTTGGTCGAGCTCTCCGATTCAGCGGTAAAGCTAGGTGAAACAAACTCAACATCAGAAAAAAGTCCCAAGATTGAATCTGTTCCGCGATAACCCCAAGCAAAAGTCTCCAATTGGTCATCCGGATAGGTAATAATTCTACCAAGATCTGATGACTGGCTCTTCTTGACCAAATAATCCCTTGTCTGCCAAAGATAATCTGGAAATTTAACAAAGTAGCTGTCATCCCTCCCTGGCCTAAATATCTTACCGGTAATTAAAGGGTAGTTATACAGAAAGTAGCTCACCCAAAAAACGAGGAATACAAATTTTAATAATAACTGCAATTTACCCTTAAAAAATAGGGTCGCCCTTTCTACCAAAAGCCCAATTAAGATTGAATAGGAAACTGTCAAAAGCGGAGTAAAAATATACCAAGGGCTTCTAAAAAAGGAAAACATGGGTAAATGCTTCGATAAATATAAATACAAACTTCCTGTTGGGGGATGACTTCCACAACCAAAAAATATACCCAGAAGCATCAAGACCGCCGCAAAAAGATACCAATCTTTTTTTCCTTTATTTATAAAGATTAGAGAGACAAATGCAAGTACGGGAGGAATAAAACTGAAAACAATGAAGGGTAACTTATAAAAATAGTTTAAGGTATAAGGAAGATAGATGGGCATACCATATGAATCCTGAACATACCAATCCCATGCACCCTGGAGTCTCATGACATTGACCAAAGATGTATCCTTAGACAGACTATTTAACCAATCGGCGTAGCCTATTCCTGAAAGTTCGGAAACTCCCTGACTGATTAGATGGTGCGCCAGTGGTAAAATCCAAAATAGGTTGACACCAATTACCATCGCCAACGCTAAAAAAGAAGCGGTTACAACACTCTTGGCTCTCCCGTCTTTTAAATGCCCCAGGCCGAAAATTACCCCAAATAAAACAATTGCCAATATTAGAATAGAGAAATATGCCGGATTTATCCCGGTTCCTGAAGCAATAACAGCCAGTCCTACCAAATAAAGAAATCCTTTTCGAAAACTAAATAGACGATATGACAGAGAAAACAATATCCAAAAAACAAGTGGAAGAGCTACATACAAGGAAAGGTTGGAAACTTTAACATTTTCCCAAGTATTAAAAAGGTAAATATTAAAAGTGTACAAAATAACCAGGGTTAATCTAGCCCAGTTGTTCTTAGGAAAAAGCAACTTACTTAGTAAATAAGAAGAGAGTGTAATTAAGGAAAACCAAAATAGTAAACTAATTAATTCTGCAAAGTGGAGAGAAAACCCCAAAAGAAAAGGGATTGTTTGAATAAGGTGGAAAAACATACCCGATGTGCCGGAGCTGAAATCTTGACCCGTGTTAACAATATTATTCCAAACAAAAAATCTTCTTTGGAACCAAAGAAGCGGATTGAGCGGAAAATTAGTATCAACTCCGTTAATAAGAACATTACCTTTATTAAAAAACCACAATAGAGGAACCAGACCCAATATAAAAATAAAAATTACCGGTACGTGCCTTTTATATTCAATTAACCGCTTCATATGCTTTTATTTCGTGAATAACCCATGGTGCAAATTTATGTTCGCCTATCTGCTCAACTTTTATAAATTTCCCATTTGTGGGTTCAAAGTACAAGTTTACAATACCACCATCATTAGGTGGATATCGCCTGCTGTAAAAAACTTCTTTCCATTTTTGTCGGTCTGCAGATATGGAAACCTTGTATCCTACAGCGTTCTGATCCTTGTTATTATATGAGTCGATTGTAATTTGTGCAATTTTCCGACTTGTTCTCATATCCAATATTATTGAAAGTGGATAAATGTAGGGTACCTTGGAACTCCAATAAGTCTCTCTTTTTTTATCAATCATTAGTCGAACATCATTAGAATTTATTAATGAATTAACTGAAAATGAAATCTCTTTTTTGTTTATCAGATAGCCCCTTAATCTCCCCCTTATCTCTCGTGTCATATTCTCCAACACCTGCTGTTCCGAATCATATCGGAAGGCGATGATTGATCCAACAGAAACGCCTTCCTTACCAACTGTTTGCACCAGTTTGTCAAAATCTCTGAAATAGCCAAACCCTCTATTTTCAATTACTTTATACTCCTGGTTTTTTATCCCCCACAAATAATTATTTATAAAAAATTCTTTGGGGAATTTTTCTCTTTCCTGATACCAAACCAACAAAGTCTGACCAAAACCTGATTGAAATGGCATAATCCTTTCTGACTCTGCTAATCCGTAAAACGAAGAATCACTTTCTGTATAAAAAATTGTCTTTGGGGGCAAATTCGGGTAGTCCTTCTTTATCTGAGTAAGGATATTTTTTCTAACACTACCAACTTTCTCCTGATAGCCAAGATCCATCCTTAGCCAACAAATGTTTAATACGAACAATACCGAAATAATTAAATAGGATAACAGCCTTATTTTCCTATAAATAATTTTGACCAGGGCTGTAATTAAGAGCGACATTCCGATGGTTATAAAATATAAATTACGTGAGTCGATGAAGGTAATTATTCCCGCACGAGCTGGAGAAAAAGCATATATTAAACTGTTTAGAACAATAAACAGAAATGCAAAAAAAATGATTTTGAAATTTACTGATCGTTTTTTATATAAAGTAATTATTCCGCCAATGATAAGTGCGAAAACAATTATAAAAAGTGCCTCGAGAACTACTTTTTCTATAAAAATATCATAACCCATTGTTCCTCGAGACAAACCAAGGTGTTTGATTAAAATATCGGGTATGATTTTCCCTACTAATAAAAAAATGTTCGGGGGTACAATAGTCTGACTTAAGGCTTTAAAAGGAAAAGTTATAAGATTGTATATAAATACGGATAAAGGTTGGGATTCAAATACAACAGGCGCCCCTGAGGTATTTGGGAACAAATACATCAAAACTCTCGATCCAATATATAAAAGGCCTAATAGTAACATAATCGAAGAATATTTTATTTTTGAAAAATCTTTTTTTTTCGCAAAAATGAAATAACTAAATGGATATAGCAAAAAAAACCCGATAGCAATTTCTTTGAACCCTAGTGATATAAAAAGGAAAAGAATTTGTAGAACTAAATTTTTGTATCTTTTTGTGTTTTTTACATAGTCAAAAAAATAAATAAGTGACAGGAGAGCAAAAAATGTTGCTCCGTGAGTATTAATATCTGTAACCGTCCATAAAGTAGCTTGGTCACCAGAAGCACTGATTGCGAATAATAAAGACGCAACTAAAGATAAATAATCGTTTTTAAATAAACGCTGAGCCAATAGATAGAGAATCACAACGATACCTAAGTGCCAAGACAAACTTACAAGAAACCAAGAGTGAAAGTTAAGCCCAAATAGAAAAAAAAGGGATTCAAACGCTATTTTACTAAACGGAACATAGTGTCCTATGTTAGGCGTGAAAGAAGTCGTTACTAAACTGACAAGAGATCTTCCGTTAACTGTATATACGCCACCAAACCCGTTCCATTCGTCCTGCTGAAAAAAAGATCTAAATGCTGGAAAATAAACAACCACTACTATGAACGCCAAAATTAAGAAAGGTACGCTTTTATGAATAATTCTCACCATTTTTAAATTTTCAATATTTCGTATATTTTATAATAACTCTCCCCAATTATATCTTAAGTGATCCCAATTTTGTTGGAGAAACCAAGTTTTTTAAATATTTTCTGCTTAACTAAACACAACCTAAAAATTACTGAAGATTAATTTTAAAAATTGAATTAAGTATATCCGAGAGCTCTGAGAGTCTTCATCATACGTTCCCTAGAAATGCCCCTACCCGCTCTTTCGTGCATATTTGAATCCTTATTCGGAGTTGTGTCAAGAGTTGATCCCAGAGAGGTATAACCCTTATCATATAACGGATTATACGGAAGCTTGTTTTTCTTTAGATACTCCTTTACATCAAATCGTGTCCAAAACAACATCGGGTGAACTCTCATATGCTGTGGATTTTCCCTGGGTGAAAATATTGTTTCCTTCGCCCTTTCCTCATGTTCAACACCGCGGATTCCTGCAATAAAGGCATCCAAATGGAGGTTTTTAATTCCGTTCACTAAGGGCTGTATTTTATGATAGGTGTTAAATTTGAGAGTAAACTTGGGAGTGCCTTTCCCATACTTTCTACTGAGTTTTTCAGCAATATCTGTTGTAGCTCTTACAGTAGTTAAACTAGCGACATTCCATTCGTTCCTAATTTTTTCTACAAAGGGAATGGTCTCCGGAAACTCATATCTGGTATCGACAAAGAGAACTGGGATGTCAGGATTTAATTTTAGTGCTATATGCAATAAAACTTCACTGTCACCTCCGCCACTAAAGCCAAGACCAACATTTTTATATTTTCTTAATGCTTCAGAAATTATTTTCTGGGTTTTCTTAATCTTCTTTTCCAGAGATAAATTTAACAAAGATCTAACTTCAGGTAGCATTAAATCTATACATCTCTGAGTCCTATTTAAACCGAATTCTTCAACTAAAGACTTTGATTTGATTGTAGTTTTTATATTCATTTATATTAGAAACAATCACATTCCTCTTTTGAGTTATAGTGAGTATCTTACTAAAAGACATTTTTATCGTCAAGTGTTATTATTCCCTTAGTACAAAATTCGATATCATATATCTAAATGGGTAAAAATAAACCGCTTGTTTCGGTAGTCATGTCTGTTTTTAATGGAGACAGATTTTTATCTAGGGCTATAGAGAGCATACTAAATCAAACACTGAAAGAGTTCGAATTTATAATCATTAATGATGCCTCTAAAGATAAAACCCTATCCATAATCAAACAGTACTCAAAAAAGGATAGGCGGATTAGACTTATAAATAACAAAAAAAATATGCAAATCGCCCGATCGCTCAATCGGGGTGTGGCATTATCTAAATCCGACTTCATTGCCCGTATGGACTCGGATGATATCGCCCACCCCCAACGGCTCGAACAGGAATATGATTTTCTTATAAAGAATAAAAAAACCGCCATCGTCGGAACTAACATTCTTATCATAGATGAATACGAAAATATCATTTCGAAAAGAGAGTATCCTACAACCCCTGCTGGGTTAAAAAAAATAATGCTTCGCTATTCCCCTTTTGCACACCCCACCGTAATGTTTAGAAAGAAGGTCTTTGAAGAATTCGGTGGATATGATACGCGATCAATACCCTGCGAAGATATTGACTTTTGGTTTAAGGTCGCAAGCAAATACCCTTTAGGAAATATTGCGAAACACTTACTAAAATATACTCTTTCAACCATATCTACTAGTCACTGCAACCTACAAAACACTGAATTAGTGGGGTTTAAACTCAAAATAAATGCTGTCAGAAAATATAATTTTAGACCCAGTGTTTATGATATTTTATATAATATAATGCAATTCTCCACCATTTGGCTCATGTCTCCCAAAATAAGAATTAAATTCTATAACTTGCTCCGTAGCAAAAAATTTATTTAAGAATGAAAAAAACATATATTGCTCTCAAACCCTTTAATAACAGGGTTTTCTACAATAACGCTGTTTTTAACAGTAGCCTTCCAACTTCCTCTCCCTACCTGATCGCAGCTCGAAAATTGTTGGCGAAGAATAATCTTATTATGGATACAATTGATATTGCTCCAAAAACGCTAACCCGAAAATATATATACCTAGACGTTCCTTATCCATGGCAATTAAAATTGTGGATAAGACTATTGAAAAACATAAGTAAAAATATTTTGTTTATAATTGAAGCTCCTGTTGTAAATCCATTTAGCCACACAAAACTATTTCATATTTTTTTTAAAAAAATATATACATGGAACGATGATCTTGTCGACAACAAAAAATATTTTAAATTTGTCATTCCAAAATCAAGTAAGGGAATTGATACAAAAACAATATCATTTAAAAAGAAAGAATTTCTCACTATGATGAATGGCAACTGGCTACCATTCTTCCCCTTTAGGTTACTTTCTTTATCAACAAAGGAGCTATATTCAAAAAGAATTAAAGCAATAGAGTTTTTTGATAAAAATATTCCTTTGGACTTTTCTTTATTCGGGAGGGGGTGGAACAAGCCGCAAAAATACAGCATTAAACAAAGGCTCTTTGGATATCATCGTTATAAAACATTTCGCGGAGAATTTAATGCAAAAGAAAAATATGCAATATTATCAAGGTTTAAGTATGCATTGTGTTTTGAGAACTCTAAAATTACCGGGTATATTTCTGAAAAAATATTTGATTGTTTTAAAGCTAAATGTGTGCCTGTATACTATGGAGCTCCAAATATAGATAAATATATTCCTCCCAATTGTTACATCGACGCAAGAAATTTTGATAACTACCAAGCACTTTATGACCATCTAAAAAACATTAGAGAAAAAGAGTACAACATATATATAAATCGCATTCAAACACTTCTAAAAAACAGAGAATTTTTGCAGCGCTGGTTTGAACGTGGATTTTCAATATTGTTACTTAAATTAATAAAAGAAAAATAACAATAATTCCTTCATACACTTCTAATTTTTCTCGCAATTAAGTAAATCTCGGCATACCCTCCTTTGTCAAAACCAATATCGATCAATGAATTACTTGGTGCAGGAGGCTTCAGATGAGTTTTAAATATACGTTTTTTGATTAGTTCTAAAAGATGGTTTAATAAGAATATTGTTCCTCCAACAAAACAATGTTCTTCAATAATAAAGCCGTTCTTTTCTAAAATATTAACAAGTTCTTTTATCGAATAATGCCTGTGACCAATGAGAAAAAATGCAGGATCAAGTAGTATCGATAATAAATGATTATTGGGAGTAGATAAAAATAACATACCATTCATTCCAAGCACCTTATTTATCTGTCTAAGCGAATACTCCTCAGTTTTGGGTGGAATATGTTCAATAACATCAAAAAATGTAACCGCATCGAACCTTTCTTTTATCAAAGACAATTTATCCACAGTTCCAACCATAAACTTTCCTTTTGTAATATTTCCTTTTGCGAAAGCTATTGCATCCGCATCAGGATCTATCCCTGTTATGCTTTTTACCCTATTAACTATTAATTTCTCTAACTGTCCCGTCCAACAACCAACATCTAGCACTCTTTTGTTTTTAATATATTTTTTTATAAACTCACTATTAAAATGGTGCACTTTCGACGGCTCGTTATCATAGTCTGAGTGGATTTTTCTCTTAAACATGATATCTTTTGTATATTACTAATACACCACTTGTGTCAATATATACATTGAGTATACCAATGAATTAAAATAGAGCATGAAAAGTAGGCCAAATATTGTTTTTATAACTATTGATTCTTTAAGGGCCGATTTCGTTGGATACCAAAACTCAAGTGAAAAAAATACTCCGTTTTTGGATTCAATTGCGAAAAAGTCAATTGTATTCACCAACGCAATTTCTCCAGCAAATCCCACGTTTTTTACTTATTGTTCTATAATGACTGGTGCTCTCCCTTTTGCTTTCGGGTCATATCTTGGCATTCCAGACAAAGATGAAATAAATACAATTGCAGATGTTGTTAAAGACAATGGATACACAACACATGCATTTATTGCCGATAGTCCAGCACTTTACGCCGAATACGGTTACGGAAAAGGTTTTGACTATTATGACGACGGATACAAAGATGCAAACAAATTATCGCTTTATTTAGGAAAATCTTTATGGAAACTTCGTCAGTCGACACCGGAGCCAATCATTAAAATAATTGAAATTTGTCGACAGTTCCTCAAATCAGCGTTCATTCCTCCAAAAATTTCCGTTCCAGGAGAAAGATTAAATCAAAAGATAAAAAAACAATTTTCTATTAAACAAAGTGGGCCTTTTTTCTTGTGGGCACACTACATGGATAGCCACATTCCATACTATAGCGGGCTAAATAAATATTTTTATGAAAAAGAAACATTTATTAAAAGGATGGTTAAGAAATTTATATTCTTCAAGGAGCTACCAATCAGCCTCAGAAAAATGAAATTGAAAAATACCGAAATTACCGATATTTTCAAAGAAGGCTATAGAAGTGCTATAAAATATACAGATAGGCAATTAAATAACATCGTTACCTTTCTCCAAAACAAATATCCGAATACTGTGTTTATTATTACATCCGATCATGGTGAAGCATTTATGGAACACAATAATTTTTTCGCTCACGAACCGTTTAGCCTTTATAACGAATTGGTGCACATTCCCCTTATTATTTACGGATCTTCAATAAAACCAAAAGTGATATCCAAAACAGTTTCGTTAGTAAGTATCGCTAAAACTATTTCAGGCCTTGCAGGTATTCAAAAAACTAAATTTCAGGGAAACGATTTATTAAAAGATAAAATTTATTCTCCTACTAACAATATTTCACGAATTCTTTACGGGTGCAGAAGTCCCCACGTTCGCCTTGGCATTCTGGATAATAAAACCGAAATATTTGGATATAAAAGTTTGTGGAGTTTTACAACAGAAAATGAAAAGTACATCGTAAACGAAAACGGAAAAACCAAAGAATATTATTCATTATTAAACGATCCCAAGGAAATGAAAAATATCATGAACAAAAAATCAATTAACAGGCATTTAATTAACAAGTTAGAAAAGATTATCGCCGAAAGCAGCAAATTTGATTAATCTTTCTTCTGAACAACAACAATAAAACCCTTAGAAAAAATCCAAAAAAAAGAATTTGTTTTAATTAACAAAATGCCTAATTTCTTTATAAGTGTATATAACCATGAACTTCTTTCTCCACAACCTAAATAAGGTGCGCTAGCGCTTGGAAGTAAAAATTCAAAACTCCAATCAAATTTAGATAAAAAAGATATTAAGCCAAAATATGTTTTGGAATACGAACAATCTTTATATGAATCTCCTCTTCCAAAAATTCTCAGATAAAAATCGGCAAGCCAAAGCGGCAACCAGGTTATAAATGGAAGCCTGTAGTGATGGTCATATGGCCACAATTTATTTGGAGCTGTTAGATACACTATAGAATTTTTATCCAAAAGCGTATATATCCGCTGAAAAGATTTTTCAGCGTTCGGCATATGTTCAAGGGTGGTTAAAGAAACTATTAAATCAAACTTTTCAGACGAACGAAACTCTTCGACAAGTTTGTTATGAAAAAACATATTTTTATTTTTGGGCAACTTTAATGAAACCTTATACGCATCGAGGCAAGGTTCAACACCAACCACCATTTTTACGTATTTTGCAAATTCTATTGTATATTCTCCATGCCCGGACCCAACATCTAAAATTCTTAACAAGCTCCTCTTTTTATGCAATTTTGTTTCCGCAACCGAAAGTATTTGATTCACCGTTGTTTTTACCACTTCTGGGGAAAGCGGTTTATAATATTTTTCCTGATAATCTTGTCTCATACAACTATGATAAATTTTTGAAACACAGAAGGGAAAATGCATATTTGGGGTTTTTCCGAGTAAATATCAAGTGTGACAACACAGAAATCAAGCCCCAAAATATTTTCGGGGTATATAAAAGAGCGGCTTTTTCTCCCCTAATTTTTTTTAATCCATATTCACCACTTACCATATAGCCACACTTTATAAAATCCTCTATGTTCCAGCCTGATAGATGTTCCTGGAAACCATTCTCTTCCCCCCCTTGAGCTATAAATCCGTTGGGTGTCAAAACAACCACCTTTTTCCTGGCGATCTTTTGCATCATGTCCAACAGTTTAAATCCATCTTTTTTAGTTAAATGTTCAATTATGTCTAATGCAACCACGGCATCAAAACTTCTTTTTTTAAATTTTTTATTAATATTAAGAACATTCATCAAATAATACTTATTGTGAATCCGCCCTTTTTTGCTTTCATTTATAGATTCATTGTAACCGTCTACTCCTACCATATATATTTTGTGATCTAATAAATTAAGTGGGGAATTATTTCCACAACCAACATCTAATACAGAATCGCAATTTTTCAATATCTTCTCCAGTTCTACAGACAAAGTAAAAAGCGCTAAGTTCGGAAAGGTCTTTTTTATCCTGTTTATTATCTCCATAGTTTATATCTTATCATTTTTGTTGGCTATTCAATCGAAATATGATATATTTCAAACGATATGAAGCGGGCATTTATCACCGGCATAACCGGTCAAGATGGGTCATACCTTTCAGAATTTTTGCTTAAAAAAAATTATAAAGTCTACGGTTTGCAAAGACGAACCAGTTGGCCAAATACCTATAGAATAGATCATCTGTACGACAATCCCAAATTTCCAAATTTCATTACTGTTTTTGGAGATTTAGCCGAAAGCTCAAATATTGATAGAATCATTACAAAAATTGAACCTGATGAAATATATAATTTGGGTTCACAAAGTCATGTTGGAATAAGCTTCGATGTTCCTGAATATACGGCCAACATTACCGGGTTGGGGGCTTTAAGAATATTAGACTCCTTAAGAGATCTCAAGAATCATTGTAAATACTACCAGGCTAGTTCTTCGGAAATGTTCGGGAAAGTACTTGAGATTCCACAATGTGAAACAACTCCATTTAACCCCCAATCGCCTTATGCAATATCAAAACTTTTCGCCTATTATTCAACAAGGATCTATAGAGACAGTTATAAGCTTTTTGCTTCAAACGGAATTCTTTTCAATCATGAATCACCAAGGAGAGGAATCAATTTCGTAACTAGAAAAATTACTCAAGGTCTGTCACGGATTAAAACAGGTGTATTGGAAAATTTAAGTTTAGGCAACCTTGATTCAAAGAGAGACTGGGGTTATGCAAAGGATTATGTAGAAGCTATTTGGAAAATACTTCAATACGATAAACCCGACGATTTTGTCATTGCAACGGGAGAAAATCATACAATTAGGGAGTTTGTTGAAGAATCTGGAAAATGTTTGGGAATGAACATTGTTTGGAGTGGAAAAGGTTTAAATGAAAAAGGGATTGATAATAATACCGGAAAAGTGATAATAAAAATTGACCGTGCCTACTTCAGAAAAAATGATGTCGAATTTCTCTTGGGAAATCCCAACAAAGCTAAGGAATTGCTTGATTGGAAGTCCAAAACATCCTTTAAACAACTGGTTGAAATTATGGTCAAGGCTGATTACGACCAGGCAAAAAAGGAAATAAAATTGGGAAAGAAGATGAGGGTTGGCAAGTTAATAAAAATATAAAATCATGTATCATGTCTTTTATAAAGGAAGGTTAATCGGTATCAAAATTGCCAATCTTTCTACAGGATCCATTCCACAGACCGAAGAGAGTCAGCCTCTCCAAATAGTTACACTTAAACACCCTAAAGGCACTAATTTAAAGGCTCACGTTCATACCCCTAAAAAAAGAGTTACTTCGCGTCTTCAAGAATGCATGATTATTAGAAAAGGGAAAATTAAATTAAGTGTCTATACTCAAAACGGAACATTTATCGAGAAAGTACTCCTTAAAAAGGGAGAGTTATTTCTGTTAGTCGAAGGAGGGATTGGAATAGATTTCATAAATGATTCAGAAATCTATGAAATTAAAAACGGACCTTTTAAGAAAGATAAAATATTAATATAAATGAAGACTAGATTTATTCCTCAAGTTGAACCAAGTTTTGACAAAGCTGAAATAATTGCCCTATCCAATTATATTAATAATGGAGGTTGGGGCGCCGAGTTTACAAAAACTGAAGAATTTGAAAATATGATTTCAGAATTTACCAAATCAAAATATTGTTCTGTAACCGTCAACGGAACAGTAAGTTTAATCTTGGCACTATTAGCTCTAAATCTTAAAAAGGGTGACCAAATACTTGTTCCAGATATAACGATGATAGCCTCTCCCAACTCCGCTATTTTGTTGGGCATAAAACCTGTTCTTGTAGACATTGAAGAAAATACGCTGTGTATGGATCTTGAAAAAGCAGGACAACTTATTACAAAAAAGACAAAGGCTGTAATGTACGTTTCGTTTAATGGCAGGAGTGGGAACATGAACGAGGTGGTGAACTTCTGTAAAATAAATAAACTTCTATTAATTGAAGATGCTGCTCAAGCTTTGGGGAGTAATTGGAATGGAAAACAATTGGGAACTTTTGGAAACGTTGGAAGTTTTTCCTTTAGTACGCCTAAAATAATAACAACTGGGCAGGGTGGGGCACTATTAACCGATAATGTTAGTATTTATAAAAAAATTGAAAAAATTAAAGACTTTGGCCGTATCAGTGGTGGAATTGATATCCACAACAGTTTAGGCTGGAACTTTAAATTTAATGATTTCTTAGCTGTTATTGGAATCGAGCAAATGAAAAAATTGAAAAAAAGAATCCAGAGAAAAAAAGAAATATATCAACAATATTATTTAGGGTTAAAAAATATAAAACAGGTTCATTTTGTCCCTACCGATTTGACAGCTACTTCCCCTTGGTTTGTTGATATTTATATTGACAATCCAGACAAGTTGTCATCCTACCTTAAGAATAAAGGCATCGGAACAAGAAAAATTTACCCCGCAATTCACACCCAAAAAATATATGATGGTAAACATAAAAATAATATCTTTCCAGTTGCTGAAAAAGTAGCACAGAGGGGTCTTTGGCTTCCGTCATCAATAAAATTAAGTATAAATAATATTAATTACATAATAAAGTCAATACGCAAATATTATAATGGCCAATAAAAACAAGAAAGTAGTATTCCCCCCAAGTCAAAAAATCAAACTTCACCTTGGTTGTTGGAAAAGAAATATTCCCGGTTTTATAAATGTTGATTATTGTAATCTCCCCCACATCCACTACAAGAGAGGGGTAGATGATCTTTCCATTTTTCCAAATGATTGTGCCGAACTTATATACGCAAGTCACGTTTTTGAATATTTCGACAGGGAAAAAGGAGAGGGAGTGATTAAAGAATGGTATCGCGTCCTTGCCCCGGGCGGGATTTTAAGAATTGCGGTTCCTGATTTCGAAAAACTTGAGATTGTATACAAAAAATATAAAGACCTATCAAAAATATTAGGACCCCTCTATGGAAAAATGAAAATTAACACCAAAAACGGGGATAAAATTATCTATCACAAAACCGTCTATGATTTTACCTCTTTAAAAAATCTTCTTATCTCGGTCGGATTCAATAAGGTAAAAAAGTATGATTGGAAAAAAACTATACATAAGGATTATGATGATCATTCCCAAGCGTACATTCCCCACATGGACAAGAAACATGGAATTTTAATCAGCCTTAATGTAGAGGCAAACAAGTAGAGATACTACATGTTTCCTTGGCTATTGGGAAAGATCACGCCATCGTCAAGCTTAACTCCTTTTACATCATAGCCGGAATAATCGGCGCTAACATCAGCCTCATATAAATCAAGACTTTTCAAATAGTCAAGACTTTTATAAGAGTTATAGGTTTGGAATCCGATAATCATCTCGGTAGCATTTTTAGGTATCTGACCAATAAGGGTTTTATTGTCATCCCGGGAAGACAGCCTAACGGCAACGCGTTTATCAATTTTACCAATATCTGCATGGTTTTTGTAAAAGTTAAGATAAATAAAGCCTCTGCCCGTTTTGCTTGTCTGATAGTAAATCCGATACCCCTGCCAGCCCACAATATTAATTGGCTCGGAAGTCCACAGATCTGGCGGCTTTTCAAATTTGTATGATTTATAAACTTTTTCATTTAAGATATTAAATTTGGGCACTTTAGCCACAATAAAATTTGATTCCGGAGCTTGCCATGGTTTGATAACCCAATAAATAGCATAATCGGAAATTTCCCGGATGGCCATTCCGGAAAATGATTCTTCCAGCTCTTTTACTGGCTTATTCCAATACTCTAAAGATTTGTTTGTAGTTTGAGCCATCCATCCGTAGAAATCGACAGTCGCCATATCCAAACTCACGAATACAAATTCGGACCCTAAACTTTTGAACTCATTAATTGAAAATGGACCGTTGCTAAAATCATATGAAATTCTTTTGATCCCGTCTACCGGCAAAGGTACCGAACCGTGAGCGGCCACAATCGAGCCGGAAGGGATATTGTTTAGTACCCAATCGGATAATATTTCGTAATTCCAAGGTTTTAGATATTGTGCGGGTACAATCAAGGAGTCTCTTAAATTCTCAACAAGCATTATCGATAATATTACCGAGAACAATAAGAAACCGATTTTTTTGTATTTTATCTCAGAAATTTTTGCCAATAATACCGCCGGATAAATTAAAAGTAACGGAGTAATTGTAACAAAATTTCTCGTGTAATACCCGCCTCCCGTATAAAAAGTGATGACAAACAAAAAAACTATTACCGCAAAGGATACAAACACCCATTTGAAAAAATTTTTAAACATCAAAAATATAAATCCTAATAAGACAAATATCGAGGTCAACTTTCCCATTCCGACATGGTAAAGATACGAATATGGAAAAAAATCAAACTGCATTCTGCCGGTCCTATACTTAAGAGATACGTCTTTAAGAATAGTTAAGGTTTTTTCTAAATTTAACAGATGGTAGAAATTAAGCACAACTGTTACCATGGCAATATAAAATATTGATTTCCAGATATTTTTATTAAAAATAATATTTTTTAGCCAAACTTTAATTTTAGAATGTTGTTTTAAGACAACAAACATATGGGCGGTTAAAAATGGGAAAAAAGCATATATATGGAACTTGGTCGAAAACGAAAGTCCTGCCAAAATACCGGCAATGATGTAATTTTTGGAGGTGGGTTTTAAAAATAAGTGGTAAGAGCCAATCATCGATAGAATCAGAAAAAAGGAATTATAGATATCGGGAAGATCTAAATGACTATTAAGTACTTGCCGATAATTAACAGCAACCAAACCTGCCGAGATCAATCCAATTTTTTCACTGAAGATTTTTTTAGCTAAAAAATATATTAAAATAACATTCCCCAGTCCAAACAGAGCCGCTACATATCGGCCCCAAAATAAAACATTTATATCCCTCGCGCCCAAAATATGCTGCTGGAGTATCAAATTATACTGGCTAATTGTTTGGGGTAATTTTAGAGAACCGCCGACAATTGCACCGATATTTTCAAAAATAAATATCATCCAGTAGGGAGGCAAAAATACAAAATCAAAAAAATAGGCATTTATCACAGGAATCAATGAGGGGTAAGCATAGGCCAGAGAATATCCCCCCTTTGCATCAATAGTATTTTCCTTAATTATGCTAATGCCCTGTGAATATGACATCCCTTCATCTGAATGATAGGGCGGATAGCCCGGCCTTATACCGACAAACCTTAATAAAATGGAGATAAAGATTATTACCGTCAGCAATATTTTTTTAATATTATATTTCATTTATTGGCTTCCCCTATCCAAAAATAGCAAAACCGGTCGAAGGGTTTCTGTTTAACTATGTAGTCGCCTAACTTACTTATGGCTATTAATATATATTTATAGCCCGGAATTTTTGAAAGGAACGGAAAAAGTATTGTGGCAAAAAAAAGTATCCTTTCGGCCCTATGTGGTTGAATTGAATATTTTAAAAAAGGCGACTCTTCATAAAGGTGATAATATTGTTTTTTGGAAAATTGTCTTTCACGATCACCAAGAGCAAATTGCGGAAAAGTCGGGAAAATCCTTTTTAAGTTTAAGAACTTATATAATCCCCTGCCAATAAAACCAATTGGGTTGTATAGGTTTGGATCGACCGAAATCAGTTTCCCTCCTTTTTTTAAAACCCTGTAGATTTCGTTTAAGGCAATTTTTGGATTTTCTATATGGTGGAAAATATTAATCGCCACGACCAAATCAAAAACCATCGATTTAAACGGAAGTTTTCTAATATCGCCCACTACATATTTGGCATTTGGGAATTTTTTTGTGGCTTTAATCATCTGTTCTTCTGATAAATCAACACCAACAACCAGTTTCCCTTTAATATTCGAGGTAGAATATCCATTGCCGCAACCAACATCTAAAACTGTCCAAGTATTTTCTGAGGGAATTTGTCTTGCTGCTGCTCCGGATTCTTCCCAATATCCCAATTGTTTAAATACGTCCATATTATATTTATAAGCATCCAAAGCCCGTTTACTAACTCCTTTCTTCCATTGATCTTGCCACGCTTTTGCCTCAACTTCGAGATAGGGGTCCAGCCGTGTCATAACCGGCGTATCGCGATTTATCATAAAAGTGTGTTTTTTTGGACAGAAGAGTCTATTGTTTTTAATTGCTAATCTACCATGACAATTAGGACAAAAAAGAATATCTAGAATATTATTTTTCATATGTAGTACTATACAACAATAATCAGGTTAATTAAATTATAATATCAAGATGAAAAGCAAAAATTTTTTAGCATATGCGTTAATTCTCGGACTGATATTTTTGGTTTGGCATAAAATATTGGGGCAGTATTTTTTGGGAGAAGCGTATATGTACTTTCCCCTAAATCAAAAGTTTTTTATTGAGGGTTTTAAACTATTGCCAAGTTTTAGCAATTACAATAACAGCGCGAAAATTCTTTTTGATATTCTTCCGCCGATATTTAAAGACAATATTCAACTTTATCTTCTTTTTCAGCTGTTGACTATCTCGGTTTTGGGTTGGAGTATTTTTTTGGTCCTTAAAAATATTACTAAAAATAAACTGATAAGTTTAATTTCCGTATGTTTATTTTTAACTAACTATACCGCCTCTTTCGAGATGATGGCTACCGGAACTTATCAAAGATTTGCCGAAAGAGTTTTTGGGATTATCACCGGAATAATTTCTTTTTACTTTTTAAGTAAATACTATCAAAAAAACAAATTAAAATATCTCTTTATATCTTTAATTCTGTTTATTTTTGGCCTTTATCTAGGCCACTACACTACATTTATTCTTCCGATCTTTATCGTCTATCCCCTTGCCCAATTTTTATTTAATCCCAAAAACCGCAAAACTTTATTTAATAATCTCACCGTTATTTTTTTATTCGTAGTTATCGACTTTATTATTACCAAAGGCTCTAACCAAAATCCGGGCGGAAATATTTTAGAGTTCATTACCCAGAAGAATTTTGCTGAAAAGATACTCCTACAAATACCGGCCATCACCATACCGCCCAATATTATTAGATTTTTATCTAAACTATATCCTCAACCTTTACCCGCCCCCTTTGTTCCGATATTAAAAATATTGTTTTATCCCGCTTCCGCTTTGTATTTAGCCGGTTTTATAATAACCCGAAAACAAAGTAAATCCATCAAAATAATCTATTTTACGGCATTTTTTGCCATGATCCTGGAGATGTTTCTCTACATGTTTGTTGACAGACGGTTAAATATTTTGGTTAATTTTGGAGAAACTAGATTTTTTTATATTACTTCAATTTTTGCTTCAATTTGCTGGGGAACTATCACCGCCATCATATTTCAAAATAGAAAATATCTTTACAAAATAATTTCGACACTTATTTTTGCCATTTATATTTTATACAACTACCTGCTAATTAATAATAACATTCAGGCTGACCAATATAAATCGGAAATGATGCAGCGTTATGTAGCGTACATAAAAAATATCTCTCCAAACTTTACCGAAAAAACAGTGATCATCACCCCAAGCTATATTATGTGGCCGGGCCCAATGATCGAACAATTCTACGGAAAACCAAAAATGACGGTAATTCGTGATTATGAAGGATGGGAAAGTGATCTTCGTCAAAATAGCGGAAATGTCATCGTGATTGATTACGATTATGATAAAACCAAAAATGAAGAAGTTGACCAACAAAGGGGGCATGTTGTAGACTTGACGGCAAAATACCGCCGAGGCGAAAAAATTAAGTTCTTAAATTATTAATTTATGCAAAAAAGACATCTTGCGCTTGCCGATTTAAAAATTACTGCAAAAGGGAAAAAGTACGTTAATCAAGTACTTAATAGCAACCGTTTATCTTACGGACCCATGACCGAAAAATTTGAAAAAGAATTTGCCAGATTACATGAGAAAAAATTTGCTATGGTATCTAATAGTGGGACATCATCTCTTCAGGTTTCCTTACAGGCATTAAAAGAAACGTATCAGTGGAATGACGGTGATGAAGTTTTGGTACCGGCCATTACATTTATCGCCACTTCAAATATCGTACTTCATATTAATCTTAAACCGGTTTTTGTCGACGTCGAGCCTGACTATTACTGTATGGATCCCAATAGAATTGAAGAAAAAATCACAAAGAAAACCAAAGCCATAATTCCGGTTCATCTTTTTGGTCAAAGTGCCGATATGGAAAAGATTAGCAGTATCGCCCGAAAATATAAATTAAAAATACTCGACGATTCTTGCGAAACAATGTTTGTAAAGTATAAAAACAGGCCAGTGGGTTCATATGCCGATATCGCTGTTTACTCAACCTATATCGCCCACATTGTCACTACAGGAGTAGGGGGAATCGCCGCTACCGATGACAAAAATCTGGCCACCATGATAAAGAGCCTGATGTTTCATGGCCGGGATAATATTTATCTCAAAATAGAAGATGACAATACCGACAGCCGGTTGAAACTAAACTCGCTTATCGAAAGAAGATTCCAATTTATCCACATGGGATATTCATATCGGCTTACGGAAATGGAAACTGCTCTTGGTCTTGCGGAATTGGAAAGGAAAAATTTTATTATTAAAAATAGATTTCGTGTGGGCAAAGGCATCACTGATGCATTAATAGAATTTTCAGACTATTTCCAACTGCCGAAAGTAAGGCCTGAGACAGAACATATTTATATGCTTTATCCAATAATAATAAGGGACGAAAGAATTGACCGTGACGAATTTTTACTCTATTTGGAAGAAAACGGGGTTGAAACCAGACTCTTTATGCCGCTTCTGGGCCAACCGCTTTATAAAAAGATTTTTGGAGACATAGAAGATAAATATCCGGTGGCAAAACATTTGGTTGAAAAAGGATTTATCATCGGAAGCCACCCTTATCTTAAAAATCAGGATTTCAAATATTTAAACTATTTATTTAACAAATATTTAGATAAACTAAATGCGGATCCCGCTAAAGTTGTGGAGTGGCAAAATACTATTAAAGGTAAAAATACCAAAGAGATTGCCCAAAAATTAGCAAACCAAGAAAAAACTATCTCTGAATTGAAAGCGGAAAATATAAAATTAAAAAATGGTTAATTTCTGGAAAAATAAAAGAGTTCTTGTAACCGGTGGGGCGGGGTTTGTGGGTTCACGTGTCGTGGAACAGCTATTGCCCCTATCCCGAAGGGTAACCATCACCACTAAATCGAATCACTTAAATAATATTGAAACAATTAAAAAAGATATTCAAATTATTACGGCAAACTTAACCGTTTATAATCACGCGTTGCGGGCCACAAAAAATCAGGATATTATTATTAACTTAGCCTCTAAAGTAGCTGGTATTCAATTTAATATTTCTCATCCGGCAACTATGTTTTCGGATAATATGCTCATCGCCAATAATCTGATTGCCTCATCGGTTAAAAATAATATCGAAAGATTTTTAGTGGTTAGTTCTGCCTGCGTTTATCCACGATTCTGCAAAATCCCGACTCCCGAAACAGAAGGTTTTATCGATGATCCGGAACCAACAAATTTGGGTTACGGTTGGGCAAAAAGAACGGCGGAATTATTAGGCAGGTTTTATTCACAAGAGTATGGTCTTAAGGTCGGCATTGTCAGAGCTTATAACGCCTATGGTCCAAGAGATATTTTTGATCCTAATATATCCCATGTCATTCCGGGTCTTATTAAAAAAGTGTTTGACGGAGAAAATCCTTTGGTCGTCTGGGGTAGTGGCAAGCAAACCCGATCGTTTCTTTATGTCGACGATTTTGCCCGAGGGATTATTAAAACAATTGAAAAATATCCCAATTGCGATCCGATAAACCTCGGAGGAAATGAAGAAATAGCTATTGGTAAACTTGCTAAAATGATTGTCGAGCTATCCGGAAAAAACACTAAAATTATATTTGATAAGAAAAAACCGGACGGGCAACCCAGAAGAAGCTGTAATACCAGCAAAGCCAAAAGACTGTTAAACTTTAAAACTAAAGTGGATTTAAAAACCGGTCTTAAAAATACTATAAAATGGTACAAACAACACTTATTATTTTAACCAGAAACGAAATCTCTGGCCTGAAGGCATTAATTAAAAAAATTCCTTTTGAGGTAGTGGATGAGTACTTTGCGGTTGATTATAAATCTACCGACGGCACGGTTGAGTTTTTTGAAAAAAACGGAATTCCGGTAGTAAAACAATTAACTCCGGGAAGGGGGAAAGCGTTTCTTTTGGCTACTCAAAAAGCAAAGGGTACCCATCTTATATTTTTTAGTCCGGATGGGAATGAAAATCCCGCCGATATTCCCGAAGTAATTAATTTTCTTAATGACGGATATGATTTAGTTATTGCTTCCCGTTTCTTAAAACAATCCAGAAACGAAGAGGACAACCAATTTTTTAAATTCCGTAAATGGGCAAACCAAATATTTTCACTTTTAATCAGAATTATTTGGGGCGGTCGCATTACAGACGCGATTAATGGATATCGGGGCATAAACAAAAAGGCACTAAATAAGTTAAAATTAAACACGACCGGATTCGCAATTGAATTTCAAATGACCATCAGGGCCCTAAAGTCTAAAATGAAGATTTTTGAAATTCCAACCATTGAAGGTAACCGCATCGGCGGTCAAAGTACAGCCCATGCAATTCCCACAGGATTTAAATTTATCGGCCTTTTCGTTAAAGAGATTCTAATTGGTAACAGATTTTAGCAGATCAAAATAAATTGTGAGTGAATTGATATCGTTTTGGACCAGCCTGCTCTCACCAGTATCGTATTCAAACACTCCTTTTATTGCTTCTATTTGTTTAAGATGTTCACTAAATAAAATTTCGGCTTGTTTGGCTTTTTCCACAAGGCCATTGGCAGTGATAAGTTCGGTCAAATTTCCGGCGGTAGTTTCATATCTTTGAGATGTCTTTTCAATATTGGCGACATCCTTATTGTTTACTGTATAAATAAGCTCGGCTAAACGTTTATTAAGCAGTACCTGGTAATAATCTGCTTTTGCGCCGGGTGATATTTTAGTTAACAAAATTATTTTTTCCTGAAACCGTTTAAGTTGATACCTAAAACCGGCATTGGGATTAATTTTTTCAATGGCATAAGCTTTATTGGGAATTAAGAATAAGGCTAGAACGGTAATTAGCAAAACCAATAATTTTCTCATTTTATTTCCGCGACAAAAATGGCATGGGAAAACGGCATCCCTTTATTAACTAATCTAGTTTTAACAGAAAAACCATTACTACTCAATAAGTTTTTCCATTCATTTACTCTTCGGAAATATATCTTTTTTGCAACAAACTTTTTCTCAAAAAGCCAAGGAACAATAAAATAATCAGTAAACCATGTGATCAAATATTTAATTAACGGTTTTTCTGCAATCTCAACTAGTACCAAAATACCATTTTTCTTAAGTGCTTCTTTACTTGTTTTTAATAGTAATTCCTGATCCTTAAACGAGTTTAGGTGATGAAGTAGGTGGAACATAACAATACAGTCGGACTCAGGAATTCTTACTTCAAGTGCATTTGCTTTTATAAAAGAAACATTTTTAAAACCCCTGTCCGCATCCTCTACCCTATTTTTATCAATTTCTATTCCAACAATATTTCTTTTAATAGATGACACTCCCAAATAGTTTGAAAACACTCCCTCCCCACAACCCAACTCTGTAATCATCCCTCTATCTGGAATAAGTTTTTCAATTTCCCGATAAGGAGAATCCCAAAAACGAATTTTAGCAAACAAGCTTTTCCAACCGGTGTTTTTATAAAGATTAATTGTATCGTTTTCAGCTTTTGTTTTTTTCATACCTGTTTATTGTAGTTGACAAAACGAGGCAAGACAAATAGCATTGGGATTGTTATATGGAAATTTCAGTTATCATACCGATTTTTAATGAAGAGGGAAACATTCCAGTACTTTACAAACGCTTGGTACCTGTCCTTAATACAATATCTTCTTCCTACGAAATAATTTTTGTAAATGACGGAAGTGGTGACAAAAGTTTAGAAAAGATTAAGTCTCTCCGGAAAATAAACAATAAAGTAAAGTTTTTATCTTTTTCAAGAAATTTCGGACACATGGCTGCACTGGATGCCGGACTATCAGCCGCAAAAGGTAAATATGTCATCATTATGGACGCGGACCTTCAAGATCCTCCCGAAGCAATCGAAGAAATGTACAAAAAATCAAAAAAAGGGTTCGATGTCGTTTATGGAATTAAAAGGAAAAGAAAAGAGGCATTATTAAAAAGAATACTTTTCAAAAGTTTTTATCGAATTATCAATAGCATCTCTGCCTACAAAATGCCTCTTGATGCAGGTACGTTTTCATTAATGAACAGAAAAGTTGTAGATATACTTCTTTCTCTGCCGGAAAAGAATAAGTACCTTAGTGGTCTACGTTCTTGGGTAGGTTTTTCCCAAACGGGAATTGTTTACTCCCGAGGTGCACGCTACTCCGGAAAACCGACTACATTTAGACGCCTTATTAAACTCGCTCTTGATGGAATGATATCTTTTTCTTACCTTCCACTAAGAATTGCCAGCTTATTAGGTTTTACTTTTGCAACTATCGCCTTTATTTTTATCTTTATTGTCTTTGTCTTAAGAATATTTTTTCAGGCCGGAATTGTGGGTTGGGCGTCCACAATGTCAGCAATCTTACTTATTGGAGGAATTCAACTGATTACCCTTGGCATAATTGGAGAATACTTAGCAAGAATATATGACGAAGTAAAAAATCGTCCTGAATATATAATCTTGGAGAAAGAGGGATTGGAAGAAAATATTTAATTTTTTTCAGCAACAATAAACAAAGTGGCTATTGACCCTTCTGAATACATTTTATCATCCATTTTTTCCAAAAACACATTTCTGGGTAGCTTCTTTCCCAAAATCCACTTAGCAATATAAAACCAAAGCATATAAATACTACTCCAAATGCCACCTCTCGTTTCCTTTTGAATTATTTTAAAGCCTGCGTTTTGAAGCAGTTTTGTCATATTTTCAACTTTATAATGACGGTGTCCGAAATACCATGCAATATCAAAAAGATTGGACCAAAAATTTGCATTCGGGGTACTAAAAAGTAGCATCCCTCCTTTTTTCAAAATCCTTGAAATTTCCGTCAGTACTACAAATTCTTTGTTTTTAGGAACATGTTCTATGACATCATAAAGAATAACTACGTCAGCGACTGCATCGGGAAGAGGAATATCGATTGCACTCCCTTCTATAAACTCAGCCTTACGTACATTTTCCCGAGCAAAAGATAGTGCATTTTTTTCAGGATCTATTCCAATAATTCTTTTGGGGGTTAGTTTCAAAATTTCTTTTTCCAACCACCCAAAAGAACAACCCACATCAACCAAAACCTTACCTTTTAAGTCAATATTCTTTATTAGTTCCAAACAAACTCTTACTCTGCCGTTTATGAGTACTTCTTTTGGATAATTTTTTTGCATCTAGTAGTTTGCCTCAACTCTCTTAAAGTGAGTCAGCATTTCTCCTATTGGCCAAGACTTACCAACTCGTCTAAATATTTCATCATCAGAAAATACTCTTAATTTCTGTATTTTCTTTCTTTCTGAAAGAAGTTTTGGTAAATGAGTAATATTCCAACAAATTGCGGAAAAGACCATTTTTGATTTGTTAAACTCAAAACGAATCAAATATAAAATACCAATAAATATCAGAATAAAAATATGTGTTGGCAGTATCACAAATAGATTTTTAAAACCCAGATTTTTAATTAATGCAGAGATCCTATTTTTTAAAGAATGGTAATTTATTGCTATTTGATTCATTTTTTTAGAGGTTGCTCCCAACTTATGGAAAATGAATGTCTTGGGGTAATAAATTGTGGAGTAACCTAAAATCCAGGATTTCCAGCAAAAATCACTCTCTTCAAAATAGGCAAAAAAGTCTTTATCAAAAAGTCCTGCTTTCTCAATAATTTCCCGTTTTATAAGCATACATGCTCCTTTGGCAGCAAAAATTTCCTTTTCCTTGTTAAATTTAGGAGCGTCCTTTTCCAGAAATCCTTCATGCTTCAAAAGTCCGGTTTTGGTAATATAGGACCCTGTATTATCAAGATATCCCGCTTTCTCCATTAAATATATTTTGGGTTGAGAAACACCCACCCTTGGATCTTTCTCCATTCTATCAATCATGACACTTAGAAAATCGATTTTAACTTTAGTATCGTTATTTAAAAGAAGAATATATTTGCCTTTTGAAATCCTATACCCCTGATTATTAGGTTCTGCAAAGCCCAAATTGGTTGTATTCTGAATCAGTTCATACCTTTGGCATTTAAGGTTGTGGTTTTTAACCAAATACTGGCTATTATCCTTAGATCCGTTATCAACTAGTATCAACTCCCACCTAGGGTAATCCAAGCTCTCTAGTGACTTGAGACAATCATCAAACATCCCTCCACCATTCCAATTAACAATTATTATCGATACTAATGGATAATTTTTCTTCATTGTTTCCATCCCTCCCTGTTATAAATCCCCTTAATGAAGGGTGACTTGATTGTTTCCATAACATAAACCAAAAGCGTTAGCCAGCAGGCAACCGGATGAAACAGCCACACGACATCCTTTTTCCGTAAATAACCAATCAATGCCTGAACCAATAATGGCAATATCAAAACCGTAGACATAACAAATTTTACTATCCCCCGATAAACCATCCCGCCGTCTACATCCCCAACCCTTAGACCATGCTTATTAAAAAACAGGTAATCTTTAATTCTTCTTTTCTGTTTTCTAATAAATGTGTTTATATCTCCTGAAAAAAGATGGATAATCCCAATTTTTACCTTTGCAACTTTGACTCTGCTATTTTTGGAAAGCGCTTTTAAAACATCTATATCAAAAAGATAATCTTTAACCGAATATCTTAAAAGTTTATTTTTTCTTACAAAAAAACCGTTTGCACCGATTGTCGGAATGTTTTTTTCGAGATAGAACGAAAAATAATCTTTCTTATCCTCAGTCTTTATATTTATGCCCGTCCATCTGTTTGTGATATAGGAATATTTGTCATACCAGCCAATAAAAAGATTTACAGGATCTCCCATGCCCAGTAAGGCAAAATATCTTGTTAACCAATGGTCATTTTCCCTATAAACAAAATAAACAGGTTCTGAAGCAACAACCTCCCCGTCATCAATAAAAGGCGTGATAATTTTCTGAAGCCAATCACTCTCGGGTAAAACATTGTCTGAATCGATAAAGCCAACTATTTCGCCATTCGAGGCTTTATATCCAACAGCCTTGCCCGCCTCCCCTGTTTTAAGGTTATTCTTAACAATAGTTGCTTTATATTTTCCTGCAATCAGGAGTGTTGCATCAGTGCTTCCACCATCGGCAATAATAATCTCTATATCTTTGGGATATTTTTGACTCCTTATAGACTTTAGACATGCCTCAAGTGTCCTTTCGGAGTTTAAAGTTGGAATAATTATCGATATGCTTGGATACATTTTCTCCGACATACAGCTTCAACTAGAATATAGTATAATTCAAACTGAACCGAAAATGAAAGGTAAACCCAAAATATCATTTATTGTTCCCGCGAAAAATGAGGAAGATTCCTTACAGATTTTGTATCAGGAAATCGTAAGTTCCGTTGAACCTCTTAATAAAACTTTCGAAATGATTCTTGTCGACGACGGGTCGACAGATAATACATTTGATGTTGCCAAAAAACTTCATTTATTGGACAAGAGGGTTAAAGTATTGAAACTTAGAGGAAATTTCGGAAAGTCTGCTGCTTTGCAAACAGGCTTTGAACACGCTCAGGGTGATATCATTTTCACACTCGATGCTGATCTTCAAGATGATCCTAAAGAGATATCAAAATTTCTTGCAAAAATTAATGCCGGATATGATTTAGTAACCGGGTGGAAAAAAATCAGACACGACCCCTTCTCCAAAACCTTTCCTTCAAGCATTGGCAATTGGATGACCAGACTTTTTACAGGAATAAAAGTTCATGATCTTAATTGCGGTTTTAAATGCTATAAACACGGTGTAATTAAAAATTTACAACTATACGGAGAACTTTATAAATACATTCCGGTACTTGCGGAAAAACAAAATTTTAAAGTGGGAGAGATAGTGGTTTCTCACAGACCCAGAAAATATGGAAAAAGTAAATTTGGTTGGCAAAGAAATATAAAAGGTTTTATAGATATGTTAACGGTGATATTTTTAACAGGATATCTGCAACGCCCCGGTCACTTTTTTGGAACTTTTGGTTTTATCTCGTTCTTCTTTGGTTTCTTAATTGGTCTTTATATCACCTACTTAAGAATTACTACAGGTGGCATTCAAGACCACCACCCACTTCTCTATTTGGGCATGCTTTTAATGATTATCGGTGTCCAACTTATCACTACCGGCCTCATTGCCGAAATGGTCGTTAGTTTTAATCAAAAAGGCAAAAACTCCAAAGTATATATTGAGAAAGAACTTCTGTAATATTACTCAAATACAAAAAATTTGAAATTACTTACATTTGTCAGACACGTTTCTAATGGCGAGACTACTATTTCAACATATCTGGCCACCTGACCGACAAAGGGTTCGATAAATCTGCCGCTTTTTGGTTGTTCGCCCAAAACAGATATCCTCCAATCATCAGGAAGAACGCCCGGCAGCCTTTCCCAATTTTGACCGTCTTTGGAAATTTGCGTATATCCGAACAAAAGCGGTTCGCATAAAGATTGATTATATATGATTTCCAACCTTGACAGTTTTTCAACCTTACCCAAATCAAAATATAGGCCGAAATTCGATTTTCTCCATTTAACGTCTGTAATATTTATCTCCTTTAAGGGTAACTTCAAATGTTCTTCGTCGTTTTTCCAAATCTTAACAATGGGTACTCCGTCCACTGCAACTTCGTAAACAGGTTTTTGAAATTTCTCTAAATATGCATCGTAGTACGAACGTTCCCTCGTCCCATCATAAATTAGTCCCATCGCATATTCGCCTTTTACAAGATACCCGCTTCTATTTGCGTTATAAAGATTAATATCCTGTCTCAACCAGATTCTCGGCAAATTTGGAATGAGATCGAAAGTGTAAACCAAATCTGCCCCCTGCTCTACATTTTTGTTAATCCAAACAGCAGCTTGTCTATAGGGAGATCCAAAACTAAAACCCCAATAAGGAATATCCTTTTCTTTGGCCCCCGAAAGATGCCCTACCAAAAAATTAAAATATACATTTTCATTTGGGTGAATTTTATATAAATTAATAACCAAAAATAAAAAGGGGGTAAGCAAAACCAAGAAGGCAACGGTTTTGTTGCTAATTTTGATTATGTTTTCATAAATATATAAAGCACCAATACCTGCTAGTATGGCTATAGCAGGAATATATTCCATAATTTGCCTTACTCCTCCATAAATTGAAGCACCCGGCCAAACAACTCTTACGATAGGAACTAAAAACCAAAGAAGAAATATAAAAGAAGCCGTCTCCTTACCTTCAACTATTTTTCTTAAAATCCGTATAAAACCGATAAAAGCTAGAAAAAGCGCGATAATAGGTGTTGTGTAGAGTATCCAAATTAAAGGGTATGTGTTTATTCCTAAAGGCCCGGTAAAATTCGGATTAGTTGATATTGTCGTTCCTATATCTTTATAAAATCCTATTACCCCCATTACTCTGGAAACGATATCGGGCCAGAGGTAAGGCCAGCTTGCTATAAAAATAAATAGGGAAATAAGTGGAGCAATTATTAAACTCAAGATTAATAATTTACTGGAAAAAAAATGTATTAGATTCTTTTTAAAACTTTTATTTCTAAATAAATAGTAAATAAGCCATGGAAGAATTATAAACACTATAAAAAGAAAGTTGAATTTTGTTCCTAAGGCAAATCCGGCAAAAACACCGGAAACCAAAACCCATTTCCAACTTTTTGAAACAATACCTTTCCAAAAACTAAAAAGTACTAGCCCAATAAAAACCGTTTCCGGAATATCTTTTTCTGTATTAAAGTGCGACTCTGCCCAAAAAAGCGGATAAGTGGTAAGAACAATTGCTGAAACTAGCCCGGCAAGACCGCCATAGAGTTCGGCTACCCAATAATAAATAAGGCCTACCAGTAACGCTGCAAGAAAGACCCCGTAAACCCTATATGAATCAATATCGTTAATCAGTCTCAGTTTGCCAAAAAGTACACGGTTAAACAAAGAAGACATTATGTCGCTTAATGGTGGGTGGCCCACACCGTCATATTTCATAAAGTATGCATAGTCCATGGCGTCAAGCTGATACATACTTCTTGTTGGAATCTGACTTTTTGGAATATCAGCGTCTATTGCCAAGCTTTCCGGATTCTGCCAATACCACTGACCTTTCCTTTGCCAACCATTAAAAAATTCAGATAAATCAGAGTAATCTTTTTTACCGGTTAAAAAATAGTGAAGATACGCCTGCCCTCTAGGTAAATGGTTTATTGTATCCCAATTAATTCCGTAATGGGGAAGCGTTAAAAGGCCAACAATAAAAAATGTGAAGGATAATAAGAAAGCAATTTTCAATCTCATTTCAAAACCCCTATCTTTTTGAATTCTTCTCTAATCCCATCCCTGTCTAAACTATTTGCAAGTTTCTCAATCTTTAGTAAAAAAAATGGAAGCTTACTGATATCAAACCCGGAGCTTTTTGAAATAAATATCTTTCCTTCTTTTGTTGAAATCAGTTTTTCCTTTTTACTAAATATTTCCTCGCTGATCTTTTCTCCCAGCCGTTTACCGATAAACTTAATGGCAATATTTTCTCCTGGAATAAGCCCTGAAAGTCTAATCATTGCTTCAGCAAGGTCTAAAATTTTTACAGGCTGGCCCATATCAAGAACAAAAAGTTCTCCGCCGCAACCTATAGACGCAGCCTTCAAAATTAGTTGGGCTGCTTCCGGAATGGTCATGAAATATCTTGTCATTTTCCTATCTGTAACAGTAACCGGGCCACCTTCCTCAATTTGCTTCCTGAAAATGGGAATAACGCTTCCGTAACTGTCGAGTACATTCCCAAATCTAACTGCGATAAACTTCGTTCCATTATTCAACATGAGTTTTGTTTTTTGTGAATTCAACATTTTTCCGATCCCCTCTGTAATAAGTTTAGTTGCTCCCATCACATTCACAGGATTTGCGGCTTTATCGGTTGAAACAAGAACAAACTTTTCAACTCCAAATTTCTTTGCGCTTTCCGCAACATTCAATGTTCCGAAAATATTATTTTTGACAGCCTCCTCTGGAAATTCCTCCATTAAAGGCACGTGTTTATAGGCCGCAGCATGAAAAACAAAATGGGGTTTATATAAAGAAAAAATATTATTAATTTTTTGCCTGTCTCTAATACTTGCAATCACATAGTCAATTTTCAGTTTTGGAAAATATTTTGTCAGCTCCGATTTTAAATCAAAAATTCCATTCTCCCACCAATCAAGAAGAATTAAACTAGTGGGTTTATACGCAGCAATCTGACGGGAAAGTTCTGATCCAATTGATCCTGCGGCACCTGTTATCAACACTTTCTTTCCCTGAATAAATTTATTTAATCCTCCGATATCGGACTTGACTACAGGACGACCCAAAAGATCCTCTACTTGAACTTTTCTTAATGATTCAAAATGCGCCTTACCCTCAATTATCTCTTTAACGCGGGGAACAATTTTAAAAATAACCCGCATGTCCGAACACACCTTGACATACTCGGCAACACGATCCCCTTGTGCAGAAGGAATGGCGATTATTACTTCCCTTATTTGGTTTTTTTGTATTATTTTGATCAAATCTTTCTTCGTCCCTATCACTTTTACTCCATTAATGTTCTTTCCAAATTTTTTTGGATCATCATCAATAAATCCAATAACAGAAAAATTTAAGCCGGGGTCATTTTTTATCTCTTTATAGACACTGGTTCCCGCCTCACCTGCTCCTATAATCAATATTTTCTTTTTATTTTTCATTTACTTTTGAAAGGAATGTTCCCACTGCCACCTTTTGTGATCGATCTTTAGACAACTGCATTAAACCTTTATATCTTTTTTCTTTAAACGATTTCCCCTCCTCCACCACTCTATGCATTGCTTCGGACATGTCAATCGGATCTTCGTTTTTAACCACATAACCAATATTATACTTACTAATTACTCGCCTGCAGTCACCCACATCGGTAGAAATAACAGCCAAACCAACCCTGGCAGATTCTACCATAACCAACGGAATACTTTCAGTTCTAGAAGCAACTATTAAACAGTCAGCTGCCTTCATAAATGAAGCCACATCGTCTTTACTAGCGTTGCCGTAAAAATAGATATTATGTTCTAATCCATTTTTTTCAATAATTTTTTCTAACATATTCCTCATTGAACCATCGCCCAAGATGTGAAGTCTAAAATCAGACCGCACTTTCTTAAGTTCGATACACGCGTTAATTAAAACATCGGGCCCTTTTACTTTCTCAAGTCTGGCGACAAAAAGAAAATTAAAAATATTTTTATTCAACTCTCTTGGTTTTACTTCTTCTACGTTAAAATTGGTAATTGCATCCATGTAATCACATTTTTCCCCTGATATTTTCTCTATAATATCGATTAACCAATAACTATTCGCAAATCTTCGATCCGCCTTTCTTAGAGATACAGTCGCCAATTGTCTTAATATCGGCAACTTTGCATATTTATTAACATCTGAACCTAAAATCCAAACAAAATAAGAAACTCCAAGTCTTACTTTGACCCAAAGCGCAAAAATCGCTGACGGTATAACCCAAGCAGCTAGGCAGAGGTCAATTTTGTTTTTCTTTACAAACTCTTCCGCTTTTGCCGACCCTATAAACAAAAGTTTAAAAAAATTGAAAATGGAAAACGGTGAGAAGACGGGCCAATTTCCGAATTTTGTTTTTGATCCTCCCCAATCAAACCAAGTAACTGGCACATTTTTGTAAATTTCTTTTTTCCCCCCGAAATCTGGACAAAAGACAGAAACTTCAGCATGTTTAGCTAATTCATTCGCAAAATCGTAGACAAATATACCCGCATCTTTTCGTTCTTTTGAATTAATAGGATAATTGTGAGTTAATATTCCAATTCTCATTCAGCCCCCTCTAAATCAAATCTAACATATTTAATCTCCATAATGTTATTGTATAATCTGTAAATATGCAAAAGGCCAAACAAACGGATTATTCTTCTAAAAGAGTTCAAATGTTTGACAAAATATCGCGTGAAGTGAAAGCAAAAAGAATAATTAAGGCTATCTCGAACCACTTGGGTGAGGAAAATTTGAAAGGCCTTACAGTAATTGACACCGGTTCTTCCACCGGAATAATAGATAACTACCTTTCTAGATATTTTGGCAGCGTTTACGGAATAGATATAGACAAAAAAGCAGTCATCTTTGCCAAAAATAATTTCAAAAGAAAAAATCTATTTTTTCAAACCGCTAGTGCCTTAAAAATACCATTCAGACAAAACAGGTTTGATGTAGTTATTTGCACACATACATACGAACATGTCTCCGATGCAAGTAAATTATTTAACGAAATCTACAGGATTTTAAAGCCCGGAGGAATCTGCTACCTTGCAGCGATGAATAAGTATACGTTGATTGAACCACACTATAACCTACCTATACTTTCATGGTTACCCAAAAATGCTGCAAACCAGTATGTTAAACTTTTCGGTAAGGCTCAAGAATATTACGAAACACCGAGAAGCGCAAGCGAACTAACCACCCTAACTAAGATATTTAGTAAAATTGATCTAACTCCAATAATATTAAGAAATCCAAGCAAATTTGGTTTTGAAGATAGAATTCATGGAATAATAGCAATAATCGCCTGGCTGTTTTCGCCAATTTCAAAATATCTTGCTCCTACTTTTTTCTGGATACTTACAAAAGAATAATGAATAACCTAAATAAAGGCGTATTTTGTATATCGATAGACTTAGAGCTTCTCTGGGGAAGAAAGGATTTAGATTATAAAAATTTTATCTGGCAGGTAAAGAAGGAAAGGGCAATTATCAAAAAACTTCTAGAGATATTTAAAAAATACAAAATTCCAGTCACCTGGGCTATTGTCGGGAAACTCTTCAAATATCCATCAAGAACGGATGAGTCGTCATTTCTCTGGTCTGGCATGGATATTCTCGATCAAATAAAAGATTGCGACAATCAAGAAATTGCTTGTCATTCTTTTTCACACCAAAATTTCGAAAAAATCGATAAAGAAACGGCGGAGAAGGAAATAACAGACTCAATTAAGGTTGCAAAAGTGAAAGGTATTGAACTAAAGTCATTTGTTTTCCCCAGAAACAAAATTGCGCACAGTAATATTTTGATAAAATATGGCCTCACTTCCTTCAGGGGTGCGGGTAAAAGACCTTGGGAATTATTATTCCCTGGAATACCGCCCGTATATGAACCTAAAAAGGAAGATGGTATTTTAAACATTCCAGGATCCATGTATTTTGTTTCTGCAAGAGGAGTCAGAAAATATATTCCAGCAGGTTTAAGGTACCTAAAAGCAATTTTAGGGATAAATAAAGCTATCAAAGAACACAAGGTTTTTCATTTATGGTTTCATCCCGTCGACCTTGCAAATAACACCGAATCGCTTTTGAATGAAATCAAAAAGATTATTGTATTTGCTAATAAAAAAAGGGGGCAAGGAAAACTAGATATAAAAACCATGTCTGAAATATCAAATCTTCTCTTGAAGTGATTTAACGATACTCAATAAATTGTCAAGTTTCTCTTTATACGATTGGTGCTTAGTGGGAAGCCAAAGCAGAAATATCTCCAAATTATTTAATCTATTTTTCATTTCAAGAGAAACATCACCTGGAAGAGCCGTCTCCGAAGAGAAATATTTGCCTAAATTGTAACTTGCTGTATTAAATTTAGTTTTCGCCAAATCCAAACTCTTTGATGCAAAATCATTTTTACCGTCAAGCATGAGTTTTTCCGCCTCAACAATGCGCTTGGTCGCTAATAAAACTGCGTAATTAGCCTTTTGGGACATTCCAAAAATTACTAAACCCCTAAGATTTTCTTTTATGATTTTCAAAAAAAATAAAGAATCACCAACCGTTTTTCCTGGTGATATTGGCCAAAAAAGTTCGAACGAGTTAACTTCTGATGCAGGTATTGAGGATTTGCTGTTTTTGTTTTGTGCAAAAAGAAGATTAGGAAAAGACATTAAGATCACAAACACCAACAAAAAAGAAGCAACAAGCTTTTTTATTAATAGCATATCAGTCACTATATACATTGAAGGCATAAGAAGTCAATTGCGATTTACGATTTTGTTAATCAAAGTTAAGCTTTTTCGTTTTGATTTCTCCCATGAGAAATTTTTACTCCATAACAACGCCCCCGCCTGTAGTTGTTTATATCTTTCTTCATCTCCCAATATATCTATTATTGCCTCTGCTAATTTTTCCGGTGAATTTTCGTTAACAAGTATCCCGCTCTCTCCGTTTTTGACGGAATCGATCAACCCCGGAGAGGAATAGGCCACAACGGGAACCCCGACACTATTTGCTTCGATATTTACAAGCCCCCAGCCTTCAAGTATTGATGGATTGATAAGAATATGGGTTCTCGCCAAAAGTTCAAACTTTTTCTTATCGTCAACAAACCCAAAAAACTTAAACCTCCCACTAATATCAAGTTTTATTGTTTCTCTTTTCAAGTAATTTATATATTTGTCACCCGCTCTTCCGGCTACCCAAAAATTAAATTTTCCCTTTTTATTCAAAATGCTAAAAACCTGCAGGGCTTGATCTATTCCTTTATCGATAGTAATCGCACCCAAATACATAATTGTTTTCGTCTTTTCCTTCTCGGGGAAAGGCCGGGGAGTAATAATTTTTATCCCATGAGGAATAACAGTGATCTTTTGGGCAGAAATTCCGACTTTTACCAGACTCTGTCTGGCAGATTCCGAACCGGTCATAAACGGAGTTTGTTTCTTCGAAATAAACGGTACTTTCTTGTAAAGTAAAAATAAAAATGGTTCTCCCAAATACCCAACCATCCCTACAATCCAGTTTAATGGCCTAGGCAAATCATTTTTCAACCAAACCTTCCCTGCAACTTCCTGTATAACTGCCAGTTTTGGTTTTCTTACATAAAATGGTGTAAAAAAGGGAAGTCCGTGGAATTCATCAATCACCAAATCAAATATCTTTGAATTTTTGAGGTAATAAAAAAATCCGGATAGCTGAACGCCGAAAAACTGTATTCCTTTTCTTATTATCTTAACTTCATCAAGCACTTCTTCTTTTTTGGGATTTCCCTTAATCCTTGAGGAAAAAAGGGTAACTTGGTGGCCCGCCTCAATCCACCCCTTCATATGCTCGTGCATTACCTGCTCCGCCCCGCCGGCTAAAGGATGTTTCGGATCTCTCCATGAAAAAACCAAGATATTCATAAAAGTATTTCTATTTTAACACCCTCCAGATTTCAGAGTTTGCATTTGAAAATATTTTCTCAACCCCCAAATCTCCCGGGGAAAAGGGCAGCTGCTCAAAGTAACTTTCGAATTTTACTAAGTAAACATATCTTACTTTGCTTTTCTTAAGTTCAATTTTTGCTTCCTCTCTTGTCTTAGCCTGAAAAACCGTCCTGTTGTAGATAATCCGATGTCCACCGTGTCTTTGAATGTAATTTCTGATATTAGCAAACGCCGGTGGCTTATATTCTGTATGATATTCGCACTGCAGACACTCGTGATCATAAACTAAAATTTTTCCGGATGGCAGCTTCTTTAAAAAGTTTAAGGCATACATTTCATCCTGAGGGATTAAATAATTAACCTTTTTAAAATAGTTCCACCCTTTTCCCGTAAGGAGAGATAAAATCGCCTTCTTTTGTTTAAAAAAATGCATTGCTTCTGAAGAAAAACCTTTAATTAAAACTCCTTGGACAGGAACAATCAATTTATCTTTGGTAAATTTATCGATTATATTATCAGTTTCTGTTTTAAACTTTTTGATACCTTCCTTAAAGCTTATTTCATCAACAATTGCTGGAATATTTATAGCTAAGCTAAAACTTCTGTTAGGTGAGAAATAATACGGTTCCTCAAGATCAGTGTTATAAAATCTAAGATCTCGGACAGTGATTTCTTTAGTCGACGGGTCAATGGTGTAAAAAAGCCTATATTCAGGGCTTTGCGACCAAACTGCCTTTATCCCTGTTCCCAATAAATCCTCTGCCTCTAAAAAGCTGGCTGGAGAAAGTTCTGGATAGTTTTCCTTATACCAAATGGCAAAATCCTTCATGGTTGTGATATTTATGCCTTCTGTGTTTCTTAACTTATCAATTAAGGCCATCTGCTTGGTAAATTCATTTTTATAACTTTCGAAACTAAGATCTGCTTCTAGACCAACTGTAATTTGACCAAATTCGTTTTCATTTTGATTGGTATATAAACGAACCAGTTTTTCAAAATAGGAGATATCAAGATTCTTACCACTTATTAAATAATCCTGCGTACTGAATAGACTGCTGTAATAGCCGTTTAACGGATCTCTGGAAGCCCACTGGAGGTTAACTACATCAAGCTTAACCGACATACTTGAAGCAAAAACACCACCATGATATTTGCTGGGATAATAAGGAACTTGCCAAGGCTGGCCCCAAATTT